>Ga0310691_10000670_pt1 | contig 60196 bp, 53 predicted proteins | sample 176DNAGHGlowgp2_FD_203887 | JGI IMG/M metagenome (GOLD analysis project Ga0310691, IMG submission 203887) | Sheep rumen microbial communities from Palmerston North, Manawatu-Wanganui, New Zealand - 1766 DNA GHGlow gp2 (v2) (version 2) | ecosystem: Host-associated > Mammals > Digestive system >... | reverse complement strand
TGTTTTTTTCACAATTTAATTCTACCAATTTTGAGCTCTTCGGAGCTCTTTTTTATTCCTTTTTTCTGGAAAATATAAAGGGAGCTGCCTCATAGTTTTGAGACAGCCCCCTTTTTAATCAGAAGAGAGATTATCATTACAGGGATGTTTTGACTATCAATGTATGATATTATAGATACATCTTGAAAAAAGTGGGAGAACACTCGTATGAAAGAAAGAACACCTCTTGTTACTCATATTTTTACGGCAGATCCGTCTGCACATGTATTCAATGGCAAGATCTATGTCTATCCGTCTCACGATATCCCGCACGACGGCGAGGATAACGACGATGGTGACGAATACAGAATGGAGGATTACCACATTCTTTCCCTGGATAATCTGGATGCGGACTGCGTCGATAACGGCGAAGCGCTCCACATGAAGAATGTTCCGTGGGTCAGCAAGCAGATGTGGGCTCCGGACTGCGCATATAAGAACGGTAAGTACTACCTCTATTTCCCGGCACGTGACAAGGATGGCATCTTCCGTATCGGTGTTGCCGTATCCGACAAGCCGGAAGGCCCTTTCACACCGGAAGATAGCTATATCGAAGGTTCTTACAGTATTGACCCGGCAGTGCTCGTCGATGATGACGGACGCGCTTATATCTACTACGGCGGTCTCTGGGGCGGTCAGCTCGAGATGTGGCAGACAGGTAAGTTCGATGAGAACACACCTCGCCCGGTAGGGAAAGACAAGGCTCTCGGACCGATGTTTGCCGAGCTCAATGACGACATGAAGTCCTTTAAGACAACTCCGAAGCACCTGGAGATACTGGATGAGAACGGCAACCCGCTTCTTGCCGAGGATGAGGACAGAAGATATTTCGAAGGCCCGTGGATGCATAAGTACAACGGTCTTTATTACCTCTCTTATTCGACAGGTACGACGCACTATCTCGTATATGCGACATCTGAAAATCCGGATGGTCCTTTCACATACAGAGGACGCATCATGGAGCCGGTCATCGGCTGGACGACACACCACTCGATCGTGGAGTATCAGGGCAAGTGGTATCTGTTCTATCACGACTGCGAGCTCAGTAAGGGTATTAATCACCGCCGTACAGTCAAGTACACAGAGCTCAAGTACAACGAGGACGGTACGATCCAGACGATCAAGCCTTACGAGAAATAAGAAGGCTCGATACGATAGTTACGGCGCACACCGCAGGAAGAACTGAGATCATTCCGCAACGATCAAATAGCGCACGTGAAAAAGATTTCGAAGTGCCTCCGCAGGCGCAGCCGAGGACAGCACAAGAAACCTTTTCCGGGCGCTTTTTATATTATTGCGGGATTTATCAGGCTTTCTGCTCCGGCTGTGTGCGCTGGAGCTTGTCCTGAAGTTTTAGGATGATCATGGCGAGGTCTTCGGCGTTTCTTATGTTCCGGAGCATGATCTTCTTTCCGTTATAGGGGTGGATGATGAGATGCGCATAGTGAAAGGCTCTTGTCCCGATGGTAGCGCGGACTTCTATGTCTTCGATCTCAGGAAGGGAGATCTCGATCCTTCTCTGAGAGGGGAAGAAGCGGTAGATCTGACCGTACAGACGGTATTTGGTGACAAAGACCAGGGTGCTTAAGCGGGCGACCAGCGCTAAGACGAACCCCATGAAAGCAATCAGCCAGAAGCCGAAGGCGAGCATCCCGATCAGGCGGCCGACACGACCGGTCATATCACTGAAGAGGTAAAGGGTGCCCATGGCACAGCTGATGATCAGGTCGGCGAAGACCGGGATCAGAGAAGAACGCATATAGAACTGGATGGAAGTATCTTTCCGGTTGCTTTTCTCGATCGGTTCAAATCGCATAGTTCTCAGTCCGATTATGAAGTGACGCCGATCGCGTCCCAGACTTCGGAGTATTTCTTCTCGTATTCTTCGGAAGAGAAATATACTTCGAGTGTGGCGAGAGTGGCTTCGTCCGGATAGTAATTCGGATTGCTCGAGATCTTCGGGTCGAGCATCTCCCGTGCCACGATATTGGGAGTCGAGTATCCGACGAACTTACAGTTCGCCAGAGCGATGTCCGGGTCATACATGAAGTTGATGAAGGCGTGGGCACCGTCGACATTCTTCGCATTCATGGGGATGCACATCATGTCGATCGACCAGTTCGAGCCGGTGGGCACGACGAAGCGCATATCGATCTCGTCGCTTTTGCCGATCTCACGTATGCGGTCCAAAATGACCAGATGGTCGCCGGACCAGGCCACGGAGGCGACCAGGTCGCCATGGGCCATCTTATCCTTCAGAGTATCGACACCACGGGAAGGCGACAGCCAGATCTTCTGGTTGACCAGGAGATCTTTCGCTTCGAGGAGCTGCTCTTCATCGAGGGTATTGATGCTGTTTCCGTTGTAATTGAGGGCGACGCCGATGGATTCACGCATGCTGTTATACATGCCGATCCGGTTCTTATACTGCTCATCGAAGAGCACGCCCCAGACTTCTTCCGGGTCGCGGGTCCCTTCGGGAAGATCGACCAGATTGGCGTCATAGACGAGTCCGACGGTGCAGTACAGGTACGGGACGGCGTAGTCCAGGAACCGTTCTGTGATGATCTCGTCCTGGGAGTATTTGACTGTGCGGAAGAGCGGATCCATGTTCTTCGTGACGTTGGGAAGCTTCTCCCAGTCGAGTTGGCGGATGCGGCCTTCCCGGATCAGGCGTGTGACCATGTATTCTGAAGGGATGATCACGTCGTAGGCGTTGTCGAGGTTCGGGTACATGGTCTCGTTATTCTCGAATGTACGGTAGATGACCTTATATTGGGGAAATGCCTTCTCGAATTTCGTGATGGTGTTCTCGGCGATGTACTCGTTCCAGTTGTAGATCACGAGCTCGCGGCGGGAGTCGCATGCGGTAGAGATCACCGTGCCGGCAGCCATTACGATGGAAAGGCCCAGTGTGGATATGATCTTTCTCCAGTTTTTCTTCTTCTTAATACTCATGAATCCGATACCAGCTGTTTACAATATGACTTTTCGCCGTTATTATAGTAAAGTCTTAAAAGGTGTGTCAATGAAATAACCGATTTCCTTGCTTTTTCGGCGGGAAGGGATTATTCTATTGAGTGCTGAAAATACGAAGATGGAGACTTGCTATGAGTGAGGAAGAAAAGCTGGGCCGTGGTTTGATTACCGAGGCGAAGAGAGTCGTTGTCAAGGTGGGCACGTCTACGATCACCTATGAGAACGGACGCATGAATATGCGCAATATAGATCGTCTGGCCCGTGCAATTGCTGACCTGATGAATTCCGGCCGCGATGTGGTCCTGGTTACTTCCGGTGCCATCGGTGTCGGTGTCGGCTGTCTCGATCTTCCGGAGCGTCCTTCTGAGATGCGCGACAAGCAGGCGGTAGCTGCTGTGGGGCAGTGCGAACTGATGAATGTATACAGCCGCTGCTTCGCTGAGTATTCCCGTGTCGTTGCCCAGATCCTGCTTACGAAGGACGGTATCGACGATCCGATCACAAGAGCGAATATATCCAATACTATGGAGGCGCTTCTGGAGAAGGGGATCCTTCCTATTGTTAACGAGAATGACACGGTGTCGACGGCGGAGATTCCGCATGCCGGGACCTTCGGTGATAACGACACCCTCTCGGCGCTGGTCGCCCGTGTCGTGAATGCAGATCTTCTTATCATCCTTTCAGATATTGATGCGGTCTATGATTCCAATCCTCGCGAGAATCCGGATGCCAAGCGCATCTCGGTGGTAAATGAGGTTACGGATGCGCTGATTGCTGCAGCCGGCGGTGCCGGTTCGGCACTCGGTACAGGCGGCATGCAGACGAAGATCATCGCCATGAAGATGATGATGGATCACGGTATTGCAGGTGTGATTGCCGAGGGTTCGCAGTCCCAGATATTAGAAGATATCCTTGATGGAGAAGATATCGGAACACTCTTCGTTCCGCAGAAATAAAAAACGCCACTTAAAGTGGTTCTGGTGTGACCGGTTCATGCGAAGAGGCATGACCGGTTTTCTTTTTCTCTAAGTTTTTCTTCTGAAAAAATGGGGAAGAAAAAAAGCAGCCTTTGTTGGAAGACTGCCCGGAGTAATTATGAAGAACTATGTTGTAGGAGGGAAACTCAAACCCCAAACACAAACTCAAAAACCGGGTCTGTACAAGCTTCCTCGGAAGCGCTCTCAACCGCTTCCATTGTCATTATACCCATTGGGTCATGAAAAGAAATCATCAATCTGTTAACGGTTTTCTAAAAAAGGTGAAGACCACTTCATAATTACACACAATTTCTTCACAATTGGCAGAAATCCTTTTGAAATAAACAAAACATGGATATCGATGGCTTCTGATTACGTTTTTTTAAATGTGAAGAATGATTTTTTTGATTGTTTCAATACCGGACACATATGTCCCTTTATCTCATTTTGCCCTATTTTTCAGGTGTTTCGGGATAAAGGGACATATGTGTCCGTTGTCTATACCAATGGACCATGGTAAAGTGTTCCTGGTATCTGTATAATCCGTAAAGATCTAAGCATTGGCTGACTGTGAGGTAGGAAATGGAAATGAATAAAAAGACTGTGGTACTACTCCTAGTAGTGCTGGTCATGGCACAAAGTGGATGTTCATCTAACACCGAGTCCGGGGAGTCTGACTCCTCGCTTGGTGTTACGCCAATAGCAACAAAAGAGAATGTTGTAGTCTCATCACTTGAAACAGGTGAATCTTCTGCAAATTACGTATCCAACGCCATTCCGGAAGGCTTGTTTTCCGACAACTTTGTGATATTGGACAATAATATCGAAGCGGCGAATATTTATGAGATAGACGTTACTACACCATTTCATCGCACCGTTGAGTGGGCGGCTAACAATGCAGAGCAGATGTATGCTCCGACTTTTGTTACTGACAATTGGACAGATGATCCAAATGTGTGGTATGTTCTTCAATGGTCTATGGGAAGCGGATTTAATTGTTATGCACAAAAGTCAACCGAAACAGATCCATCTGATGGAAACTCGTTAATTCGATATGATCCGACAGCACAAGTAGCCTGTATTGAACTTGATGGGAATGTATTTCCGAGGGAGGCATGTTTTGAACCGGGGGAACCTCCCTATTTCCCGGAAGAATTCGATACACTTCATTGCTTCGGGTTATCGGATTATTATATAAATGGGATACCCCTAATAGGGACATTGAATATACTGGGAGTTCCTAATGGCATTTTTGAGTATCACGAGATGGTTGGCCCGACGTATGGTTCTTGTTCAAGTCTATTTACAAAGAGCGGTGGGGCACGGAGAAATCATGATTACGTAGTTTTTACGCTACAATCGATGGATTTTAGTATCAAGTCGACAGTACAGAAAGATCTTCCGATTAAGCCGGTTCTTGAATGTGTGAGTGGCATATGTGATGCATTAGATTATCTGCCCTATTATTCTGCCGGGAATGTTGAAATCTATATAGCCGAATTGGCATATCTGCCGTTAAGTGAATTGGATATCAGCGCTCTGGATTTCCCGGAAGATGCAAAGACATATCTGGTTCCGGTATGGAACTTGTATTTCAGATACGGGGAGAATGCAGGATTCTGCTGTGCGACTATAGATGCGATATCGGGAGAAAGCTTATATTCCAAAGAATATGGATTTAATGATCCGAGGTTAGAACAGCCTGATCCGGAAGGTTAATGATGAGAAGAGAGAGCCTGAAGAGAATCATTCCTTTATGTTTGAGTGTGGTAATGCTATGGTCTTTGACTGCTTGCGGACGAAGATCAAATATCTCTACGGAGCAAAGAATGTCAGGCCAGTATGGATATCGAGGATATTACTTCGATCTCCCTGCCAAAGAGGGATATTCAATTTATGATATAGGTGACATTTTCATGCATGATGATGAGTACTGCTTGTCTGCAGTATACGTGCATTACGATGAAAAATCTAACGAATGTGATTATCTTACAGATATTTTCACGATAGATCTGTCAGGAAATGTCAGATATATTCTTGAAATATCAAAGATGCAAGTTGTGCGAGCAGTGTTCGAGAAGGAATACGCTTTTTTTGCATATCCCGACAGTGAATTGGCTGCCGTTCAGCAGGGCCTTAAGGATCCATCGGAACTTCAGGCGGATCTGGTCTTCTTTGATAAGGGTACGGGGGACACTACACGTGTTATCCATCCTAAATCAAAATCAGATGCCGTTTTTACTGTTTCTGACGGATTTGTTGTTGTGGGACAAAGAAGCCTTGAGAAGTATTCGCTCGAAGGAAGTTTTCTGTCTGAAATTGTGACAGATTTTACTATGTATCCGAGCGAAACAAGTATATTCGAAGATTCCGGTGAAATATACCTGGTCTCAACGAATGATAATCTCATTTGTGATTACTACAGATTGGATTTTTCAAATAAGCGGACGGACCATGTCGTTGGGTCAGATGAATTCAATTCCGATGTACAATCGTGTTCCGGACAATATTTCTTCGGGTTGAAAGGAGAATACAAGGTTAATCTCAAAGAAATGCAGATAGAAACTATGGCGTTATGGAATGACATAGATATTCGTCCGGAAAGAACGAGTGGTTCACATCGAGAATATGCAGCTTTTGATGAGACGCATTTCGCACAGAAAACATTATATCCGGACGGAACAGCCGAAGTTGGTTTTTTCACGTATGAAAGTGGCATGAATCAGAATAAGACAAGAATAGTTGTTGGCGGATATGGTGTTTACACCGATAAGATTCTACAGTGGGCAGTGTACAATTTTAACACTCGGAATGACGAATTCAGGATCGTTCTGGAAGACTATTCAGAAGAGTTCTCCTCGTCTACTCCTCAGGAAGCGCAGACGGTAAAACTGAAACTGATGAAATACTTTAGTGAAGGAAATGCACCGGATATTTTCTATGGAGACAGTTTTGATTACGAGTACTTCGGACATGCAGGAATGGTTATGGACTTAATGCCGCTCTTTGAGAAAGATCCTCTTCTTCGTTTTCAAGATATTGTGCCGAGTGTGCAAACTCTCATGCTACCGGATGATGAGCATTGTTATTCGATTTTCTCCAGCTTCATAACAAGTGGATATTGGGGACTTAGAAGTGATTTTGATTCCAATCAGGTGAGTGTTTCTGATTTGCAGAGATTGTGTGAAGACTCGGACAAGAGATTCACGTCTGACCAATCATCGCCTAGTATAGCGGGTGAAGGCCTAACGTACAATTTTGCCGGGCTATGGGGAGCTTATGGCAAGGATAAGCTTGTTTCGAGGGAAGATATTGAAGCATTTGTCTCAGGCGTGATATCTCTGGGAATCGATCCTTCGGTATCTTGGGGAAGTATCTGTTCTTTGGATGAGGTGTACAACGGATTGTATTATCTGGCAAGCTCCGGACCGATGGATATCTTTTCTATGGCGGAAAGTGAAGAACGAGTGCATGGACGGCTGGTTTATATGGGATATCCTTCTATAAAAGGTTCTGTACATCTGATTCTCCCTCAAGGTCTGGTCGGTATATCCGTATCGACGAAGTATGCAGATAAGTGTTGGGAATTTATTCGGGAACTCATCCTTCCGGAGGTACAGAAGAAAGTTTTGCTATCGGGAAGAATACCTGTCAGCAATGAGGTTGTCGAATTCATGTACCAGAGTGTACTGGATCCGAAGAATGTTAAAGACAAGGATATGACAACCTTTGTGGATGGTCACGATGCAGTTAGTGAAGACGTGGTTGAAGACTTTCGTGCAGTTGTCGACTCTATTGATACTGTCCGAACGATTGACTGGGGAGCATACAACATCATATGTGAAGAAATTGCTTCCTACTATACGGAAAATCGTTCGGTGGAGCAGATTGCGGAAACTTTGGATACTCGATTGAGTCTGTATGTTCAAGAAAACTATCAGTGAAAGGTTTGAAGTTGCAGATTCAGAGAACAAAAGACCCCTCTGATTGCGGCTATAGGCTTATTTGCAGGGGGATGGCACAAAGAATATTCTAATTGGCATGGGCCGCTGAATAATGGATCGATATCTCTCACGGATTTCGATTTATCCGGAATGGGGAGTTCTGTAAGATTTTAAGTAACACAGAGGCGATGGATCTCTGTGGAGGAAAATCCTTAATTGGAATCTTACAGGAGGTAAAGAAGATGCCAACAACAACCATCATTATTATTGCTGCAATCATCGGTGCTGTTATTATCGTGTTCATCGCGTTGTTTGCCATGATCAAGACAGCTAACGGTAACGAGGCGCTGGTGGTATCAGGTGTAGGAGCGACCGATAAGAACGGGAATCCTACGATCAAGAGAGCGGGCGGACGCGTCGTGTTCCCCTTTATTCAGAAGGCGAAGTATTTCGATCTATGTGTCCGCACGGCGAAGGTGACCGGAGATGTGACGAAGACACAAACCGGTGTTCCGATCCAGATCGACTGGGCTGTCGCTTACAGCCCGGACATTTCGTCTCCGGAGAGCCTGCAGAGAGCGGTCTGCAATTTCCTGGACAAGAACGATGACGATCTGAGAAGAGTCATTCTTGATGTCGTGTCCGGTGGTGTGCGTGCCGTCATCGCGAAGATGACTCCGGAAGAAGTCATGAATGGGAAAGAGCAGCTCGACGATCAGGTGAAGGCTTCGATCGCCAGCCAGATGAAGGATCTGGGGTTCAATGCGATCCTGAGCATCCATGAAGTGGAGGATGTCTCGAGCGGGACGTATTATCAGGACCTGGCGGCGAAGGACCGTGAGATCGTAAGAAGAGATGCGGCGAATATCTCGGCGGAAGCAGAGCAGTCGGTCCGCGAGAAGAGAGCGCAGACAGATCTGGCGGCGCAGCAGGCGGAGCTGGATGCCCAGGTGGCGATTGCAGAGCGTCAGCGTGATACGGATGTGAAGAAGGCGCAGTTCATGGCGGAGACCGCCCGTGAGCAGGCAAAGTCTTCGATGGCCGGGCAGCTGGAGCAGGAAGCGATCAATCAGCAGCTCGAAGAGAAGAAGGGTGCCGTGGAGGTCATGAAAGCCGAGCAGGCGAACCGTGCGGCGCTGAAGCAGCAGGAAGTGGAAGTGACCCGTGCTGAAACGGCGAAGCGTACCACGGTGATCGAGGCGCAGGCTGAGGCAGAGAGAAAGAAGGCAGAGGCGGCTGGTGAAGCAGAAGCACACAGAGTGTTTGCAGCCGGTGAGGCGGAGGCCAGAAAGCTCAGCGCAGCCGGTGAGGCAGAAGCGGCCGCAGTGAGAAGGACCCGTGAGGCGGAGGCTCAGGCGGAAGCCAGGAAGACCGAGGCCGAAGGTGCGGCGACAGCGAGAAAGACGGAAGCGGAAGGTGCGGCAACAGCCAGGAAAACCGAAGCGGCAGCAGAGGCGGAAGCAACGAAAGTGAAAGCTGATGCGGAAGCCATTGCTATCAAGGCGAAGGGTGAAGCGGAAGCGGCGGCTACAGCTGCGAAGGGTAAGGCCGAGGCGGAGGCGATCGAAGCCAAGGGTAAGGCGGAAGCAGAAGCGGCCCGTGCGCTCTCGGATGCGCAGGCTGCGAACGAGAAGATCAACTTCGAACTGCAGAAGATCGAGATCGAGCAGAACACGAAGGTCCAGATCGCGACGAATGTGGCGACCGTGATGGCTGAGGTCGGTAAGAATGCGAAGTTCTACGATTTCGGTGGCGGTGGAAAGCAGGAAGGCGGCGGGGATCTGCTGACCGGGATCCTCGGTCGTATCCCGCAGCTCTTCGCGAAGGCGAACCTCGAGAGCGAGGCCCTGAACGGGGAGGAGCTTCCGGACACGGTGAGAAAACTGGTGGCGGCGATCGCAGATCCGATCAAGGGTCGCGCCGCACTGGATCAGGCTGTAGCGGATGGAAGTGCAAAAGTGGTCGAGGAAGGCGCACTCGAAGATGCGGCCGATGCCGCAGGTGCAGCTGTTGAGGGAGCGCTGACCGAGTAACGGAAGGTGCGCCCATCAGGAAAGACAAAGGGGGGCGGTCTCACTTCGAAGTGGGACCGCCCCCTTGGCTTTTTCGCAAATTTCTATTTTGGTCCATGTAGTGGTCTATGCAGGGACACTTTACATGGACCACTACTTGGAATAATGGCCAAAGTCAATGCAATGGTCAAAGTTGAAACGTTTTACATGGACCAATATATGGAATAATGGCCAAAGTCTATGTAATGGTCGATGCTGAAACGTTATACATGGACCACTACATTGACCAAGGAGGGGGTACCTCGTGTTTATGAGACGCCCCCTCCTTGATTCTTATGGGTTATATGCATTACTTCTTGATGAGCTTACCGAGCCAGGTGCTGAGCATGAGGTAGGCCCAGGCGGCCTCGAGAGGCATGTCATAAAGTGGCTTGATCTTCGCGTCGAGGATGGCCTTCGTGGAAGGGGAAGGTACGAGCGAGCTGTCGATCGGTGCGACGAAGACCTGCTTGTCGTAACGAGCGCAGGCATTCTTCAGGTATAGGATCGAGAATGGGTTGTCCTCGGAAAGTGTATTGACGGTGCCGTCGTGATGCAGGCGCTGCAGTACGTACTTGTAGTCGGAACGCGCGATGCTGAAATTATCGTAGTTGAGGCATACGGGTGCGTCGATGGTGAGGATCGTATCTTCCTTCGGCAGGGTCATGAGCTTACTTAAGGCGCGGAGGTTCTTCATGGCGTTCGGGCACTCGGCCGGCTCGTCTACGTCTTCGTTCGGGACGAACTTCTTGCCGGAGATCTTCCCGGCGACGCGGTTCTTATAGCTGGCGTAATCGTCGGTCTTTCTGTTCGGGCTCATTAGGTATGCGGCATGGTGGACATAGATCTTGCCGTCTGCGGCTTTGCCGACGACGTACACGCCTTTTTCTTTCTCCATGGCCAGTGCGTATGCGGCCTTGAGGTTGATGACGGCGTCGGTGTCGGGCTCGGTGGGGGCGATCTTACTTCCGAAGAAAACGACCGGTATGCCGTAGCCGGAAAGAAGCAGGTTCGCGAGCTGGGCTGTATAGGCCATGGTGTTCGTGCCGTGTGCGATGAGTACACAGCCGTAGTCGCCCTTATCCAGTTCTTTCTTCAATTCGTCGAAGAGTACCTTATACATCGGGGGAGTGAAGTTCTCGGAGTTGACATCGACAGGTTCAATGATCGTGAAATCCTTGCCGAAGTTTCCGGCTGCGTCCAGAACGGCATACGGCGCCGTGCCGAGCTCCAGTGCTTTTTTAGAAAGACGGGTGGAAATGTTACCGCCTGTGAAAACCATCAAGACTTTCTTCGAATCTGCCATATGTCGTACCTCCCATTGAAGTTGATCCTGGTGTCCGTGTGCCATACCAAGCGCGGATATACGTATTTATATTCTTATTATAGCGCAATAACTTTTTATTTTGTCTGTTATAATACACAAGAAAGATAAAAGAAATAGTGAGGAAATGTGAACATGCGGTTAATTAGCTGGAATGTGAACGGGATCCGGGCAGTGGCGAAGAAGGGATTTCTCGAGACGGTCAGGGAGCTGGATGCGGATGTGCTGTGTATCCAGGAGACGAAGGCGTCTGTGGATCAGCTGGATGAGAGTCTTCTATCGGTACCCGGGTACAAGAGTTATTTTTCCTCGGCTGAGAGGAAGGGTTATTCCGGGACGGCCGTCTATACGAAGAGGGAGCCGGTGTCGGTGTCGTATGGCCTCGGCACGGATGAATTCGACCATGAGGGCAGAACGATCGAACTGGACTTCGGGGGTTTCATTCTCTATAACATTTATTTCCCGAACGGGGGACAGGGGCCGGAGAGGGTCGACTTCAAGCTTAGGTTCTATGACTGTTTCCTGGAGAAGGTCAAGAAGCAGATGGCCGAGGGCCGGATGGTTCTGGTGTGTGGTGATGTGAATACGGCGCATAAGGAGATCGATCTTTCGAATCCGAAGGCGAACAGTAAGATATCGGGATTCCTGCCGGAGGAGCGGGTGTATATGGATCATTTCGCGGAGGCGGGGCTGGTCGATACGTTCCGTATGTTCTATCCGGAGGCGACGGAGAAGTATACGTGGTGGTCGTATAAGACTTTCGCCAGGGACAGGAACGTGGGCTGGCGTATCGATTATTTCTTCGTGGATGAGGCGCATAAGGACCAGATCGTGGAGTCGGAGATGCTGTCTTCTGTGATGGGCTCGGATCACTGTCCGATCTTTATTGATCTGAAGTGAGGGGGGCCCTCCCTTCCGGTGACGAAAAATATAGTGTATGTGCCGTAAGTCTGTGGTATAATGCCCCTGTTATGGGAAAAACCACGCGTGAACAGTGCTTTTGAACAAGAATGAGGGGCTGTGGAGGCGTGAGAAAGAATAAGTGAGGAAAGAGAATATGAAGAAGACGAATATTGTGGCCGTTCTGACTGCGCTGCTGATTATGGCGGGTGCGTGCATGACGGGATGCAAATCGGACGATACATCGGCGGTTTCCGGTTCGGATGTGACAACCAGTTCGGATCCGGGGCTGAGTCTGTCGATCAATACGGATGTGTCGGCGAGTTCTACTTTCGTGAAGATGTCATTCGAGGAGAACTACGATGCGGCGGCCATCGCGGAGATGAACAAGGTCGTTTCGATCCACGGGATGCAGTTCACGGCGCTGGATTATAACTTCTATTTCGCCAATGAGTATTCGCAGCTGCTGGGCATGACGATGCAGGGTGGCGCGTATGGTATTCCGATGACGGAGTCCGGTTTTATCAATATGGATGGGCAGCTGACGGAGACGCGTACGGTGAAGCAGTATCTGAATGAGATCGTTATTTCGGATCTGCAGGGTGAGGTCTTCCTTCTGGAGTATGCGCAGTCGAAGAATATCCAGCTGAATGAGGAGACGCTGAACAGTATTAACCAGCAGTTCGAAGAGGTGAAGACGACGGCGGAGAAGTATGGTATGTCGGTGGACGAGTACCTGAAGTCTTACTATGGGCCGGATGCTTCGGAGGCGGGTCTGCGTGAGATCCTGCAGCGCTATGAGCTGGTGAATCTCGGTATGGCGGATTATGTGGAGAACTATCAGTTCGCTGAAGGTGAAGATATGCTTCCGATCGTGTATCACATCCTGTATCCGACGATCGATCTGAATACGCGTCTGGAGCTGATGGATGATGCGAAGGAAGAGGCGAAGAAGAAGGCCGAGGCGCTGAAGGATTCGGTGACTTCCCTTGAGGATATGAAGGCGAAGGGTGAAGCGGCTGTTCAGGCTGGCGAAGCGGGTGAGGCGAACCAGTATACGGTTATGCTTGGCCAGATGGTGCCGGAGTTCGAGGATTGGTGCTTCAGTAAGCATGAGGTCGGCGATGTGGATATTGTGAAGACCGAGTATGGTTACCATGTGATGTATTATGTGGGTCAAGCGCAGGCGGATGATTCGCAGAAGAAGAAGATTGCGTATAAGCATATGCAGGAAGAAATGGATGCGGCGGTGGATAGTGGAAACTATGATCCGGTGTATTCCTAAGCGCGAATTCAATAGTTGAGAAAAAGAATATCTCTCCGGCGACTCAAGCAGTTTGCTAAAGCAAAACTCGTCGTCGGAGAGATTTCTTTTTCTCAGTTTATGGAGTGGGTGGCTCAGGAATGCGCCGGGTCGGTGTTTGAGGCTATGTGGAAGCGGGGCTCCTGCGGAGGCGCGGCGAAGGTTCTTTCATGCGCGATTATGGGCAGAATGCCTTATCAGGAGCAGGGGGGATAGTGCCTTTTACGCGGGAGTGGTGCCGGTGTAGTCGTCGCAGAATTCGGTGATGGCTTTGGTTATGTATTTTTCGCAGGCGGTGCGGTCGAGCATCTCGATCGTCAGGTCGTAGCGGCCGGAGTTCCGTGTCGCGTCCCATTTGCAGAGGATGCCGACGGTGAGGAGGTCGAAGGAGCCAGGGACCAGGGGGCTTGGACTGAAGACGGCTTCTTCGGGGATGTCGGTGACGGGGGCGCCGTCCTTCAGTAGGCTGAAGTACATCGAGACGAACTGGTCGTCGAAGAGTGTCGTGAGGCCGATACCGTAGGCTTCGCCCAGGCGGTCCTTGATTACCTTGTTGGCGTAGGGAGAGACGATGGCCTCTGCCTTCTCGACTTCCTTTTCGAGCTCTTCGCTGCTGACGATCTTCGTGGTGTCTTCGAGTGCGTCTTCGTCCCGGAAGGCGATGTTGTTCTTCCGGATTGCGTCGAAGAGTTCGGGCTTCAGATGAAAGGCTTTCCCAAAGCCGATCTTCTCTTTGATCTCTTTGCCGTCTCGGGTGGTCAGGCGGAAGATGTTCTTGCCGACTGTGATCTCTACGATATCCGTGAAGAGGATCTCTTTCGTGGAGAAGGTCTTCTTAAAGGTGAGTCTGTCCTTGCCGATCGTCCATTCCATGTTCGGTCTCCTTTGCTATTTCATTTCTTTCGTCAGGTCTTCCATTGAGTCTTCTATCAGGTCTTTCATCATGACGAGGCAGAAGTCCGGCCGCTTCGGCCAGTAGAAGAGGGGGACGCTTCTGTTCTCGTATTTCTTCCGGTCTTCTTCGAGCATGGCTTCGACTTTCGCCTCGCAGCCTTCTTCGTAGTCGCCGTATGTGCTGAGGTTCTGCTCCCAGGTCTGTTCCCGGCCGTCAGAGGTGCGGTAGCGGATCCGGGCGGTGGTGGTCGGTGTGGAATCGTCGTCCTCGAGGAAGACCTCGGTAATCGCGCCCAGGGTAAGGGACCAGTGCTTCTTCCGATGTATCGTCATAATGGAAGTGATGAGGGCGATCGCCAGTGGAAGAGCGAAAACGAACGCGAGGATCTGAAGGATGATGTGGAGAGGATCCGGCATGAGTGAGCCAACGAGCCACAGGAGCGCAATGATGAGGGCGAGGACGGCGATCACGGCGATGTCCTGCTTGCACTCGCGGCGGAGTACGCTCTTTCGGTAATCTTTCTCGTTGTCCATGGTGTGCCTCGGGTCCTTCGGTGTTCTGTTTCTATTATACGTGAACGGGCGGGGAAGTGCGAGAGAGAACGGGGGCTTCTCACGACGCAAGCGGTCCCGGGACAGTGCTTCTGCATAAGTATTCATGGGTATGAATGAGATTGGACCGGCCGGGGGCATGTCTGAGAGGGTTTGACACATTAAACCTTCAAAAGATGTTGTTTTAATGTGTAATTCAGGCATGTCCGGAAGGGGTCTGACACATTAAATCTTATGGATCGTTCTTTTAATGTGTAAAAAGCACTATACACTCCGCTTCCGGTGCATGTTTTTACACATTGAAATCACTCAAGACCGGGGTTTAATGTGTCAGGGTCTCCAGGGCATACTCATTAAATCGCTCGAAACTGTAGTTTAATGTGTTGGAACTCCAGCACAACACATTAAATCGCATGAAATCGGAGTTTAATGTGTTTGGCTGTTATGCATATTCGAAGGTGCCTTGATGCCGGCAAGGAAAGCCGCCTCATAAACAGAACAGTCACGTCGACCCTTTTGAGGAGGAGAATAACATACTAAATGCTTCGAAATCGAAGTTTAGTGTGTTGCCGTGCCTGGAATCATGAAATATCGACCAACCAAATCCAGTTTTCCAGGGATTTGGTTGGTCGGAGGATATATGTAGAAGGAAAGGCATTCGAAGGATAGGCGTAAGAGTATTCATTCTTAGCTTGCCAGATGGTTCGGGCGCTTGCTTTTTCCGAGGAAAGCATATATACTTGCTTTTGCAATTGCGAATCATTCGCAACTGAGGATGAAAGATAAGACGAGATGGGAAGTATTTGGTGATGAAGTTTCTGCGCCGCGCGGCTGCGGCTCTGGTTTCGATAATGGTCATGGCAGGAAGTGCGGGCCTTCTTTCCGGATGCCGGAGGGGGTTCGGGAAAGAGGCGGCCGGTAAGGTCAAGGTCGTGACGACCATCTATCCGATGTACGATTTCGTGAAGCGGATAGGCGGGGACCGGGTGGCGGTGATCATGATGGTGCCGGCCGGGACGGAGCCGCATGCTTGGGAGCCGTCGACGAGGGATATGTTCATGCTCGAGGAGGCGGACATGTTCGTGTATAGCGGGGCAGGCATGGAGACCTGGGTGGAGGATATTCTCGGCAGTGTGCAGAATCCGGACCTGGCTGTGGTGGAAGCGAGCCGGCATGTGGAGCTTCTGCGGATGGATGAACTGGAAGAGGACAACCACGATCACGACGGCGAGGACGAGAACGGCCATGACCACGAGGCACACGGGGAAGAGGACCACGATGCACACGATCACGATGAGGCGGAAGGCGAGGGGCACCATCACCATGGAGAGTTCGATCCGCATGTGTGGCTGTCTCCGGAAAATGCCAAGCTCGAGATGGCCGAGATCGCCGATGCCCTGATGCAGCTGGATCCGGAACATCAAGAAGAATATAAGAGAAACTACACAAACGCGGCACAAGAATGCGACACATTGGACAGTGCTTACAGAGAAGAATTGAAGGATCATGCGGGCGGATATATCGTCGTGGCGCATGAGGCATACGGGTATCTGTGCCGGGCGTACGGCATCACGCAGATCGCCATCGAGGGCGTGTCGGCGGATCAGGAGCCGGATGCGGCGCGGATGCGGGAAATCATTGATATGGTCAGGAAATACGATGTGAGATGTATCTTCTTCGAGGAACTGGTGGACCCGAAGGTCGCCGAGACGATCGCGGAGGAGACCGGGTGCCGGACAAGGGCGCTGAGTCCTCTGGACGGCATGACGCAGGAGGACATCGATGCGGGAAGAGACTATTTCTCTGTGATGTATGAGAATCTGAACGCCATTTCAGAGTCGTTCGGGTGACGCCGGTGGACGGAGCGTGCCGGCGGGCGGCCCCGAAGACGGAAGATATGAGGAAGAGAAGGGACGAGTGTTATGACGAAAGTGATTGAAGTGGAGAATGTGTCGTTCGGATACACGCGCGACATGATCCTGGAACATGTGGACTTTACTGTCGAGAAAGGCGATTTCGCCGTCGTTATCGGCGATAACGGCGTTGGCAAAAGCACTGTGGTCAAGCTTCTTCTCGGTGTGATCCTGCCGACGTCGGGGACGATCCGGATCGGCGGGAAAGAGGTGACCTCGCTCCGAGGCAGCGGCATCGGATACCTGCCGCAGAATGGCGGATCCCGCGCAGCGGCTTTCCCGGCGACGTGCGAAGAGATCGTGATGAGCAGCCTGTATAAGAAGGTCGGATTCGCGCGTTTCCCGAGAAAAGAACATAAGAAGAAGGTCGAAGAGGCACTGGAACTGGTGGATATGCTGGATAAGCGGAAGTCCCTGATCGGGGAGCTAAGCGGCGGCCAGCAGCAGCGTGTCATGCTGGCGCGGGTGCTGGCGGCAGATCCGGAGGTACTGATCCTCGACGAGCCGACCGTGGGCGTGGATGCGGAGTCGGTGGACCGGCTGCTGCATATTCTTCACCATTTAAATATCGAGAAGAAAGTCACGATCCTGATGGTGACCCACGATATCGAGAAAGTCGGGCCGTACGCGAACCGCGTGCTGTGCCTGTCGGAGGGAGCCTGCCGCGAGGAGATGCTGCCGCATGAGGTGCAGGTCGTCCATGCGCATGCACACAACCACCCGCACGGCGAGATGACACATATCCATTGTGCGAACTGCGAACATGAGAATAAGCACGGGCATGACGCCGAACACTGCGCCGAGTGCGCACACTGTGGCGCATTTCCCGGCCATAGTCATGGCGGACATAAACATGGAAACCCTCATACGCACGATGGCGGGAATGCCGATGGAAAGGGGGCGGTCTGAATGCCGATGATATTCCAGTATGCGTATATGCAGAGAGCACTTCTGGTCGGATTCCTGCTGGCGGTCATTGTGGCCTGCCTCGGCACAGTCATGGTGCATAAGCGGCTGTCCCTGATCGGCGACGCGCTGTCCCACTCGTCATTGGCCGGCGTAGCCGTCGGACTGCTTCTCGGATTTAACCCCATTATCGGGGCGATGGCCACCTGCGTGGTCGCCGCTTTCGCCATTGAGGCGATACGGAAGAAACTCGGGAACCATTCGGAACTGGCCGTGGCGATCGTTCTGTCCACGGGCATCGGCCTGGCCGGCGTACTGTCCGGTTTCGTACGAAGCTCGGCCGACTTTAACAGCTTCCTTTTCGGATCGATCGTGGCGATCTCAGGCTTCGAGGCGAGACTGGTCATGATCCTTGCCGTAGTGGTCCTCGTGGCATTCATCCTGCTGTATAAAGAACTCTTCTACATATCCTTTGACGAACAGGCGGCGGCCATCTCCGGGGTGCCGGTGGGCGTGGTCAATGCGATCTTCACGATCCTTACGGCGGTAACGGTGTCCATCGCGGCCAGGACCGTCGGAGCGCTCATCGTCTCGTCACTGATGGTCGTGCCGGTGGCGGCGGCGATGAGCCTGGCGCGAAGCTACAGAACGACCGTACTCTGGGCGATCTTCGTATCGGTAGTATCCACGGTCGGCGGACTTGTGCTGTCGTTCTACATCGGACTCAAACCCGGCGGAACCATCGTACTGCTGTCGGTCGCGATCCTGCTGCTGTGTAAGCTGATCGGATTCCTGCGCGGAAGAAATTCTGGTTCTAAGACGCCGGCAAAAGCACTGGAAACGAAAGGAGAATGAGATATGGATTATCCGGAGAGCCTTCGTAAAACGAAATCGAGAATGCTGGTGTGGGAGGTCCTCTCTGAGGCGAAGACGCCGCTCACGGCCAGAGCGATCGCGCAGACCGCATCAAAGAAAAGCGAGAAGAATGCTGCGAAAGGTGCATCGCAGAATAAGGCGGAGGAAGGGAAGAACGGCGGGGTATGGCTCAGCAGCGTCTACCGCGCTCTGGATGCTTTCGAGAAAGAACATGCCGTCAGCAAAACTTTCCTTAAGGACAGCCAGGAAGCCCTCTACGCGATCGCGGCTCCGGGACACCATCACTACGCCATCTGCATGAACTGCAAGAGCAGGACGGAACTGACAGGATGTCCATTCGGCGAGGAGTCACATCTTCACACTGTGGACGATGATTTCGTAGTCGTGGGGCACGTGGTGGAGGTCTTCGGCTACTGCAAGAACTGCAGAGAGAAGATGCAGAAATAGCGCACGAAAAAACTGCGCGGGATGCCGCGCAGTTTTTCTACGATTGATTAGGTGAAAGTGATCAGATGACGATGATCCCGTTGGTGTAGAGGTAGCTGACCAGAATGCCTGTGGCTACGCCGAAGATCGCGCTGGTCAGTACATCCGACAGATAGTGGACATACAGATACAGTCTCGAGAAAGCGATGCCGGCGGCATAAACCAGAGCGGCGATGCCGAGCTTCGGCGAGAAGTGGGCGATCGCTGTCGCGGCAGCAAACGAAGAGAATGTGTGTCCGGACGGGAAGGAGAAGTCCTTCGGCTCGCGGATGATCGTATCGCGCAGTTCGCCTCTGACCTCATAGGGACGCGGACGCTTCGTAACGTGCTTCAGGATGAGGTTCACGAACAGCAGGCTGCAGCCGAGCGCAAGAAGGATGCATACCGCTGCTTCCTGATTCAGATTGCTGAAGTAGAAGGTCGCCGCCGCGGCAAACCAGATGATGCCGAAGTTGCCGGTCAGCGAGAGAAACGGCATGATGCGGTCGCACGCCTTACAGCGCAGATGTTCATACATCCAGTCCAGGACCTTCAGCTCGCGAATAGATATACGAGACGGCATACCGTTTCCTCCTTTCTTTCTCGTCTTTTAGGGATTCTCGGGACAAACATAAATAAGAAGTCCCGACTAAAAGACAACTCTTTACTCGTATAGGATAAGATGAAACCCGCAATAAATCAATGCATTATTCTTGCTTAATCGTAAAAAATCAGTGAATTCGTGATATTATTTTTCTTATGACGAAACACTTGCACGCATTAAGACCCGGAAATGTCACGATTCCCGAGAACATCGCGCTGGCGCCGATGGCGGGAACGAGTACCTGTGTCTACCGCACGATCGCCCACGAATATGGCTGCGCCTACGGCGTGACGGAGCTTGTCTCTGCGCGTGGGATCCGCTTCAAGGAATCCGTGGAGATCAGCATGCGCTACCTTCGGATCGCTCCGGAAAAAGAAGGCAAGACCGGCATCCAGCTCTTCGGAGCGGACCCGGAAGATTTCGCCTACGCGATCCCCGTTATTCTCGAAGACCCGCGCCTTGCGAATGTGGATGTGATCGATCTCAACATGGGCTGCCCCGTAAGTAAGGTCGTGAAGACCGGCGCCGGTTCGGCGCTCATGAAGGATCCCGTCCTGGCCTCCCGAATCATCGAAAGAAGTGTCCGCGCGGCGGAACCCTACGGAAAACCGGTCACGGTGAAGTTCCGTTCCGGCTGGGATGAAGGACATATCACCGCACCGGAATTCGCAGAAATGTGCATTTCTTCCGGGGCGGAAGGACTGGCCCTTCATGCGCGTACGCAGACCCAGCTGTACCGTGGAACGGCAGACTGGAGTGTGATCCGGAAGACGAAAGAAGCCATCTCCGGAAGCGGTATTCCGCTGTGGGGAAACGGTGATGTGAAGGATGGCCCTTCTGCCGTGGCGATGCTGGAGGAAACCGGCGCAGACGGCGTCATGATCGGCCGGGCCGCGCAGGGAAATCCATGGATCTTCAAGGAGATCCGAGCCGCACTTGCTGCGGCGGATAAAGGCGCGGGAGAAGGCGGGAACAGAAAGACACATCTTCCGGACCGAAAAGAACGGACAGAGGTGATCCGCAGACACCTTCTAGGGCTGTGCGAAGAACTGGGTGAGAAGACCGGCGTCAAGGAGATGCGGGCACAGATCGCCTGTTACCTGAAGGGACAGCGCGGGACCGCAGAAATAAAGAACCGCCTGATGACCGCAGGAACCATCGAAGAGGTAGATGCCCTCCTTACTGAATACGAATCCATAAACGAGTGATCAGATCCCTTATTCGGAACAAGGAAATCGCGATATACCCGGCTTTTGGCTTTCCGAAAACAACGCCTGGAATCAGAGATCGAACTCGTAGGCTGGAATCAGAGATCGAACTCGTAGGTGAGATAGCGGCTGGTACTGTCTTCCTGTTCGTCGCCCTGAAGATAGTCATCCCGGATCAGGCGATAGTGCCCGGAAGTGAGCTCCTGCTCCAAATGCATGTCGATCTGCTGATCGATCGCAGTGGCATCATAAGAACCGCCGTAACCTCTGACCGGAATCTCGTACCATTGCCCATCCTGCTGCATCTCCAGGATGAAATCGACGCTTCGTGCGTACATGATCACGAGAGTATTCTCCTCCTGGTTATAATCCACGGACGTAATACGAAGTGTGTGCTCATCGGTCGGAACGACCTGCGCAGGATCGACCCTCGACTACCGAAGCGGTTCTGCCTCGGAAGTGGCTCTTTCCAGATCGAACTCACCCGCGATCCAGTATGGGGTGGAAGAAGAGGACTCGGGGAAAAGCTCCGAAAGGATCCGATAATGTCCGGCGGGAAGATCGCCGTGCATCTCATCGAGATAGTAAGTCATCTCCGCTGTGTTGGAAATGGCGTATTCTTCGTCACCGGATGTGACGGGCTCACCGTGACCGAGAGTGTATCCTATCAAAGTAAACCCGACATGAGGAAGAAACGGGACCTTGTACCATTCGCCGGACTGCCTGTATTCGAGACGGTATTCACTACCATATGTATAAGACGCATTTCCCTTGTTGGTCAGCGTAACGTTGACTTTCCGGTTCCATACAACATCTACCGTGAGCTCGACAGGACACGCATCGAAGGAAGAAAGATCAATATCGGAGCGCTCTTTAAAGCGCTTCTTCTTACAGGCGATGACGGAAAGAAGCAGGGCGAAGGTCAGAATGCTGCAGATAAGGATCCTGCCCGCGCGACGGGAAGAAGCCCGGCGGCCAAGCAAGGATGCACAGCACATCGGTTTCCTCTCTTTCGAAAAGCGCGAAAAAACGTTAGCCATAGTATCACCTCCGTAATCTCGACATCCCCATCTACAAACTAACAAAATCCCCCGAAGAAAAAAAGGGAGAAACTACAGAAGAAACCACGTTTGAATCAAGAAAACGGTCTCATCAAACAAGGAAGAACAATGAAAAAGGGATATCCTGAGTGGCGAGTCCAAGGGAATCGGTTTTGCCAATCAATAGGCGAAAAAAGAAATACTCCGAGCGGCAAGTTTTGCGTCAAGCAAACTGTTCGAAGCCGCAAGGAGTATTTCTTTTTCGATACTATGATTGATTAACCGCGCTTACTTCTTCAGCAGGCTTCCGAAGATTCCTCTGATGAGCGAAGAACCGATCTGACGGCCGGCGGCTGTTGTAGCCGAGTTGACCATCTTGGTAACCGGGCTGTTCTTCTTCGCACGCTCGGCTTCACGCTTCGCCTTTTCTTCCTGGCGCTCCTGCTCCTTGCGGGCTCTTTCCTCCGCACGGGCCTGACGCTCGGCTTCACGGCGCTCACGGTCTTCCTGACGGTCTCTTTCCTTCTGCTCGCGGATCTCTGCGGCGCGCTCTTTCTCTTCGATACGGCGCTCGCGGTCTTCCTGACGATCAAGCTCACGCTGCTTACGGTCTGCTTCACGATCTTCACGGATCTCGGCGGCACGCTCTTTTTCAGCCTGCTTTTCCGCAGCAAGACGGGCCTTCTCTTCTTCCTTCGGATCCACAGCCGGAGCCGCCTCGACAGGAGCCGCTGCGACAGGTGCAACAGCCGGAGCGGAAGATGCTGCAGGTGCACTCTCATAAGCCGGTGCAGCAGCCGGGGCGGCCGGTGCACCGTAGTTCGGATCGTACTTTCTCATCAGGATCTCATACGCAGACTCCGGATCAACAGCCACTCTGTATTTCTCGTAGAGCGGGTTCGATTCAGACAGTTCCTGCATCTTCTCGAAGCCGGCAGAACCGATGAAGCTCTGCGGCGGGAGGATAAATGCGCGTTCCACTACACCCGGGGTGCCCTTCGCATCGAGGAAGGAAACAAGAGCTTCACCAACAGCCAGCTCGGAGAGCACGGTCTCGGTGTTGAAGTTCGGATTCGCACGGAAGGAATCGGCGGCAGCCTTCAGCTTCTTCTGCTCGGCAGGTGTATACGCACGGAGAGCATGCTGGACACGGTTCTGGAGCTGTGCCAGGATGTTGTCCGGGATATCGCTCGGGCTCTGGGAAATGAAGTATACGCCGATGCCCTTGGAACGGATCAGACGAACGATCTGGTCGATCTTCTCCAGAAGGAATGCCGGTGCATCGTTAAAGAGCAGATGCGCTTCGTCGAAGAAGAATACCATCTTCGGCTTATCCGGATCACCAACCTCAGGCATATTCTCATAGATCTCGGAAAGGAGCCAGAGGAGGAATGTCGAATACAGAAGCGGCTTATTGAAGAGCTCGGTCGCATTCAGAACATTGATCATGCCGCGTCCGTCGGAACCGGTCTTAAAGAAGTCCATCACGTCGAATGCCGGCTCTGCGAAGAATGCATCCGCACCTTCGTCGGCAAGGAGCGCCAGGTTTCTCTGGATCGCACCGATCGTCGAAGTGGAGATATTGCCGTAGGTGAGCTTATACTCATCAGCATGGTCACCGACATAGGTCAGAAGGAGACGCAGGTCCTTCAGATCCAGAAGCAGAAGTCCCTGATCATCCGCGATACGGAATACCATGGACATGACCGCACGCTGTACGTCGGAAAGTCCGAGCATACGGCCCAGAAGGATCGGGCCCATCTCAGAGATCGTGGTACGCATCGGGATACCCATCGTACCGAAAACATCATAGAATGTGGTCGGGTAAGCCTTATACTCGAAGTTCTCGATACCGAACTTCGCGATACGCTCTTCCATGTTGTCATTGCTTACACCGGCTGCGCAGATACCGGACATATCGCCCTTGACGTCTGCCAGAAATACCGGAACGCCCATGTCGGAGAAGCTCTCCGCCATAACCTTAAGAGTCACGGACTTGCCTGTACCGGTCGCGCCGGCGATCAAACCATGACGGTTCGCTTTCGAAGGCTCGATGAAGCATTTCGTAGCGGTGCCGCCTACCCAAATCTTGTTGTCGTATAGCATAACTAAACCTCCCAATTTCAAAATAGAAGTACTGTATCTATTTTCGCAAAGACGGAGGATAATCGCAAGGCAATTTTACGTAAAAATGTCCGTGAATTGAAAACGTTCTGTTACATTGCAGATGGTTTGTTCTCTTATAATGGTAGGCAGAAGATCTATGCCCGGGAAGGAGAGAATAGAGATGCTCGACACGGTAACATTACTGACTTTTGCAGCGATGGGTCTGCTGCTGTGTTTCTACGGTTTCCGGATGTTCCGTTTCTCCATGGCCATGGCCGGATTCTTCATGGGCATGCAACTGGCCAATATCCTCGACTCGATGTTCCTTCTCGAGAAGATCCCCGAGAAGGCCCGGGATACCTGGGAATTCTTCTTCCCCATCGTGATCGGTCTTCTTCTGGCTATCCTTTCTTACGCCATTTATAAAAAAGCACTGTTCTTCATTTCCATGTTCTTCACGTGGTACACCCTCATGAAGATCTCGCTACTTTATATCATCAAGACACAGAACGATCTCAAACTCTTCATCTCGCTGTCGCCGGACTCGATCGCGAAGCTGACGGACGGCAGCGACGGTGCCCAGAACCTGATCTCCGATTCCCAGATGGCGAAGGTGATGTCCTGGCTTCCCGGGAACACGGACGGGGAGAAACTTCTGGCCATCTGCCTGATCGCCCTTCTGATCGGCATCTTCGTGGGCATTATCATCTGCTTTCTCCAGGCACCGGCCATCAAGATCATTACCGCCATTATCGGCGCCGACATCCTCCGTGACGTATTCCTCGGCACGATGGGGATCCTCTACACATGGGACAAACTCCCGTCCTTCCTTCTTCCTGTCGTGAAGCAGGGGCTGTATAATGGATGGGTATCCTTCTTCATCTGGGCGGCCCTGATCGGATCCGGCATCACCGTACAGATCAAAGCCGGAGATGATTGAACAGTGCTTTTGCAACAGAATCTGACATAGCCTCGTCTGATATGTAGAAAGAGAATCAGACGCGCTGCGATGGCGCAGGATCATAAAGGGAGATGTTGAAAATGAAGCGTGAACCAGTTAGAAAGCCGATGACACCGGACTATCCGACACTTGATCAGCTGGGAAGCCCCGAAGGAAAGAATAAGGCCAAGATCGCGGCCGTAACGGCGATCACGGCAACCCTTGCGCTGGCGTCCGCATGCGGAGACGATTATTCTCCGGTTCGGGCCATGAAGAAACTGGCCAGGCAGCGTAAAGCGGTAATGACCACGAGAGAATCCTATGAGATCATGGGCGAAATGACCGAATATACAGAAACGGATGTCATACTGGAAGGCGAAGAAACCTGTCCGATCGATGAGACCATTCTGGGCGGAGAAGAGCCGGTCGAGACCGAGACGACGGATTATTACATCGATGGAGATATGCAGATCGATCCGGACTATACGGATGCAGACGTAGACGCAGATATCGATTCCGCCCCGACGGAGTATATTCTTGAGGGAGGCGTAGAAATCAACCCGGATTATCTGGACGGATAAAGCCATGGCCAAGCATCAGATCGAAAATTACACGAAAAGAGTTACACTGGTGATGACCCACCAGTGTAATTTCGATTGCCGGTATTGCCTGCAGAAACATGAAGATGTGTATATGCCGAGGGAGACGGCGGTGAAGGCCATCGATCTGATGGTGGACGGGATGCGCCGCGCGTCCGAAGAGGAAGAATCCGGATCCGGGGATGCGCCGGCGCTCAGCGCACAGATCTCCTTCTACGGTGGGGAACCTCTCCTGGCTAGAAAAGAGATCGAGTATCTGGTTACTTACGCGAGGACCCGTGTCCGCGAGATCCCACATGCGAAAGTCGTCTTCGAGATCACGACGAACGGCACGCTGCTGGATGCAGACTTCATCGCTTTTGCCAAGAAAAACAAGATCCTTCTGGCGCTGTCCCACGATGGCATGGCGCAGGATCCGGTCCGTGTGGACCGCGGAGGCCACCCGACGAAAGAAGTGGTGGATCAGAAACTGAAGATGCTGCTTCGTGCTTTTCCCGAGACGATCATCATGATGACCATCCATCCGGACCAGGCGGATAAGCTTACCGCCTCTCTTAAGATGTTCCACGACATGGGCGTCCGCTCGGTGAGCTTCGTGCCTGCGCACGGCGACCGCGTCGAATGGACGGAGGAGGCTTTCGCACGGCTTTCGGACGAGATGGCGAAGGCTCGGGATCTGTATGTGAAGTGGAATCAGGGAGACGGGGTATTCCGTCTGATCCCCTTCGATAAGAAGATCCGCGATTATATCAGGCAGAGAGATGCCGATACACCTATGTGCCACTTCGGCGGACATAAACTGATGGTGGATGTCGACGGGAAGTATTACCCCTGCAGTCATTTTATCGGACGCGACGGATTCGGAATCGGGTCCGTCGATGAGGGCATCGACAGGAAATCGATCCGGTCCATGGAGAAGCAGCGTGTCGAGTCGAAGATGTGCCGAAAATGCGAGTTGCGGTCCCGTTGCCACCATACCTGCGCGTGCGCCAATCACGGTCACACCGGAAGTTTCTCGGAGGTGTCCGCGCTGCAGTGCGAGTATGAGAAGCTCATTATCCACACGGCGGATGAGGCGGCCGCTTCTCTGATTTCCGAAAGCAATCCCCGCTTCGTCGAGCGGATGTATAAGAAGTAGAGCGGAGAGGCGCAGTCGCTGATTTGTCGCTATTTACGTGGCGGAGAGGCAACCGAAAGGGAATTCCGGGCCCGCGCTACGTCTTTTCGCTTTTTATTCTCTCTTCAGGTGTATTTGAGGCAACGGGAAGGGAATTCCGGTTGTGGGGAAGCTTCTTCATGGCGATGTATCCGATGACTACACCCACGGCGCAGACGATGGTGCCGCACAGGAGCATGGGGCGGATGCCGAAATGGTCGAGAATGACGCCGCTCAGAAGATTCGAGAACACGCCGCCGATGGTGATGGCGGATGTGACGTAGGCCTGGCCTTTCACCTGGTCGAGGTCGCCCATGGTTTCACTGACATAGTAAGCAGCGGCAGGGATGAAGACCGCGTAGGCGAAGAGCTGCACGGACTGGCTCAGGTACATCATGGCCATATTCGATGCGAATACCAGGATCAGGATCTTCACGAAGAACGCCGCTCCTGAGAAGGTGAGGAGCGAACGGGAAGAGATCTTCTTCAGGACCAGACCGATCATGGCCATGACCGGAAGTTCTAATATAGCCTGCAGGAAATTGGCGTAACCCAGTTCCGTCTCGCCTCCGCCGAGATTGCGGATGATCTGGATCATGAAGTCGTTGATCATGTTGTGGGCGAAGTAGAAACAGACCGTTCCCAGAAGGAATACCATGAAGGCGGGGTAGGTCCTGGCGAAGTCACGGATGTTGTTATGTGCGGTCGAACCGGCCGGGACACCAGACGCGGTGTCGACGTCCCCCGACGCATCCCGAGTGTGAAGCGCTGCCCCCTCGGAAGCGGAACCGGACGCTCCCGAACCAGCGGCGCCGGAGACCTCGGCAGGAACGGTGGAGGGCTTCTTAAAGGTGTAGATGAGGATCGCGGACAGAAGCATCGACGCGATGTTAACGAAAAGAAGGATCGTGACACCGGATCTCTCGACGAGACCGCCGATGACTGCTGCCGTGACAGCGAAACTTGCGGAGCCCAGCCCACGGGCAAGTCCGTAGAAGATGCGGCAGCCGGCCTTCTGGTACTCGAAGCACAGGGCCGTCATGACAGGCTGGTAAACGAACTGGATCATGTAGATCAGCGCGAAGACGGGGAAGATGACCCACTTATTTCCCGGGACGAGAAGAAGGACCGCCGACCCCAGAAGGATAACAAGAACACTGAAGAGGATGAACCGCCGGTTCGTAAGCGGACCGGGCTTGTCGATGATGCCCGCCACGAATGGCTGAAGGACCGCGGACAGAATGTTCGCTACGGCCAGAAGGATACCGACCTCGGTGTTGGAAAAGCCGTTGGCCAGAAGGTATACGGCGGCGCAGGCATGGATCGTGCAGAAGGCGACGAAGTAGGTCGCATTCAGAAGGGTATAGCGGATCGTCCACTTCACATCCGGACGCTGGTTCTCCATAGTGTGTATCCTCGTATCGTAACCGGAGATCCCCCTCCGTGCATGAGAAGGAAGGCGTGTTCCGGGAAGGCTTCGTTTTCATTTCCGTCATTATATCATGGACACCGTCCCAAAATACACAACAAAACCGAAGTTCCACGTCTGAAAATCGTTGAATTATCAGTGCTTCTTCCTGCGTTGATATTGTCAAAGCGTGCTATAATTCCTACTTGTGCCGATGAAGGCACGGAAATGAAATGCGTAAACAGATGACGTCCGGAAATTCCGGAGATGAGAGATAAAGAGGGGGTGCTTCATGAATAACATGCTGATGAGTCTGGCGCTGATGTTCCTGATCGGGTTCTGTATCAGCGGCATCTTTAAGAAACTGCATATTCCGTCCCTGCTGGGACTGATCATCACGGGTATCATCCTCGGACCGGCGGCACTGAACCTTCTCGATCCGAAGATCCTGTCGATCTCTTCCGAGCTTCGTGAGATCGCACTGATCGTTATTCTTTTCCGCGCAGGACTGAGTCTCGATATCAGCGATATGAAGAAGATCGGCCGTCCGGCTATCATGCTCTGCTTCGTACCGGCGTCATTCGAGATCGTGGGCGCCGTGGTACTCGGACCTATGTGTCTCGGACTTTCCCGTATCGATTCGGCGATCGTGGGCGCCATGCTCGGCGCGGCATCCCCGGCGATCATCGTGCCGAAGATGCTCTGGCTCATGGAGGAAGGATACGGAGTGGATAAGCATATCCCGCAGCTCATCATGGCGGGTGCTTCCGCCGATGATATCTATGCCATCGTTATGTTCACCGCTTTTATCGGCATGAGCAAGGGCGAAGGCATCTCGGCCTGGACCATCATCTCCATCCCGATCTCCATCGTGACGGGTCTGGCTGTCGGTATCGTATTCGGTATCATCATGGCGCAGTTATTCAAGCTCATCCATCTGCGCGACACCATTAAGATCCTTCTTCTGTTCGGTATGTCGTTCCTGTTCGTCGGATGCGAGAACTATATCTCGAAGTTCATCCCGTTCTCGGGACTTCTGGCTGTTATGGCGCTGGGCGGTACGATCCTGAACCGCCGCCGTGAAGTGGCGGGACGCCTCTCCGGTAAGATCGCGAAGATCTGGGTCGGTGCGGAGCTCCTTCTGTTCGTCATGCTGGGCTCGGCCGTAGAGATCAAGGCACTTCTGTCGGCGGGCTTAGGCTCAGTGCTCCTGATCCTGGGTGCGCTTCTGTTCCGTTCCGTGGGCGTTATCGTCAGCCTTCTGGGCTCCGGTCTGAAGTTCAAGGAGATCCTCTACTGTGATGTCGCTTATTTCCCGAAGGCCACCGTTCAGGCGGCAGTCGGTGCGATTCCTCTCGCGCAGGGCCTGATGTGTGGCATGATGGTCCTGACCACAGCGGTCCTGTCGATCCTCATTACGGCACCTTTGGGCGCGATACTGATGGATGTGTGTGTGAAGAAGTGTCTGACGAGAAGCAGAAAACCGCGCGAGATCACGAGCAGGAGAAATCCGGGGCTTCGTCTGCCGCCGGAAGACAGCGGCGCGACATAACCGCTTCGATACCACCGGCTGCGTAACATAGAGAGCGCGAAGCAGGCTAACGTAGAAAACAGGAGGCTACCATGGAGATAGCATTAGGTTTTGGTAAAGAGAAGATCCCGGTAAATGTTCCGGACAGTCAGGTCATGGCGGTACTTACGCCGAACGAAGCCGAGATCGGCCTTACCGGAAGCGAAGAAGTCTATCGCTCCATGCGTGAACCGATCGGCCTTCCGAAACTCCGTGAAGTCGTGAAGAAAGGCGAGACGGTCGCCATCATCACCTCGGACATCACCCGTCCGATCCCGAGCTATAAGGTCCTTCCGGCCGTGCTTGACGAGCTCTCCGCCGCAGGTATTCCCGATTCCGACATCACCATCGTATTCGCCCTCGGTTCCCATGGCGGACATACGGAAGAGCGTATGCGCTACATGGTGGGGGACGCCGTCTATGACCGCATCCGCTGCATCGATTCCGACGTCAATGACGCCGTTCATGTAGGCACGACTTCCCGAGGAACTCCTGTCGATATCTTCCGCCCGGTCGTGGAAGCGGACAGAAGGATCTGCCTCGGTAACATCGAATATCATTATTTCGCCGGTTATTCCGGCGGCTATAAGGCCATCATGCCGGGCGTCTCCACATGGGACGCCATCCAGCACAACCACAGCGCGATGGTGGAACCTTCCGCCTGTGCCGGCCATCTCGAAGGCAATCCGGTCCGCGAGGACATCGAGGAAGCCGGGAAGATCCTGGGTGTCGATTACATCGTCAACGTGGTCCTCGACGCGAAGAAGGAGATCATCCGAAGCTTCGCCGGCGATCCGGTCCTTGCCCACAGAGAGGGCTGTAAGTTCCTTGATTCTTTCTATAAGGTCAGTATCCCCGAGCGGGCCGACATCGTCGTCGTCAGCGCAGGTGGTTTCCCCAAGGACATCAATATGTATCAGGCGCAGAAAGCACTGGACAACGCGAAGCATGCGGTGAAGGAGGGGGGCATCATCGTGTGGATCGCCTCCTGCAAGGAAGGCCTCGGCGAGAAGCATTTCGAGCAGTGGCTCACGGGACATGAGAAGAGCTCGGATATGATCACCCATATCAAGACCGACTTCGTCCTGGGAGGACATAAGGCGGCAGCCATTGCCATGGTCCTTCAGAACGCCCGTATCTTCTTCGTTTCGGATCTGCCGCACGACTTCGTGAAGAAAGTCTTCCTCGAGCCGTATTCCGATATCCAGACCGCGATCGATTCTGCCATCGCCGAGAAGGGACCCGATGCGAAGATCGTGGTGATGCCTTACGGAGGATCTACCCTTCCGAAAGTCAAAGATTAAACAGAAACTGTCATCCTTTTTCGCTCGCAAATTGGTATACTAATAGTAGTGTGATGTAACTTGTGAGAATACGAAGGGAGGAATGGATCTTGTTTGATAAAATGATCGTCCTCATCGGTATGCCGGGTTGTGGGAAGACCACGATCGGCCGTATTCTCGCACAGGAACTGGGTGTGCCTTTCGTCGATACGGATAACCTGATCCGTGAAACGGAGGGAATGCCGCTTCCGAAGATCCAGCAGGAGAAGGGCATGGATTATTTCCTTCGTGCGGAGGAACACGCACTCCTGTCACTGGACGATTCACCGAAGGTGGTGGCCACCGGAGGAAGTGCCGTTTTCTGTGAGCATGGCATGATGTATCTGGGCTCGATCGCGACGGTGATCCTTCTGGAGACGGATCTGAAGATGCTCATGCGGCGCATGGGTGATCCGAAGAAACGCGGCGTGGTGCTGGGACCGAACCAGACGATCATGGGGGTCTTCCGGGAGAGAAGACCGCTGTATTTACGATATGCGGATATCCGTGTCCGCACGTACCACACAAGACCGAAAGATGTCGTTGCAAAGATATTGGCCGTACTTCCCGGAGCGGAAGCGGGCGGGGCCGAACCAGACGCCGGCGAGGACAAGAAGAACAGGAACGAAGAAGGAGGATAAGGACGATGCCGAAGAAGGAAACGAAGAAAGCACAGACCGAGAAGAAGAACGAAGAGATGCTCTACGATCTGGCGGATCTCTTTAAGGTGTTCGGTGATTCGACGCGTATCCGCATCCTCTATTCTCTGATGGGCGGTTCCCTCTGCGTGACCGATCTGGCCGCCGTACTGGAGATGAACCAGTCGGCCGTGTCGCATCAGCTGAAGATCCTAAAGCAGAATAAGCTTGTGAAGAATACCCGCGCCGGTAAGACGATCCTCTATGAACTGGCCGATGAGCACGTCAAGTCGATCCTGGAGATCGGCCAGGAGCATATTGAGGAACTGTAAGGACACATGGACAGAAGACCGTCATTCAGCGCACTGGACATCATTTCCAAAGTCATACGTGAACATGTGAAGGAGGGAGACCTCTGTATTGACGCGACCGCGGGCCGCGGAAACGACACAGCCATGCTCGCCGAACTGGTGGGACCGGAAGGACACGTCATCGCCTTCGATATCCAGGAGGACGCCGTGGCAAGTACCGAAGCTCTCCTTCGCGAAAGGCACTTGGACGGAAGGACCGAGGTGCACCGGGTGAGCCATAGTGAGATGGGACGGTATGCCGACAGAGGCACCGTGTCCTGTATCACGTTTAATTTCGGATGGCTCCCGAAGGGGGATCACAACATTTTCACAAAGAAAGAGACCAGCATCCCGGCGATCGAAGCGGGGCTCGAGCTTCTTAAGGAAGACGGCATCATGACGCTGATCCTCTACTACGGAAGGGAGACCGGTTTTGACGAGAAGGATGCACTTCTGAAGTTTCTTCCGACCCTCGACAGTTCGAAATATACGGTCATTGAGATGCCATTTGTGAACCGCAGTAACTGCCCGCCGATCCCGATCGTGATCCTGAAAGGACGCTGAATCGAGGATAATAAAGACCGGCGGCGCCGGATACATCCGACCGAAAGACGATCGCAGAAGGAGAGAATATGAGCGGGAACGTAACCGGACATAACCCGATACTGAGAATGGATTTTCCTGACCCGGACGTCATCTTCGTCGACGGCGTCTATTACATGATCTCCACCACGATGCATCTTCTCCCGGGGGGACAGATCCTTCGGTCCTATGACCTTCTTCACTGGGAACACGCTTCTTATGTCTTCGACCATCTCGACCTCACGGATGCCCAGTGCCTCGCAGGGGAGCAATATATCTATGGTAAAGGAATGTGGGCGGGAAGCCTTCGCTACCACGAAGGCACATTCTATGTGGTCTTCGTCTGTAACGATACGCAGAAGACCTACCTCTTCCGTTCGAAGAGTATATACGGACCTTGGGAGAAGAGTGAGATCGAGGGATTCTACCACGATTGTTCGCTTCTGTTTGATGAAGACGGGCGGATCTATATCGTGTACGGGAACCGGGAAATCTATCTGACGGAACTTCGGGAGGATCTCTCGGGTCCGAAGGAGGGTGGCCTTCACAAGCTGATCCTGGAGGATGCCAAGGAGGCGCGTCTGGGCTACGAAGGATCCCATCTGTATAAGATCAACGGGCGGTATTACCTCTTCCTGATCCATTCTCTGAAGGAACGCTGGAGACGGGTGGAGGCGTGCTTCTCCGCAGATTCATTGGAGGGGGAATTCCGTGGCGGCGATATTCTGAATGACGACATGGGTTTCCGGGATTCGGGTGTGGCCCAGGGCGGAATCGTAGAAGGCCCCGACGGGAACTGGAGGGCCGTGCTCTTTCAAGACAGTGGGGCGGTCGGAAGGATTCCGGTTGTCGTGCCGGTCAGTTGGGTAGACGGCCGGCCGGTATTCGGTATCGATGGAAAAGTGCCGCATGAACTGACACTTCCGGTCTCAGATGCGGCACCGGAGGAATACGGAAGAATAGAAGAAACGTCAGAAGACCGTGCGAAGGAAGACCTTGCTGCGGATGGGCAGGTGCCGCTTACGGGCTCGGACGACTTCCGGTACGGATTCGAGTGGGGCGATACGCCTTCGAGGAAAACGGGAAAAGAACAGGCACCGGATCTTCTGGACGAGGCGGAGTTCCGCCGCCGGTTCGGATGCTTCGGGTTACGGAGTTTCTGGCAGTTTAACCATGAGCCGGACCTCGATCTGGTCTTCCGCGACGAGAAGGAAGGGAAGCTCTGGATCACTACGGATAAGCTCTGCCTCAATCTCAATCATGCTCGAAATACCCTGACACAGAGGACGGTCTATCCGCGCGATTTCGCGGAAGTGACCGTCGATGCATCGCGCCTCCGTGACGGCGACTGCGCGGGACTATGTGTGCTCCAGGGCGATTACTGCTGGGTCGGTGTGGAGAAGAAGGACGGCCGTCTCTATGAGGTGATGTATGCCCATACGAGTACGGAAGGACCGTGGGATCTAAGTCCTGTGAAGGGCGATCTTATCGAAGAGAGAGCGGTCCCGGACAGGAAAGAGCCGGGTACCTGCGGGGAACAGATCCGCGTCCGGATCCAAGTGCTTTTTGAGAAGGAGCGGGATGAGGCGGCATGTGAGATCTTCCGTGACGGGACGTGGCAGAAGATCGGACATGCCCATAAGCTGCGGTTCCGCCTCGACCACTTCACAGGCGCGAGGTTCGGACTGTTTCTATATTCCCAGAAGGCGTGCGGCGGGAGTGCGGGCTTCTCGGAATTTGTTAAGGGTTCGTAAAATCGGACGCCCGTTTCTGTTCGCATGTTTCAAGTTCGTGTATAATTCCTTTGGAAAAAGAAATGAAAGAGAGGCCGCCCCGGCGTGGCTGAGTATACTATGTGGATAGCGATTTTTGCCTGTATTCTGTTGGTCCTCATTCTGGGGATCTATTACCTATATACCCGTACCCGTAAGATCTTCTCGAAGGGAGAAGATCTGGCGACGCTTCCGAAGGAGAAGAAAAGAAGGATCTCACTTCTTTCGGCCGTACCGGTGGCCGTGATCATCCTCCTTTGCGTGATCGATCCCTATATCTTCGTGGTCCCGGTCCTGCACCTGGGGATGTTCTGGGTGATCTTCGAACTGATCATCCAGATCGTGGAGTTCTTCCTCAACCGGAAGAGTAAGAAGAAAGCGGCGGAGACATCGGAAGAGCCGGGAAATGATGGCCAGCCGCCTATCCCGGCAAAAGCATTGCGGGATGCGCATCCGGTGCGTCGGACGCCGTTCTGGCTGAACGGGGTTCTGGCACTCTTTGTGACGACGGTGTATATGCTCGTGGCGTATTATCTGGCGGTACATGTATATAAGACCGAATATACGGTGAAGACCGGTAAGGACGTGTCGCCGCTAAGGGTTGCACTCATTGCGGATTCCCATATCGGGACATGCTTCGACGGACATGGATTCAGTAAGCACATCAAGACGATCGAAGAGCAGCACCCGGATGTACTGGTGATCTGCGGAGATTTCGTGGATGACGATACGGAAAGAAGAGATATGGTCCTGAGCTGTAAGGCACTGGGAGAGATGGAAACGACGTATGGCGTGTATTACGTTCCCGGGAACCACGACAAGGGATATGGCGATTCCCGTGATTTTACCTACGAGGAGCTTCTCTCCGAGCTTCGTGAAAACGGTGTGACGGTGCTGGAAGACGACGCGGCCCTGGTGGCCGGGCAGTACTATATCGTCGGGCGGAATGACCGGAGCATGAGGCGCCAGCCAATCGATACACTGGTCCGCTTCATCGATCCGAAGTACTATACCATCGTTCTGGATCACCAGCCGAATGACTACGATGCGGAAGCGGCGGCGAACTGTGACCTCGTCCTGAGCGGACATACCCACGGCGGGCAGATGATCCCGATCCAGGCGGTGGGAGAACTGATCGGTGCCAATGACGCGACATACGGACTGGAGGTACGGGGCAATACCACCTTCATCGTGACGTCCGGCATCGCCGACTGGGCGATTCCATATAAGTCGGGCACCATCTCCGAGTATGTGATCATCGATATCGAACCGGATTGATACCGGTGATTCCACACGTGAAGATCCTTCCTGAAATTGTCGCCTGACGGGCGACCTTTTCATGTGGCTTTTCCTGTTTAATGTAACTGTAAAGAGAAGAAAACGCGGCGCGCAGAAGTAAGGCGCCGCAGTACAGACAGGTACAGGAGGAAAAGAACATGAAGAAGGAAGCGAACAGAAACGAGAAGAAGAACAACATCACCGAGATCGTATTCATCCTCGACAGAAGCGGATCGATGAGCGGACTGGAAGGAGACACCATCGGCGGCTTTAACTCCATGATCCAGAAGCAGAAGAAGGAAGATGGCGAGTGCTACGTGACGACAGTGCTCTTTGACTCGATGGTGGAGACACTCCATGATCGCGTGAAGCTCTCGGAGATCCGGGACATGACCGAGAAGGAGTACTTCGTAAGAGGATCCACGGCTCTTCTGGATGCCATCGGCGGAACGATCAAGCACATCTCCTCGATCCATAAGTATGCGCGCGAAGAGGACGTGCCGGCGCACACGATCTTCGTGATCACGACGGACGGCATGGAGAACAGCAGCCGCGAGTATTCATCCGATAAGGTCAAGAAGATGATCGAGAAGAAGAAGGAGAAGGGCTGGGAGTTTATCTTCCTCGGCGCGAATATCGACGCGGTCAGCACGGCGAGATCTTTCGGCATCGCGAAGGAAAATGCGGTCAATTACTGCTGCGATTCAGCCGGTACGGCGATCAACTTCGAGTGCCTGAGCGAAGCGATCGGCAGCGTGAGAAAGAAGGGGAAGATGAGCGCATCCTGGCGTAAGGCCATCGACGAGGATTACGAAGCCAGAAGGTGACAGAAAAATCACCTTTAAAATGACAGTTCAGTAATGTTAACGGAAACAGCACTTCTTATAATGTGGATAGAGAATATCTTGACATAATGTGAGGTCCCATTCATGAGAAGTGCTGTTTTCCGTTTATCATCTGCTGTTCTGTGCTGCCTTCTGGTTTTCCCTTCCGTGGCATGCTCGAAGAAGAAATCGGATCAGACGGTAAGGACGGTCCAGGAAAGTGATCCTTACTATAAAGCAGAAACATTCGATCTTTCGCTTCCGGAGGCAGAAGAAGATCTGGTTCTAGAGTCGGCATTGACGGGAAGAATCGAGGCTTTGAGTTCGGCGGTGGTGGCCGAGTATGAAGTCCAATATGTGATGCCTTCGGAACTGGCTGACAAATACCAGCGGTATGCCACGAATCCGATGCTTTTCTCTTCGGAGGAAGAAGCGGAGCTGATGGATGAGGTCTCCCGGTATGAGAGAAGCGGCATGCTCGTATATAACCTCGACGGCAGTATCCGCTGCGACATCCCTTCAGGAAAGACCGGAGAACCGGCTCCCTCGAGGGTCCTGGAAGGCCCGGACGGAAGGATCCTGGTCCTGATGCAGGACTTCGGTGAAGCACCGGACTGGCATCTGACCTACTACATCGCCGAGATCACGGAATCGGGCGAGCTTAGTAAGCTATATGATCTGGATTGTGAAGATGAGATGTTCCACGAGGTCATGATCATGGACAACGGAAATCTCCTTTGCTCGGGCTGGTCGGGTGTCTCGGAATATAACACCAAGGGAGAATGCGTCGGAGCAGACCAACCTACTGACGGCGAAATTATTCAGGAAATGTTCTGCCAGAATGGGAAATACTATGTTCTGTTCTGGGTGCCGGATGCGGACGAAGGCAGCAGCATCTACTATTTCCGCGCTTTCGACCCGGCAACGGCCAAGCTCGGAGCTGCGCATATCGATGCGGAAGACTCCTCTCTCATACAGGGGAATGACGGCGTCTATTTCATCTACGGAAACGACGTGGAGAAAATCGATATCGAAGGAAGAAAAACCGAGAAGGTGCTTCTTTCCTGGAACGATGTGGACGTGAACCGGAACGGGATCGTTTCTTTCTACATAAAGTCCGATGAAGATATGTATTTCGTAAGAAGGACCCGCTCGCAGGATGATATTTATTTCGATTCGGTCGGGAAAGAAGAAGCCAGCATCGTAAGACTTACGAAGGAAGCGAAGAATCCCCATGCGGGAAAGAAAATCATCACGGTGGCCTCGCCAACGAATGCCGCGATGCTCCCGAATGCCCTGATCGACCGGATCGTGGACTATAACTCGGATCAGAATAAGGACATCCGGATCGAGCTTGTGGACTACTCCACACTCTCGACCCCGTTCCCGCCCATGGACCAGAGCGAGGAAGCGGTCATTTCCCAGACGGTCGACAAAGTCTACCTGGATCTTCTGTCGGGATCCGGGCCGGATATCCTGGTGAATTTCGGTCAGTACAGTCAGTTCGATAACGAGAAGGTCCTTATGGATCTGAACCCGCTTATCGATGGGGAGAACGGGCTGAATCGTGCGGAGTATTTCGATAACATTTTCCGTGCGTGTGAGAAGGACGGACATCTTTATCAGATCCCGGTCAATGTGCTCGTAAGCGGACTCGTCGCGGATAAGCGCTATACCCACGATAAGACGTCGTGGTCGTACGACGATTTCCTGTCTGTCATGGGAAGTCTTCCGGAAGATGTGACCATGATTTCGGAGAAGAACTGGGCGGATCTTCTGGAGATGTTTCTTTATAGTGAGGGAAGAACTTTCATCGACTATGAGAACCGTGCCGTCCGCTTCGATGACCCGAAATTCCTTCAGATCCTTCAGATCGTGAAGTCTCTGGGTTCGTCCCGTTCGGAAGAAGATATCATGAAAGACACACCGGAAGATTACTATGGCGGTATCAATCCTGACCTGGATTATCTGAAAGAAGGCATGACGGCATGTGCTTCCGTAAAGCTTTACCACATCCTGGATTTCGCACAGTTCCACGAAGTGAACGGCGGAGACGTCACATTTATCGGATATCCCGGAAACGATAAGGGAGGGTTCTCGGCAGAGTATAACTTAAGTATCGGTATCGCGAAGGCTTCTTCCTTCCAGAAGGAAGCCTGGGATTTCGTACGATTCCTCTTCGACCAGGAGACGCAGGAGATGTGTGCCGATGCCATCGACGGATATCCGGTCCACAAGGGAGCGTGCAGAAATGTCCTTGGGAATCAGGTCGCTCTATATGAAGAAGCGATGGAGAATCCCGGTGTCGGATATACCCGTGAACTGATGATGAGCTACCCGAAGCTTGCGGAAAGTACGATCGATCAGAATATCGCGCTACTGGAGAATATCCATGCGGTGCGTTCCTTCGATAAGACGGTGCTCCTTCTGATCAAGGAAGAAGCGGAAGGATATATCCTCGGGAACCGTTCCGCAGAGGACGTGGCGAAGAATATCCAGAACCGGTCGGCGACAGTCATTAACGAACGCTGACGTCAAAGAAAATAAGAAAAAGGAACGCTCCGCGCGACAAGTTTTGCGCTTGCGCAAACTGTTTAAAGTCGCAAGGAGCGTTTCCTTTTTCTTTTTCGCGCACAAACCTTGTCGATTCACGGCTTTTCTGCGTGTCCTCATAGGCGTGAGGACGCCTTCATGCTATAATAGACCTACTCGAAAAAGGTAGGTATTTCGGAATGAGTGAGCAAACGAAGACCACGGGCTTCAGGAAGATCGGCATCGTCGGTCTGGGACTGATCGGCGGATCTCTTGCCAAGGCGATCCATAAGAGAACGGATATAGCGGAGATCGTCGCGTACGACAAGGACGAAGCCTCTCTTCAGATGGCGATGGACGAAGGTGTCATCACGGCTTCTTCCCGGGATGACCTCAGTATCCTCTCGGGATGCGATGTGGTGATCCTCTGTGCACCGGTCGATGTGATCAAGAATATGCAGGATGACCTGGCCAGGCTCGATATCGGCATGATCACCGATGTCGGTTCCGTCAAGCAGCCGGTCGTCGATGCGATCCGCCTTCCGAATTTCGTCGGCGGGCACCCGATGGCCGGTTCCGAGCGCTACGGCTATGCGTGCAGTAACGATTCTCTTTTCGAAAATGCACTGTATGTGATCTGTCTTCCTGAGTACTCGGAAGTCTCTGCCAATACGCTTCAGAAGTTTGAGAATCTGATCTGCGAGATCGGTGCGATCCCGATGCGCATGACAGCGAAAGAACACGACGAGCGTGTCGCGGCCGTCTCCCATCTTCCACATATCGTCGCGAGCAGCCTTTCCCTTCTCATGGCGAACCGCGATGACGGCGCGCTGTCCCGCATGGCAGCCGGCGGGTTCCGTGACATCACGAGGATCGCTTCGTCGAATGCCAAACTCTGGGCGGGGATCACCTCGAACTCGAAAGAGGCGCTCCTTCCGATCCTCGATGATTACATTTCGACGCTTACACTGTGGAAGGATGCGCTGGAGAAGGGGGATTCTTCTGAACTTGAGAAACTCTTCGCCCAGGGTGCGCTCTATCGGGATCACCTGGATATCAACCTCAGAGGGGCGCTCGAAGCCTCCGCGACGCTGAATGTCCATGTGGAGGATAAACCGGGTGAACTGGCCCGTATCACCGCGATCCTCGGTAAAGGAAATATCAATATCCGAAACATCAATATCCGTAACTTCCGGACCTACGAGGGCGGCCAGGTGTCGCTCCTTCTCGGTACGACGAAAGAGGCGGTCGAGGCCTATGCGCTTCTGAAGGAGGCCGGCTATGTCTGTGATTAAAGCGGGTCTGATCGGATCTCCTCTGGGACACTCGATGTCGCCCTATATCCACGAGCGGATCATGGAGGCCGGCGGCATCTCCGGAAAATACGAGCTCTACGAGATCTCACCGGAGGAGCTTCCGAAATATGCGCCGATCCTGATGCGTGAGCTCACGGGCTTTAATGTCACGATCCCCCACAAGGTTGCGATCCTTCCGTTCCTCGATGATATGGCGCCGATGGTCCGTGAATACGGTGCGGCGAATACCGTCTGCGGGAAGATCGGCTACAACACGGATGTGGACGGGTTCCTGTCCTGTAATATCCCCATGAAGGAGAAGAAAGTCCTTCTTCTCGGTGCCGGAGGAGTTTCGCGTATGATGGCCATCGAAGCCCTGAAGGCAGGCGCGGATCTTACGATCTGGGCCCGTTCTCCGGAAAAAGCACTGGCTCTCGTTCACGAATGCAAGGGTAAGGGGTACGAGAAAGCCTCCGTCGCAGAAGAGATAACGGAGAACAGTGCTTTTGACACGGTATTAAACGGAACACCCTGCGGCATGTGGCCGAATGTCCACGATGTCGCGCCGCATCTGGATATTCTCTCCGATGGCGGCACATTCTTCGATACGATCTATAACCCGTGCCCGACGAAGTCCTGCATGCAGGTGCGCGCGAAGGGCGGACGTGCAGTATCTGGATTAAAGATGCTTCTGAACCAGGCCATCGCGGCCGAGAAGATCTGGGCGCCGGATGCACATTTCGATGACGAGCGGCTCGCGGCAATATTGCCGGATGTGCGGAAGAAACTCTGGGAGAAGAATCCCATGAAGATCGTGCTGACGGGCTTCATGGGCGCAGGGAAAACGACCATCGGAAGAAGGCTCGCCGAGGACATGAAGATTCCTTTCCTCGACCTTGACGAAAGGATCGAAACCATCGCGGGATGCCCGATCACCGAGATCTTCCGAAAAGACGGCGAGGAGACGTTCCGGAGGATGGAGCACGATGTGCTGAAGGCCGTGCTGGAGACTTCCGGTTCCGAGGTCATTTCCCTCGGCGGCGGTGTGCTGACACGGGAAGAGAACCGAGCGCTTCTTGCTTCCGGCAAGGCGGTCGTGATCTGCCTGAAGGTGGATGCGGATACGATCTGGGAGCGGGTGAAGAACGACACCACCAGGCCGCTTCTTCAGGCGTCGGATAAGGAGACCGCGTACCGGAATATGTGTGCGCGCCTTTCTGACCGGGAAGCGTCTTACCTGGAGGGCTCGGATGTGGTGCTCCCCGCAGGAGATAAGGTGGAAGTGGTGCTTCAGAAGATGAAGGAACTGCTCCTTCCGTGATACAATAGAAAAGATGAGAGTAAGCGCCTCTTCGGCGCAGAGAAATAGACGAAAAAGCGAGGTACATACTATGCCGGAAATCATGGCCAATACGAATCATGGGAAATATCCGATCTTGATCAGAACGGGCGCGCTGGCCCAGCTGGGAGAAGTGGCGGGCAAGACCGTCAGAAGCAGAAAGGCGTTTATCGTTACGGACGATATCGTCGAGGGTCTGTATTTTCAAGCTGCGAAGCAATCTCTGGAGGCTTCGGGATTCGAGGTCGCTTCCTATACGATCCCGAACGGTGAGGCCAGTAAATGCGAGACGAAACTCTTCGAGATCTACGGTGCGATGCATGATTTCGGCATGACGAGATCCGACCTCGTGATCGCGCTCGGCGGCGGTGTGGTTGGTGATCTGGCTGGATTTGCGGCGGCGACCTATATGCGCGGATGTAACCTGATGCAGGTACCGACGACGCTCCTGGCGCAGGTGGACTCTTCTATCGGCGGCAAGACCGGCATCGACATGCCCTTCGGCAAGAACCTCGTCGGCGCATTTTACCAGCCGAAAGCCGTTGTTATCGACCCGGGCCTTCTGAAGTCGTTGTCGAGAACGCGTATGGCTGAGGGTATGGCCGAGGTCATTAAGTACGGATGCATCCGCGACGCGATGCTCTTCGAGGCCATCGAGAAGGGCCAGGCGGACATGGAGTGGATGATCGAGCGCTGCGTGAAGATCAAGACAACGGTCGTGCAGAACGATGAGTACGATACCGGTGAGAGAATGCTCCTGAACTTCGGCCACACATGGGGACATGCGATCGAGAAGGTCTCCGGATACACGAAGTATACCCACGGTGAGGCCGTGGCCATCGGCATGGTCAAGGCGGTGGATCTCGGCGTGAAACTCGGTGAGACCCCGGAGGGCGTCAAGGAACGTATCCTTGCTGTCCTCGAGAAGTGGCATCTGCCGACGACGACAGATCTTCCGGTGGAGGAACTGTTCCACACGATGTGTTCCGATAAGAAGAAGCTGAACGGTAAGATCTATTACGTCATGATCAACAACATCGGCGAGAGCAAGACCCGCCCGCTGTCCGAGCAGGAGCTGCATGATCTGCTGTGAGAATTGACGGAGATATGTTCCGATGCTAAAATACAACTAAAGAGCGTAGTCCCACTGGGACGGTCGCCTAAATTGTTGATAAATCACCCATTTGGTTCCCTAATTCCGAAATGGGTGATTATTTATTTGCGCTTATACCTGTTATCCAGGAAGGCAAACAGCTTCAGCAGAAACATTACGACACTGACCAACACTCCGGCAGATGTTATAATGAGAGAAAGAATCTCATAATCTGTCATATCCGCTAACCTCCTTTCCTAGTCTATCCGTAAAGGATGAAAAAGAGAAAAGAAGGCAACCGCCCATTCAGCAGAACTATGCTCACAAATATTATAGCACATATGTTCGTGTTGGTGCAGGAGATTTATATGAAAAAGACAAGACTTACAAATCTGATCGTGGCGATCCTGGTCGCCGGACTTCTTGTAGGAAGTTCCTGCAAGAGAAAGGACAAAACTGAAAAAACGAAAATCACTTCTGCTACCACAACAGAGGCAACTACGACTGCGTCCGAAAGCGAAACAACAGAAACGGCTACGGAAAGCACGACAGCCGAAGCGACAACGACGACAGCAGAAGCTCCTTCTGAAACAACAGAACCGTCCGAAACATCTGCACCGACAGAAACACCTGCTCCGACCGCAACTCCTACCCCCTCCCCTGTTCCTGCAACTCCTACCCCCTCTCCGGTGCCTGCAACGCCGACACCGATCCCGACAGAAACACCTACCCCGGTTCCTGATACACCGACACCGACAGAAGCACCTGAAGATACACCGACACCGACTCCGACGGATACACCTACTCCTGTCCCCGACACACCGACAGAGGCGCCTGAAAACAGAGATCCGGGACTTCGTAAGGGTACGGCAATTTCCGCTGCAAAGGCAGCCGTTCAGGATAACTGCGGATGGAAAGACGGATTCGAGTGGAATGACGCAGTCATGGCTAACGAACAAGCCAAAGCTAAACGTTGTTCTGATGATCAGACTGGATATGGACACGATGTACCAGGGACCTTCACAGTATTAGAATCTGTTGCAATGTTTTCTGGATTTATATTTGAAGATGGTTCACAGTTATATCGTTGGAAAGATGATGATGGAGTGCAACATAAGTACGATGACTTTTATACTTGCGTATACGAATGTGCAGTCTATGGTGTGGCAACTCACACAGCAAAACTATCTTCTGATGATCTAAATATTTATTTTGGCGTTGGGTTCGACGGATACTCATGGACTGATGATGATGGAGTCATCTACTATACATACTACCTGTATATTGGTGCAGGAAACGATTTTCATCGTGCAGACGGGATTTTCTAAAGTTGTATGACTGTTTTATCAGAAAGCTATGTCGACAAGAAAAAGACGGCTAGTGGCCATACTTCTTTCGTTGAATCAGATTTGAGCCATTTCTTTTTATGTAATTGAGCGTAAGTCCTTGATTTGCCGTCTGAACTTCCCGAGAGGTCCTATTTTATTGTATAATCCTATAGAATTCGGTAATTATGTGATAGGAAGTAAATGCATGAGGGAACTTTCGGAATTATATAGCTCCGGGATACTTGGTATCGTACCGGGGAAACTTCAGGGTGAGGTCTGTGTGCCACAGTCTAAGAGCGCGGCGCACAGGGCGCTGATCATGGCGTTCCTGAGCGGGGATATTTCTCTGGCGAAGATCGATGAGACGAACGTTTCCGATGATATCCGTGCCACGAAGCGGGCGCTCCTTACTCTAGGTGAGGCAGCTAAAGCCGATGCACCTGCAGAAGGTCGTGAACCGGTCGTGATCGACTGTAAGGAATCCGGGTCGACACTTCGTTTCCTGATCCCTCTTTCGGCCGTCCTCGGTATCCCGACGAAGTTCATCGGTTCCGGAAGACTTCCGCAGCGGCCGATCCGAGAATACGAAGGTGTGTTCGAAGGCTCCGGTGCGACGATGCGGTATCTCGATGAGACCGGACTTTCGCTTCCGCTTCTGGTGGAAGGAAAGATGCGTCCGGGTGAGTATTCCCTTCCCGGAAATGTCAGTTCCCAGTATATTTCCGGACTTCTCATGGCCCTGTCGGCGGCGGGTGGCCCGTCCCGGCTGACCCTTACTACCGAGCTGGAATCGCGCCCCTATGTGGATATGACTCGCGAAGTGATGCGAAGTTTCGGCGTGGAAGTGGCGGAGGAGTCTTCCGGTTATCTTCTTCCCGGAAGGCAGGCGCCCCACAGAGAAGAACCCTATGAAGTTGAGGCAGACTTCTCCCAGGCGGCCTTCTGGCTGGTGGCGAACTATCTTGGTTCGAATATCGTTCTTACGAATCTTCCGAAGAAAACGGCGCAGGGAGACCGCGCGATCGTAGAGCTGCTTGCGGGACTTTCCGAAGTGGAGAAGAGAAACGACGAAGCGGAAGAGAGGAATAAAGAAGAAGGCAGGATCACCGATCCGGACAAGAGAGAAGTATTTGAGATGGATGCCAGAGATGTGCCGGACCTGGTTCCGGTATTTGCCATCGCGGCGGCCGCGACGAACTGCGTCACGAAGATCGTTCATGCCGAGAGGCTACGCATCAAGGAATCAGACAGGATCGCTTCTACCTCTGCGATGCTGACCGAGCTTGGTATACGAAATGAGATCACGGAAGACGGACTTCGCATCAGCGGTCAGAGTACGACAGGGAGAAAGTGTTTCACGGGCGGAACCGTGGACAGCTGTAAAGACCACCGTCTGGTCATGGCTTCTGCCATCGCAGCCACGGCCGCAGAAGAGACGGTATGGATCAAGGATCCGATCGCAGTAGAGAAATCCTATCCGGCTTTCTTTACGGACTATATGAATTTGGGAGGAAGAATCAATGGGATCGACGTGGGGTAACCGCATCAGGATAAGTGTATACGGGGAGTCGCACGGACCGGCGATCGGAGTGGTGATCGACGGGCTTCCTTCCGGCATCGCCATCGATGAAGCGAAGATCGTAAAAGAGATGCAGAGAAGAGCCCCGGGGAAACAGGTAGGCTCGACACCTCGATCGGAAGCCGATCTTCCGACAGTCCTGTCCGGACTTTATAACGGCAGGACGACAGGTACGCCGCTGGCGATGGAGATATTGAACACCAATACCCACAGTTCCGACTACGATGGATTCACCGTGACACCAAGACCGGGACATGCGGACTACACCGCCCGCCTTCGTTATAAGATGAGCAACGACCCCCGAGGTGGCGGACATTTCTCCGGACGTCTCACGGCCCCGATCCTCTTCGCAGGAGCGATTGCGAAGCAGATCCTGAAGGAAAAGTGCGGCGTGGAGATCTACGGACACATCATCCGCATCGGACGGATCTCGGCGCCGGGATGGGAAGAAGAAGAGGTTCCGGTGATTCCGGTCGAGGGCGCTTTTGCCCAGGAAAATACAGCGGTGGCGTCCCGCATGAAGGAAGAGATCGAGGCAGCGAAGTTGGAGAACGACTCGGTCGGTGGTATAGTAGAGGTCATGGCGACGGGTTTCCCGGGCGGCATCGGCTCCCCTATGTGGGATACCGTGGAGAGTTCCTTCGCCCAGCTGATGTTCGGCGTGCCGGCCGTCAAGGGCGTTTCCTTCGGAAGCGGCTTCGAAGTTGCGAGCCGGAGAGGGTCGCAGAACAACGACCATCTGGCGTTTAAGGATGGCAAGCTCCGCATGACGACGAATCACGGCGGGGGATTCGAGGGCGGCATCAGTAATGGTATGCCGGTCCTCGCACAGGTGGCCTTCAAGCCGACACCGTCCATCGGGATGGAACAGGATACCGTGGACCTGGATGCCAAAGAGAATACGAAAATTCAGATCAAGGGACGTCACGATGCATGCATCGTTCCCAGAGCCCTTCCGGTGGCGGAAGGCTGCCTGGCACTGGCGCTTCTTGATGCATATATGGGAAAGGGAGAATAACATGAAGACGATACTGATCATGAACGGTCCGAACCTGTCGATGCTCGGCAAACGCGATCCGAAACATTATGGCTCCGGCACGCTCCGGGATCTGGAGAATGCCTGCTGTCTGAAAGGAATCGAGCTGGGCGTGAAGGTAGAGTGTTTCCAGTCGGAATCCGAGTCGGCGATGATTAAGAAGATCCACAATTCCATGGGCGTGATCGACGGTATCGTCCTGAATGCCGGCGCCTATACGCACTACAGCATCGCGATCCGTGATGCCATCGAGCTGTGTAAGATCCCGGTGATCGAAGTCCATCTCTCCGATATCCATAACCGCGAAGATTTCAGAAACACTTCCGTCATCGAGGCGGTCTGTGTCGAGCAGGTCTGCGGCATGGGTGTGAAAGGATATCTCGTTGCGATGGAGAAACTGGTCAGTACGTATATGAAATCGTCGGAAGAAGACGAAACATCTTCGGAAGAAGTACTTACGCCGGAGGCTCTTCTTGCTGAGGAGCGTCAGGCTTTAAATGAGATCGATAAAGAACTCTTCATCCTCTTCGAAAGGAGAATGAAGCACATCGACCGGATCGCGAAGATCAAGGCGGATGCGGGCATGCCGACAATGGTGCCGTCGCGGGAAGCCGAGATCCTCGAACGTGTCGGAAATCAGGTGGAAGGACAATACAGCGAGGCAGCGAAATCTCTCATGAAGGAGATCCTGCGCCTGTCGCGGCAAAGGCAGGATGAACTGAAATAAAGGGATGTGATATCTATGGAGAGGACAAGATTCGGAAGATTTACCAGCCTGCTGCTGGTTTTCATTTTTATTCTGGCACCGCTAAAGCTTCTGAGGGCATCAGACGGCGTGGAAGTAGATGTAATCGTCAGTTATGGAAGCGTTGTTGTAAGTACGATTACAAACACCACTGACAAAAAGGTTGTTGGTTGGACGGTGACGGTTAAAGGTATTCCGGCAGGAGCTGCCACTCAGAATACATGGAATGCTACTGTTTCTCTATCAGCGGGAACATTGACTTTCCGTTCGAGTGAAAGCTGGAATAGCGTGATCGAACCAGGAGAAACGAAAGATATTGCTGCCGGATGCTATCTGGATGGTATTTCCGAGGAATGGTCGGCTTCTTCCATTTCTGTAAAGCCAACATTTGAAGAGGTGACGGACACTCCCACCCCCACCCCGACCAATACTCCGTCTCCGACGCCGACGGTTGCGGCGACGGCAACACCGACTACGGCGCCTACCAGTGCCCCTACTTCTGCACCTACGTCCGCGCCTACGAATGCGCCTACGAATGCGCCTACGTCCGCCCCGACATCAGCCCCCACTTCTGCGCCCACGTCTGCACCAACATCGGCTCCGACGAGCGCACCCACTTCGGCACCAACTGCTGCCCCCACTGCAGCGCCTACCGCTGTGCCGGGCACCATTGAGACGACCGTCACTCCAGAAGATTCTTCCGAGTCTTCCGAGACATCCGAAACCACAAGCGAACCGGGCGCCGGCACGACCGATCCTGTATCCGGAGATGACTGGCTCACCACGGACGGGAACAAGATCGTGGACAGTAACGGCACGCAGGTCTGGCTGACCGGTATTAACTGGTTCGGCTATAACACAGGAACGAATATCTTCGACGGATGCTGGAGCGTCAATATGGATCAGGCGCTTAAGACGATTGCCGATCACGGCTTCAATCTTCTTCGTATCCCGATGTCGGCCGAGCTGGCTCTTTCCTGGAAGAACGGCACCTATCCGGATGCGAACTTCAATCAGGCGACGAACTCCGAGCTGGTCGGCATGAACAGCCAGGAGATCTTCGACTATGCTCTTTCCCTGTGCCGGAAGTATGGTCTGAAGGTCATGCTCGATATCCACAGTGCGAATACCGATGCGGCCGGTCACATGACGAACCTCTGGTACACGGATAAGATCTCGCTTCAGGATTACTACGATGCGATCTCTTACCTGGCTGACCGCTATAAAGATAACGACACGGTCATTGCCTATGACCTGAAGAACGAGCCTCACGGCAAGCCCAATGAGGAGAAGGCGATCTGGAATGATTCGACCTCGGATAACAACTGGAAGTATGTGGCAGAGGAAGCAGGACGCCGTGTGCTGGATGCGAACCCCCATGCCCTGATCGTGATCGAAGGTATCGAGATCTATCCGAAGGATCTGGCTTCTAACGGCGATTTCTCCAGCACGAACAGCGATGACTACTACTTCAACTGGTGGGGCGGGAATCTTCGTGGCGTGAAGGACTATCCTATCGATCTCGGTTCGGAAGAAAGAAATAAGCAGATCGTCTATTCCCCGCACGACTACGGCCCGGCCGTATTCGCCCAGCCGTGGTTCGAAGGCGGATATACCTATGAATCCCTGAAGGCCGACTGCTGGAACGAGAACTGGCTGTATATCTATAACGACAATACAGCGCCGATCCTGATCGGCGAGTGGGGCGGTTTCATGACAGAACCGAACCTTACGTGGATGACGTATCTCCGCCAACTGATCGGAGAGTACCATCTGAACTATACATTCTGGTGTTTTAACGCCAATTCCGGTGATACCGGCGGATTGGTACTGGATGACTTCACGACCTGGGACGATGCGAAATACGAATTCGTTAAGAAAGTGCTCTGGCAGGACGAAGAGAAATTCGTCGGCCTGGATCACGCCGTCCCGCTTGGCAGTAACGGTATTTCGCTGTCCGAGTATTCCGGTACCATCGTATCTGTGGTTCCGGAAGTCACGGAGACGACACCTGCTCCGACAGAGACGACGGCGGCACCTTCTGAGTCTGCCGAACCCTCCGAGACGACTTCTGCAGCAGCGACTCCTGCGGCCGCCGCAGCTGCCGCTGCAACAAGAAAGACCGGCATTTCCGTCGGGAAAATCATCGGTTTTTCGTTCCTGTTCCTGATCCTTCTTTTCCTCGGCGTATGTCTCTATCTGTACATCAAGCGCCCGAAAGACTGGAACCGCCTGATCGACAGATACTATCTTCCGGAGAAACTTAAGCGTGATATTCCCTGGGAGATCGAACCGGAGGTGGCGTCTACCGGCCGTTTTACATGGAAGGAAGAAGAACCGAAGAATAATGAATTTGCCGGGAAGTACCGCCCGACTGCGCGGCCTGCTGCGGCAGACTCCGCGAAGAATACGGCTTCTTCTGCCGTGGCTGCGTCTGCAGCCTCGGCCAAAGAGGCTTCCCCGAAGGAGGAACCTTCTTCGGAGAAAGACGAGAAACCTGCTCCGAAGACTTCTGTGGCGACGAGAAGACCTGCTCCTGCACCGGTAAGAAGACCGGCGCCGCCGCCGTCGAGAAGGATCGTTCCGGCAGCCCCGAAGCCGATCGCGAAAGAGACACCGGAAACTCCCGAAACTTCTGAAGCACCGAAGATCATCCCTACATGGGCGTCGGGTTCAGACTTCCCGACAGATCGTCCGATCTGGGCGAAGCCGATCGATCCGGAAAGTATTTCAGGCGATGATCCGAAAGAAGAGAATAACGGGGAAGAATGAGTCAGAAGCAGACGAAAGGGCGAAGACCCGCACATTCCTCCCATAAGATCCCGAGGACGAATCCGTTTCTGACCGGACTCGTCTTCGTGCTTGGAATCGTGCTGCATCCTTATTGCATCGATGTCAGTGAGCGTTTCCTGTCGCCCATGCAGGAAGTGTTTCTTCTGATGGCAGCGATGGCGCTGACGCTCCTTCTGTTCCTGATGGCCAAGAGCCACTTCCTCTGCTCGCTCCTTCAGACCGGAGGTCTCATGTGGAACGTAGCCGTGTTTGCCATCAAGCACGTCTCGGAAGGGTGGGGGACACTTATTAAGAACATGGACTATGAGTGGTGGTTCCGCATCCTCCTGATGTGGGGAAGCGGTGTCATGGTCACGGTATTGATCCGGCTTTTCGCGCACAAGAAGTGGAACGCCTCACATATCCGAAAGACCTTCAGCAACGGATTTCTGTGCTCGAGCATCGTATTCTTCCTGATCTACATCGCGCTCCTTCTGGATCTCTTCGTCTTCCAGCGCACCGCGACGGAAGCCAGAAGAAGCCTCCATCTGATACCGTTCCGGGGTGCTTTCTCCATATACTGGCCTCTGATCCGCAAAGGTGCCTTCCGAAACGGCGCTTTCGTACAGTTCTTCGGAAATCTCCTGATTTTCACGCCCCTTGGTTTCTATCTGGGCCTTTTGTGGCGGAACCGCCGCCGCAGATGGATCCTCTACCTGATCCCGGTCCTGCTTTCCGGAACGATCGAGGCGTGCCAGTATTTCTTTAATATCGGCGAATGCGACATAGATGATCTGTGGATGAATGTTGTCGGCTTCTTTATCGGTATCCTCATTGTAAAAGCACTGGACGGTATCCGTAGGAAAGTGACCAGAGGGAAAGAGAAAACAATTTTCAAACTGCCGTGATTTCAGGCGTTTCGGGATAAAGGGACAGATATGTCCCTTGTAGCATATGATGGGTTGTGATACACTCGAAGCATAGGAGGTGAATCAGTATGAATAATAGAATCTATCGTCTTATTTCTATGGCTTGTGTTATTGTAGTATTGGCAAGTATTTCTTTTTCTGCAAATGCTACGTTAAGCACTATTACTGTGGCCGCAGGGTCAACCGGTACGTCTTCTGAAAAACCTTACATAACTGGCACAAACAAGAGCACATTCAATGTCTCGATGAATTACTTTTGTTTCGATGGTTATTCGACAAATGTCGCTCCATCTGGTTCTCCGACAATAAAAGTCACGCCTTATAGATATGTGACATCTTCTGGAAGTGCAGCTTTACAACAAGCAAGTGCCACGCTTGGCTTTTCATGTGGGGCATCGCCTAGTTCATGGTATGACGAGGCATACTTGTATAGTGGGTTTGGCCTGGTAGGAGATAGGATGGTAATCAGATCAAGTAGTACCTACAAGAGTAAAGGCTACGTCGCGCAGTTTAATTGGTATTTCTCATAATGAGGCGATCGCCACAGTGGTCAAAAAAGAGTATGTCTCGTTTTATACCTGATTTGAATTAAGGAAAATGCCGGTGCGACGAGTGAAACGGTTTGCATGTTTAACGGTCTGCATGAGTCTGCTATGTGGATGCGGAACTTCAAGTTCCTCCCAAGAGGATCTGCGAGATGAGGTCCGCAACATAGAGACAACGTCGGTATGGGTAGAATTAACGGCGTCGGACGAAGGGGATTCGTCCGAGCCGTATGAGACTACGCCGTTGGAAACGATATCATTGGTACAGCAGGAAATCGACTTTACTATCAGTGATAATCTGCTCATTCTGGATGATTCAGGTGGAACGGCCAGTGTATACCTCCTCCGTTATGATGAGAAGGAAGAACCTGTCCAAGGAAATGGTGAGTGGAAGGCCAGTATTTTGCTGGATCAGTATGTTTGCTGGTTCATCGGGATGCCGGTCGAGATATCAAGACGATATTTCCCGCCTGAGGATATCTGGAAGGAGACGATTGCCACATGGAGAGAGGTTTCTGTTGACGATATCAAGGGCAGTGAAGATCTTCCTGATATAGAGAACAGAAGAGGACATGTCATAGGCATGACCTTTGATTTGGGAGGGTATCCTGAAGAGACGGAAATGGCACTCGACTATTCTTTTTCGTCGGAAATGGTTGATTACTATGGCGTGCCATATCGTATAGATGGAATCCCTGTCGGCGGAAGCGGTTTTACACATGCTCCGATATATCTTCCTTTTCTATCGTGGGAGGGCGTTTTCACAGATACGCCGGATTACTACGAAGGGTATGCATCCGGCCTATATGACTTTGTTCGCAGTGATACTGTTGCCAAAATAGGAGTTCTGCCTAAGTACACAATCCTAGATACGATTTCAGAAGATGCTCCTCTGGTAGATGCCGAGAAAGCTCTAGAGGCAGTTGAAGAATCGGTCAGATATAGAATCTATAATCGAAGTGTCGTGGAGATTTATGTATTTGCCATGGAACTTGCCTACGTATGTGTGAAATCCTATGATCTGGAAACCAAGTCTACGATAAACCCGGATGAAGCGATTACAGTTCCGGTGTGGGTCATTTACTTTTACGCAAAGGATAGTGTGAATAATCCCTGTATCGACACGGCACTTATCAATGCTGTTACGGGAGAGTCTATCTATTCGAAGTATTACTATCAGGATGATCCGCGTATCTTCGACTGGGGGGGATAGGAGTGCAGTAATATGAGGGGAAAACATATAATCTATATTATCATAGCCATTCTTCTCATAAGTGTCGTAATTTCGTCATGCGGATCGAAACGTGATACATCGTATCCGAATGTGGGATACAGCTACGCCTGTCAGTTCTTCGATATTCCTGAAAAAGAAGGATATGAGATACATCAGATACAGGTCTTCCTGGATAATCCGAATTATTGTGTCGTCGCCGGATATGATAAGAAGGATTCGAAAACCATGGGTTGGGAACAGGTCACGGACATTTTTACTGTTGATGCAAAGGGGTCGATCCTATCTACTCTCGAAATGGAAGGGATCCAGATTCCGCAGGGAATCTATCAGAATTGCTATGTCTACGTAGGATATTCCCTGGAGGACCTGTCTGAATTAAATACAGGAAAGATCTCCATAAACGATCTGACATCGCGGGTAGTATTCATTGATCGTAAGAGTGGAGAACTGGACAGTATAGTAGAACTTCCCAGCGAAGCATTTTCGTTTATCCCTCTGGAGGATGGATTTGCAATTCTCGGTGAGGATTATATCAGCAAGTATAGTAAAGAGAGGCAGCAGGTGAAGACCATTTCAACTGGAGATATCAGGATTGCTTCGGATTTCGGTTCTTTTTCTCTTTTCCAGGAAAGTGGGAAGTACTACCTTCACGGAATAGCAGATGGGGTCGAAACAGTTTATTATGAAGTCGATTTTACCTCCGGGGGATTCAGAAGAATCGTCGGCGAGAAAGAAATCAGCGTGATGGGCCAGTATGCGGGACCATATATGTTTGATGACAAAGGAGAATACAAAATCAATCTGTCTTCCCTTCAGGTGAAGACTCTGGCACGGTTTTCGGAAGTGGATGTACGGCCGCCGAAGAAAGGATATAAAAGAGTCAGATTCGTTCCAATGGACGATACCCATTTCGTCAAAACATATGAGTATTCGGATGGAACGGCAGAGATACTGCTATTTGCGTATGACAGCTCTATTGACTATTCCGGTCGTGAAAAGATAACGATCGGTGGATACAATCTGAAAGAAAGTGCAGCGCTTGACTGGGCGATCTATAACTTCAACAAATCGAATCAGGAATACAGGGCGGTGCTGGTTGATTATAGTGAGCAATTCGGGTTTGAGGATCCGGCTGATGCGCAGAAACAGAAACTGGCACTTTTGAAATACTTTAGTGAAGGAAATGCACCGGACATATTTTTCGGCTACTATTTTTTTGATTTTGAATACATGGGAAGAAACGGGATGCTTCTGGATATGCAGCCATTCATTTCGGGGGATGGGGCTTTTGAATTTGATTCGTTTTCTCCATCAATCCAAAATCTTCTGAAAAAGCCGGATCATGTCTACCAGCTCTTCCCCAGTTATTGGCTTAACGGACAGATCGGACTTCGAAACGTCTGGGAAGGGAATACGGAGGTGAGTATTTCTTCTCTCTATGATAAGGCTTCTGAAATGGGAAGCACACCTTATCACCAGACTGCAGTCGAAATTGTGAAGGAAGCACTGCAGTACGATTTCTACACGATTTGGAGTGCATATCGGAATGACCCGAAAATGCTCCGGAAGGATATACAGCAGCTTCTGGATATTGCGCTCTGCATCGGGGAGCCAGCGTTTATCGGTGCATCTTCCGACGAGTATCTGAACGAGATGGTACTGCTCCAACCGGCCATTCTGTCGTCGCTGCCTGTCTTTGCCAGGCTGGAAGCATCCTATGGCAAGAGTAATGTATTCATCGGATATCCTTCTTTACGAGGGTCTGCGCATCTTCTGAATCCGGAAGATCTTGTCGCGATTTCCAATACTACCAGGCATGCGGATATTTGCTGGGAGATCATCCGACAGATGTTCTCAAGGGAAACGCAGGAGCTGCTTGCGGCCTATGGGTCCATACCGGTGAATGATGACGTGCTGCATGAGCTGTGCCTGTGTGCAGCCGATTATGACAGCATTTCAGAGGGCCCGATAAGGAACGCGATGAAGAATCAGGATCCGATCGAAGAATGGATCATTGACGACTATCTGCAGGCCATCTGTTCAGTCGACACCATCATTACGTATGACTGGGGTGTGGCCGATATTATTCGGGACGAGGTCGAGTCGTACTATTCGCAAAACCGCTCGATCAACCAGATCACAGATACGCTGATCAGCAGATTGAACCTGTATTATGAAGAAATATACGAGTAAGGTCCAAGGAATCGAGGATTAGGACATTCCTCTTTCGAAGAAGAGGATCCAGCTGGTGGGAAGGACCTTCGACATGAGGTGAAGGGCTTTCTGGCCGAGACCGTAAACGAGCATCTTCTTTCTTTTCTTCGAGGCGCGGAGAGCGGCGGGAATGAGTTTTCCCGTCGTGGTGACGAACTTCGACTTAAAGCCGGTGAAGGTTGCATTCGGGTCGTTCTTACTGACCTTAATGAAGTTGGTGTCGACCGGGCCCGGGCAAATGCAGGTGACGGCGACGTTTCGGCTCTGCAGCTCGGTGGCCAGCGCGCGGGAGAAAGAGATCACATAGGACTTGGTGGCGGCGTAGACCGCATAGCCCGGCTGGGGCAGAAAGCCTGCCGATGAGGCGATGTTGATGATGCGCGGGGCTTCGTTCTTAGGAAGGGAAGAGGCTGTGGGAAGCATATAGGGAAGGCAGATATTGGTCACTTCCGAAAGAGATGTACAGTTCAGGGTGATCGCGGATCGCGTCTCTTCTACTGTCTGTTCGGCAAAAGCACTGTTCCTGCCCATGCCTGCGCAGTTTATGAGCAGGCGGATGACGGGTTTTCTTTCTTCAAGAAGTGCGGCAAGGGAACGGATGGATTCCTCTTTCGTCAGGTCCAGTGGGATCGGGCGAAGGATCGGGAATCGGCGTTCGGGCATGCGGAAGGGGATGTTGGCGACGGAATCACGAAGATCCTTTAGTTTATCCTCGCTTCTTGCAATCATCCAGATCTCATCGTAGGGCGCACCTATCCGATTGTCTATCTCCATGAAGAGCTGCGTTACGAATTCTTTTCCCATTCCGGAGGAGGCGCCGGTCACGATGGCAATATTCATAGGGAAACTCCTTATCGGATCTGCTTGAAGTACTCCTCAAGTCCATCGGCTACGGAACTGCAGACCGGCTGCAGCTTCGCATCGTCAATCAGGATTGCCCGGTCTGTCTCGTGGGAGATGAAGCCGAATTCCAGAAGTGTGCCGACGAGACCGATCTTACGGATGACGGCCCAGTTGGCTGTGTATACCGGCTTATCCATGTTCGAAGCAAGAGACGGGTTATCTGCGATGATGGCGTCGTACAGCGTCTGTGCGTAAAGAAGATTGTGCTCGTTCGGACGGCCGTGATAAGGATCACGTACCGGAGCACCGGATGTCTGGTTCTTCGGTTTTCCTTCGTATTCGTTTACGGCATCGTCGGTGACATAGGTCACTTCGATACCATGGTGATTGACCGGTTCGAATGTGGTCTCGTCGTAGTGGGCGTTGATATGGATGGACATAAAGACCACATCTGTGAGCTGATATTCCATCTCGAAGAGTTCCTTCAGATCCGCGCCGACGCCGGTTCCGGCCATGAAGCCCATGCCGCCCTTGTCATAGCTGTTGTCGTTGACTTCTTTGATCTTCTGAAGCATGCCGCGGAGTTCCTGCTCACGTTCGGCGGAGAAGGGGAGGATCCCTCTTTCCTTCGCGATATCCATACAGATCAGGTGGACTTCGGCGATACGGTAGTAGAGCGAGTAATAGTTGTCCTCGGTACGGGTGATGTAGACGGTCGCGCCACGGCCGCGCAGTTCATCCGCAAGGATATTGGCGATACGGATCGTGATCGTCGGTTCCTCGTTCTGGTCACTGTTGTAGGGGTAGGATGTACCACGGTCCCAGCCGCCATGTCCCGGATCGAGGATCACGGTATAGCCGGTAAGATCGTCCGGAGGCGTGGTGGGCTCTGTGGTGGATTCCACGGCCGCAGAGGTGGTGGTAACCACCGTTCCTGCAGTCGTCGTTATGGTTGTCTCCTTCTTAGAGGAGGATTTTGAGAAGAGACCCGAGCGGAAGAGAAGAAACACACCGCCACCGAGAACGAGAGTCATACAAACGACGATAATACACTTCGCGATGAACTGACGACGGGCAATCTCGGCTTTACTCATTCGAGTGGGGCGCCGGGTTTGGGAATAGGTTCGGGTTGGATTGGGTTGATGGGCGCCCCGATTAGGTCTCGATTGTGGTTGATTGTTATTCATCATAACGTCCTCTCTATTACGTGCACTTTAAGTATAAGCGATTATTCCGATTTGTAAATTACAATTCGGATATTTTCGCCGTAACATACCACGTCTTTCGAAGAAATTTCGCGTTTTTTCATCACATTGTCAAAAGAAAAAACAGTTTTGCTGCGAAGGCGGGATCAGAACCCTTTCGTCTGAAAATACATCTTCGCGCCGTCACCGATGGAGCCGGCGATGGTCTTTACGATATCGTCCGAAAGGAGCATCTCCCGGTCGCGATCGTCTGACAGATAGGCCACCTCGATCAGGGCGCCGACGAGTCCATGCTCCCTTATGACGGCGAAGTTATCCTGCACCGTCGGGCGCGCGTTCGTCTCGAATTCCGGGATGTTCCCGACGATGTTCTCATACAGGCAAGAGGCCAGAAGCTCGTTATCTTCGTTGCGCCTTCCGTAGTAATCCTCGCGGAGCGGGAAGTCCGAGCGCTTGAATTCGGCATTCTCGCGCATCTGACGGTGTTCGCTCTCGATGACGGATTCATCCGTGACATAGTAGACCTGGGTACCATGGAGGTTCCTGGGTTCATTGGAATTGAGATGGATCGACAGGAAGAGGACCCGGTCGAGCTGATATTCCATCTCGACCAGTTCCAGTAGATCTTCGCCGAACCCGGAGCCGATCATGATGCCCATGCCGCCCGAGGCGGCTGTGCTCTCGTTAATGTCGATGGTTTCCTGAAGAAGCGCGCGGAGTTCTTGTTCCCGCTCGGGTGTGAAGGGAAGGATCCCCTGTTCTTTCGCGATGTCCATGCAGATGAGATGCGCCTGGGCCGGGCGGCTGTAGAGGGATACCCAGCTGTCGTCGCTTCTCGTCAGGTAGACTGTCGCGCCCCGGCTTTCCAGTTCGTCCTTGGTGGCAAGGGCGATCCGCAGGGTGAAGTCGCTTTCATTATATTCCGGGTTGTTAAAGGGAAAGACGCAGCCGGAGTCGCGTCCGCCGTGACCGGCGTCGAGGATGATCGTATACCCGTCAAGATCCCCGGCTTCAGGTTCAGTCGTCGTAGGTACCGTCTCGGTCGTCGTCTCAGAGACCTCCGAAGATGCAGCCGTCGTATCGGAGGACGGATCCTGTGAAGTGGTATCGGAGGAGGTGATGGCTTCGGATGTGTTTCCTTCTGTGCCGGACAGGAGATCGGAAGTCTCTTTAGTCGTGGCCAGGGTACGTCCCGATGCGGACGAATGCAGTCCGCAACCGTATCCGCTCAGAAGAAAGAGTGCGGTCAGGGAAAGTAACAGGAGACGTTTCCGGAATGCCTTTCTTTCCATTTATCTCAGCCGTTGGAAGATCTCGCCCAGTCCTTCGTGGAAGACGATCTCGGCATAGCGGTCCTGCGCGGTCTCATCCCTGTTCATGATGATCAGGTGCTTCCCACGGAAGTAGTGGGTCAGTGTATTGGCCGGATAGACAGTAAGGGACGTCCCGCCGATGATGAAGACATCTGCCTTCGCCAGCGCCATGGTCGCGCCCTCCCAGGCTTCACTCGGAAGGCTCTCTTCGTAGAGCGTGACATCCGGACGGAGCATGCCGCCGCATGTACAGTGCGGGACCGGTTCGGTGGATGTAAAGAGAATATCGTAGGGGTATTCTTTTCCGCATTTGTCGCAGTAGACGCGCTGGGTAGTGCCATGTACTTCGTAGACTTTCTTCGAGCCGGCCTTCTGGTGAAGTCCGTCGATGTTCTGCGTGATGACACAGGTCAGCCGTCCTTCTTTCTCCCACTGGGCCAGCTTCTTATGTGTGATGTTCGGCTCGATGGTGCGGCAGTCCATCTTCTGGCGGTAGTACTCGAAGAAGACCTTCGGCTGGTCGTAAAGGCAACTGTGGCTCAGGAGATATTCCGGCGGGTACTTATCGAACTGCACGTCGTGCTGGTTATAAAGCCCGTTTTTACTGCGGAAATCCGGGATGCCGCTCTCGGTGGAAACACCGGCTCCGCCGAAGAATACGACCGATCGTGCTTCGTCTAAGATCTTCTGGAGTTTCTCGATTCTTTCGTCAAAAGATGCCATAATCGTGCCTTCTTTCTTATGTGTATGGTCTCATTGTATCACAGAGACCGGGTTAGAGTAGATTCCGGAAATCGGAGATCGTCGCGGGCAGGGACAGGAGATCGAGCCCGACCAGGACCACACATACGATGCTGAGAAGTACGGCCGCAAGACCGATGGCCGGGATGGGGCGCTTGCTGAAGATGCCGCGAAGAGAAAGGAAGGCGAGGACCAGGCATGTGATCGATAGGGCACAGGCGATAAAGTATAAGATGAAGTGAGAAACCATCGGTTCCTCCGCATCGATGGGGAGAAGCTCTTTTGACGCGGCGAAGATAAAAGAAAGCAGGGCGAAGACAAAGGCGAGGACCGGCTTTCTGTCTTTCTTCTCCAGCTCCACGACGGCGTTCTCCAGATCGGGCACATCGTTCAGGCTGGCGCCGCAGGACTTACAGACCGCTGCGGTATTGGCATTCTGGTTATCACATTTCGGACAGATCTTCATGGAACGCACCTCCTCATGCTACGGCTATTTTCAACTCTGAAGAGGAGAGAAATAAACCGCTGAGACAAATATACCATACCGGCACATGAATGGCATTAGCCTGTTGCCTTATAAACGGGAATGAGGAGAAGGCGGATGGAAACGAAAAAGCCCCGAAAGATCGGGGCTTCATATATGACGGCCACACAGGACCGGAATGTGGAGCCTTTAACCAGGATCGAACTGGTGACCTCATCCTTACCATGGATGCGCTCTACCTACTGAGCTATAAAGGCATGCCTGCTTATCTCAAGCACGATATAGTTTGCCATCTATAAAGCAAAAAGTCAAGATACTATATAGATAGAAGAAAGGGGTTGTCTCATAAGTGATTTAATTCACGGAGAGCCAACCCCTCATTTCTTGCCAAATACAGTCGGATTCAGAGTCAAAAAAATAAACAAATAGTTTTTTTGCACACAAGAATT
>Ga0310691_10000669_pt1 | contig 60214 bp, 60 predicted proteins | sample 176DNAGHGlowgp2_FD_203887 | JGI IMG/M metagenome (GOLD analysis project Ga0310691, IMG submission 203887) | Sheep rumen microbial communities from Palmerston North, Manawatu-Wanganui, New Zealand - 1766 DNA GHGlow gp2 (v2) (version 2) | ecosystem: Host-associated > Mammals > Digestive system >... | reverse complement strand
GCCGAGCTGCCTTGCGCCGTTGACGGTGTAGCCGAGGATCATTTCCTCAATGCTCATGATCTCGCTCTGCGGGACAAAGGCCTCAACAGTCCTGTTGTAGTCGGGGGCCAGGGTCTTCTCGGTGGTCTGGCGCGTCATGCCGACCTCCATGCCGAGGTAGGGGTTCCAGGTCTGGAAATCATCGAAGGAGATATCGTCGCTGGACCAGGCCACGAGCGCGCCCGTGTCCCAGAGTGTTCTGCAACGGTACATGTTCGAGGCGCGCTTCTCGCCCAGCAGGGAGCACCAGAACTCATAGGGCCTGCCGCCGATGTTGCCGCTGTGCCAGGCGGGGGTGAAATTTGCGACGACGCCGAGCTGCGCAAAGCGGTCCAGATCCGTGTCGTTCTGGACCCAGAGATGGGCACAGGTGACCTTCACGCGGAAGCTGTCGCCCAGCTCCTTCCGGGCAAGCTCCACGCCGTCGAGCACCACGCGGGACGCGGCATCGCCGACGGTGTGCAGGTGCAGGTCCAGTCCTGCCTCATTGAGCTTCAGGAGAAGGTCCGCAAACTCTTCTTTATTGAGGGCGGTGATGCCCGTCCTGGGGACATCCGCGTAGGGCTCGACCATGGCCGCGGTGTGCAGCTTCAGCGTGCCGTCAATGAAGATTTTCAGGGTGTGGACCTTCATATGCTCCGTGTCATATTCACGGTTCATGCGCTTGAGCTCCCGAAGGCCCTCCTCGACCTCCCGCGCTGAGGAGATCACATAGCAGCCGTCCACATAGACCGGAAGCTTTCCCTGCAGGTCCATCGCGCGCAGGTGCTGATAGACCCGCTCATTGAAAGCATTGTGCCCCGGGATCCCGGCGTCGAAGACGCCCGACACGCCGTTTTTCACGCAGAAATCGATCCAGCGCTGAAGGGAAGCGTCAACCTGCGCGTCGCTCAGTTCCATGGAACCGTCGAGCATGACGGGCACCTCCGCCGCGCCTTCAAAGATGTTTCCGGTCACATGCCCGTTCTCGCGCACATAATAGCTCAGGCCGGGCACGGGGTCCGGCGTGTCGTCCGTAATGCCGTGGCGCGCAAGGAGCCTGGAGTTGCACCAGACGCTGTGCCCCTCCGCTTCCACGATCAAAAGCTCTGCGTCCGGGCAGATCGCGTCAAGATCCTCCTTGACGATCCTGGCCCCCTCAAGCAGCTTTTGCTCCAGGCTGAAATGGTAGCACTTCACGCCGGGATTCTTTCTGACAGAGTCCGCCATAAAGTCCATGATCGCCTGTTTCCCTGCGCACGGAACGAGCACGCCCGGGTCAAAGTAATCAAAACCGACGCCCATGGTGACATGTACATGGCTGTCGATGATTCCGGGCATGATGAATCTGCCGCCGAGGTCCGTGACCTCACCCTCAAAGGCCGAAAGTCCCGCCTCGTCGCCCACATAGATGAACCTGCCGTCCTTCACCGCGAGGGAGGAAGCCATCGGCTTATCCTTGTCTGAGGTGAAAATTTTCGCGTTCTTGATGATCTTGTCTGCTTTCATGTCTTGTCCCCTTTTCTGTGTGTTTTCTAATCCTGAATTATTCATGCATGCCAAAGCAAATGGACTCATCGCTGGTTGTTCTCAGGCCGCTGACTACCTCATATCTGGCAGAACTCAGTTCATTCGTCAAAGCATCTAATCTTTCCTTACTGCCTACAGAAAAAGCGACGTGGGCATAGCCCGTGCAATTCGAGGGCTTCTCTTGATCCGACAAGCCGGGCTTAATCATGAGCTCCAACCTTGCCAGCATCAAAGGAAATGTAATATTCATTTTCATCGCGGGTTGTAGATGTGCTGTTGCTTAGGAACAATTATAGCCAATTATCGCCGGGAAAGCAAGAACTTATGAGATACCCATAAACGAAAAAAGCTCCCCACCGATTCTACACTTCACGCAATTCGATGAGGAGCCATAGACACACACCAGATGGTTACAGAGCAGGACCGCGCTCTGCTGATGCGTCTGCGTCGTGAGGCCGAGACCGCGATTCTTTCTCTTCGCCCGGAGCAACTGTTTGATTGGAATAATGGCGCTATTCCCGGTTGGATCATTTAACCCTGTCTATCAGCGGGATAGGATGGTTACTGCCTCCCACCAACACCTGTATTTCTGCGCCGCACATTTTTCACAGCCCCGAGTGTTATTGGACCGCGAACCAGGCGGGGCGGTCGCTGCAGTGGCGCGGAGACGCCGAGAAGCATCCCGGCTGTTGGTCAAGCATGTCCGGCCAACAATTTGCAACTATTCATAGTTGCATTTTCATTGTGCTCATGATATACTGTTATTGAAAGGAGGAGTCAGGAATTGGGGCAAAAAGAAAAGCTGATCGCCAAATTGAAGACGAATCCCAAAACCTTTTCCTTTGATGATGCAGAATTGCTCCTTGGTTACTTCACATACTACAGGAGCAACAAAGGAAAAACGAGCGGCTCACGCGTCATGTTTACGAGTGATCGTTACAGATCGAAAATCTTGCTGCATAAGCCGAATCCGCGGAAGGAGCTTCTTGAATATCAGGTCAAGCAGCTGATCGAGCTGTTGGAACAGGAGGGATTGTTGTGAACAACATCATGCAGTACAAGGGCTATGTCGGCAGTGTGGAGTTTTCCGAAAGCGACGGTATTCTCTACGGGAAAGTGCAGGGTATCCGCTCTCTGATTTCCTACGAGGGAAGCAGCGTACAGGAGCTTCTTGATGATTTTCACGGTGCAGTGGATGACTACCTTGCGCTGTGTGAGGCTGACGGAACTGCGCCGGAGACAGCATACAAGGGAAGTCTTAACCTGCGCTTCAAGCAGCCCGAAACGCACAGACGTGCCGCGATCTACGCCATGACGCACGATCAGACGCTCAACAGCTTTATAGATGAATGCGTCGTAAAGCAGCTTGACGCGCTGCAGGCATAAAGAAAAGCGCCTCCCCGCTAGCATGGGAGGCGCTCTTCTTATGGTTCCCCGTTGTCAGGGCCGATAACATTGACGCTTTGGCTCCCTCTGTGAGGGAGCTGTCAGCGCCGTTCACGGCGATGACTGAGGGAGTTTTGCCGCCGCCCCTCCCTTTCCCGGAGAGGAGGGGCAACGAACAGATTTATCTTACAATATTAGTTAGCCGTAACCGTGCTCAGGTAAGGATCACCATCGTCATCCTTTGCGAAGGTGTAAACAATATTCGTTTTTCCCTTCCAATCAGAATCTGCTGTAATTGTAGCTCCAGCAACTTGCTGTGCACCTGCCTGCCATTTAGCTACGGTCTGATGGGCTTCCCAGCCACTTACTGTGACACTTGTCACAACACCATCTGTAAAGGCACCTGTGGCTAGCAGGTTGTTCCCAACATGGATTGTGTTTTTAGTATCATTCAATTCGCCAGCGACCAATGCAGTAGCAATTTCTGCATAGTACGCACGGGCGTCAGAGACGTCAGTAGCTTCACGGCTCTTCTCGAGCTGGTTGGTGAAGACGGGGATAGCGATAGCAACCAGCACGGCGATGATCGCAACGACGATCAGCAGCTCGGCCAGGGTAAAGCCTTTATTGTTCTTCTTCATATGGTTTTCTCCTTTTTATCGGATTATGTTTGTCTCCGGCAGCTCCGGGAAAGCCGCCGGGAAACGCTCTATTTTCAAACCGCCCGGGTGCGGTTTGGAAACCTTGCATTTGGCTCCCTCTCAGAGGGAGCTGTCGCGAAGCGACTGAGGGAGTACGTCTTTCTTTTGTTGAACGTACGTATACGGAAACCCCTTCCACCGCTAAAGCGGTCAGACAAGCTCGGAGTGTCGCGCGTTTCTCGCGCGTCAGAATCCTCCCCCGATCTCCGCAAGCGGCTGGGGAAGGCAAGGGAGGGGGTGGCAATGAACAATCTTTCCCATGTACAATTATGCCATACCTGGAATCATAATGCAAGAGATTGTTCTTGAAATTTTATTAAGTTCCTTCGCTTCGCTCAGGATGACACGAAGCGAAGGATGCCGTGAACGGTACTCCGCATGACGGGAGCGTCACATGATGGCATACATGCCGAACATGGCCATGTAGATGGCGATGACGATGAAGCCCGCGATGCCCGCAAGGCCGACCAGCAGCGCCGGTTCCAGCTTTGCCAGGGCGTTGGCGATGGCCATGTCAAGCTCCGCGTCGTAGTATTTGGCGATGGTGTTCAGGGTCTTTTCCATTTCGCCGGTCTCCTCACCCACGGCCACCATGTCCACCAGGATGTCGGGCATGTAATTTGCCTCGCGCATGCTCTGGCCGAGGCCGCGGCCCTCCTCCAGCTTGACGGCGAGCTTGCCCGTCTCGGTGCTCATAAAGTAGTTGGACATGGTTTTGGCGGTGATGGAGATGGCGCGGGTCATGGGCAGGCCCGAGGCCAGCATCGTGGTCATGGTATTGGCAAACTCGCTGGCGGCGTTGAGCTCCTGGATGTTGCCGAGGATCGGTACCTTGAGCGACCACTTTGCCAGGTTCATGCGCCCTTCCTCGGTGTTGCCGTAGACCTTGTAGACGATGACGACCACCGCGATGATAGCTACCAGGATCATCCAATATTTGATAAAGAAGTTGGAGATCGCAATGAGCGCCTTGGTGACGCCGGGCAGCTCGCCGCCCATGCTGTCAAAGATCGCCGTGAAGGTCGGCACGACCTTGATCATCAGCACCGCCACAACCGCCACCGCAATAAACAGCACGAACAGCGGGTAGGCCATGGCCGAGCGGACCTTCGCCGCCATCTTGGCCTGCTTGTCAAAATGCTCGTGTATGGTCTGGAAGGCCTTGTCGAGGTTGCCGCTCTGCTCGCCGGCGGCGATGGTCTCCACAAAGGTCGGGGGCAGCAGCTTCTCGCCGCGCTCGGCAAAGCTCGCCGCGACGGAACGGCCCGCCTCCACATCCTCGCCCACCTTGAGGAGCATCTTTTTCAGCGGCTTGTCGCTGGTCTTTTCGGCGATCAGGTGCACCGTGCGGGCAATGGGGATGCCTGCGTTGAGGATGATGGCAAACTGGCTGCACATGACGATGAACGCCTTGTTGTTGAGCTTGTTGCCGCCGATCTCCATATTGAGGAAACCTTCCCCTTCGCCCTTGACCGGCGTCATCTTGATGATGATGGAATGGTTCTGCTTGAGGCGGTCCACCGCGTCCATCTCGTTGAAGGCTTCAATCACGCCGGATACCTTCTGCCCGTTATCGGACATGGCGACATATTTATAAGTAACCAAGGGCTATCACTTCCTTTGCTGCTTTTTGAACCCTCTCAGTCAGCTTCGCTGACAGCTCCCCCGAAGGGGGAGCCAAGCGCCCTCTCTGTCAGCTTCGCTGACAGCTCCCCCCAAAGGGAGGCCAAGCGCCCTCTCAGTCAGCTTCGCTGACAGCTCCCCCGAAGGGGGAGCCAAGCGCCCTCTCAGTCAGCTTCGCTGACAGCTCCCCCGAAGGGGGAGCCAAGGCTTGCCTCCCCCTTTGGGGGAGGTGGCACAGCGCGTCTCACGCAAGCGCTGTGACGGAGAGGGTCACATCGCGTTCTTCTTGACAAACTCCCGGTCGTGGGCGTACTGGAGGGCGGTGTCACGGGTGATCTGCTGGCTGCGCACCAGGCGGACCAGGGCCTGGTCCATCGTCTGGCCGCCGATGGCGGAGGACGTGGCGATCGCGTTTGCGATCTGCGGGGTGTTGCCCGCGCGGATCAGGTTCCGGATGGCGTCGGTGACGATCATGAGCTCACAGGCAAGGCATCTTCCGCCGTTCTTCTTCGGCACCAGCTGCTGCGTCAGCACCGCCTGGAGGCACATCGAAAGCTGCAGACGGATCTGCGTCTGCATGCCCTCGGGGAAGACCTGCACGATACGGTCCACCGCGTCGGAGGCGCTGCCGGTATGCAGGGTGCCGAAGACCAGGTGGCCCGTCTCGGCGGCGGTGATGGCCGTTTCGATGGTGTCCTTGTCACGCATCTCACCGATGAGGATGACGTTCGGGTCCTCACGAAGGCTGGCGCGCAGACCGTCGGAGAAGCTGCGGGTGTCCTTGCCCACCTCGCGCTGGTTGATGGCGCACAGGTCGGGCTTATAAATATATTCCACAGGGTCCTCGAGCGTGACGATGTGGGCCTTGCGGTGATGGTTTACATAATCAAGCATTGCCGCGAGGCTCGTGGATTTGCCGGAGCCGGTCTCGCCGGTGACAAGGACGATGCCCTTGTGCTGGTTCGGCAGCTCCAGCGCGGCGGGCGGCAGGCCCAGCTTTGTCAGGTCGGGGATCTCCTCGCGCAGAAGACGCAGGGCCGTCGACGGCTCACCCTGCTGCTTGAAGCAGTGGATACGGCAGCGGTTGCCCGCGTAGGTCTCGGCAGAGTCCAGCTCGCCGACGCGCATGAACTCCTCGTAGGCCTCGTCGCTGCCCGCGAGATCCCGGGCAAGCCGGCGGCAGTCGGCGGAAGTGAGCACCTCGTCGCACATATTTTCGAGCTGCCCGTCCTTGCGGTACTTGGGCGGCAGGCCGCAGATCAGATGAATATCGGAAGCGCCGTCCTGTTTGGCCTGCGCTACCAGGTTTTCTATTGTGATCATGATGGTATCCCCTCTCTGCATCGTGTACATATGTTCAATGAAAAATTGCGCTGAAATTGACTTTTGTTTTTCAATGGCTTATAATCGTTTTATCTACTTTCAGGGAAGGTTGTGATATTGTGGTGAACATGAAAGCCATACATGAAAGGCTCGGCAATACGGTCTGCAGACGCTGCATCCGCAAAGCCTACCAGGTCGACCTTGAGCCGTCCGACTGCTATTATGCCATGTATCCCAGTGCCTGCAGCGCCTGCGGCGAAGTCCACAATATCGTCGTCGACCTGCGCAGAAGCGGCAAATTGAAGCTGCTTTTCAAGTGATCCCCTGCCCTCCCGTAAAGGAGGGCTTTTTTCTGTTTAATCTTCTTCGCTGATAACGCGCAGCAGCTCGCTCGAGGTGGTGACGCCCTCGCGCACCAGACGCAATGCGTTTTCGCGCAGCGACACAAAGCCGCTCTCCGGCTTCTTGAGCTCCGCCTCGATCTCGCCGCGGCTGGCGCCTTCGGCGATCATGCGGCGCACCCGGCCGGTGATGATCAGCATCTCAAACACCGCGATACGGCCGTGGTAGCCGGTGTCGAAGCACTCCGGGCAGCCCGCGCCCTTGTAGAACTGCACGCCCTCCTCATTGGGCAGGCCCAGGTCGGCGAGCTCATCCTCGTCGGGGGTGTAGGCCGTGCGGCAGCGGGGGCAGATACGGCGCACCAGGCGCTGGGAGATAACGCCGCGCAGCGCGCTGGAGACCAGGTACGGCTCCACGCCGATGTCCTCCAGACGCTCGATGGTGCCGACGGCATCATTGGTGTGAATGGTGGAGATAACGACGTGACCGGTGATGGCCGAGCGCATGGCGATCTCCGCCGTCTCGCCGTCACGGATCTCGCCGACGCCGATGATGTCCGGGTCCTGACGCAGGATGGCGCGCAGGCCGTTGGCAAAGGTCATGCCTGTTTTTTCGTTGATGGGGACCTGGTTTACGCCGTCGATGTTGTACTCGACAGGGTCCTCCAGGGTCACCATGTTGACCTCGGGCTTGTTGAGCTCGCCGATCATGGCGTACATGGTGGTGGATTTGCCGCTGCCGGTGGGGCCGACGATCAGCAGCACGCCGCTGCGGCACTTGATCATTTTTTCAAAGGTCTCCATATCGTGCCCGCTCAGGCCGATGTTGTCCTTGTTGAGCTTGCCGCCGCTCTTGTCGAGCAGACGGGCGACGATCTTCTCACCGTAAACCGTCGGCAGCGTGGAGATACGCAGGTCGATGTCCTTGTCGCGCACGCGAACGTTGAAGCGGCCGTCCTGCGGGATGCGGCGCTCGGAAATGTCCAGGCCGGACATGATCTTGATACGGGAAATAACGGAGCTCTGCAGGTCCTTCGGCACGGTCAGGATCGTGCGCATCAGACCGTCGATACGCATGCGCACCACCATCTCGGTCTCATGCGGCTCGAGGTGGATATCACTGGCGCGCTCGTTGATGGCGCGCTCGATGATGGAGTTGACAAGGCGGATGGTGGGGGCGTTGTTGACAGAATCGTCAAGCTGGTTGGAGACGAAGGAGCTGTCCTGCACGGCGGTGTCGTTCCCCTGCCCGGAGGCCTGCTCACGCTTCATCTCCTCGATGGCGCGGGCCGCGCCCTCGTTGCCGTAGAGCACCTGAATGGCGCGCTCGACCTGCGCGGCGTGGGCCACCATGGGCACCACCTTCTTGCGCACGGCCTTGCGCACTTCCTCAATGGCGTAGAAGTTCAGCGGGTCGGACATGGCGAGGTACAGCTCGTCCTTCTTCTGGCGCACGGGGACGACCTGGTACTGCTTGGCGATATTCTTCGGCACGGTGGAGGCAAGCTCCGTCGGGATGTTGATCTTGCTCAGGTCCACATACTCGATGCCCAGCTGCATCTGCAGGGCTTCAATCAGCTGATCCTCTGTGATGATGTTGTTTGCGATCAGCACCTCGCCCAGACGGCCCTTCTGTGTTTTCTGCAGCTCAAGCCCGCGGTCAAGCTCCTCCTGCGTGATCGTTCCGGCGGCAAGCAGCAGCTCGCCCAGACGACGATAAAAGGCCATGGCGCGTCCTCCCCCTGATTATAAGTTACAATTTGGTAACTGTCATTATAGCATTGTCGTTTCTGATTTGCAAGATTTTCCGCAAGGTTTTTTATAAACCATCTCCGCGCCCTTTCCTGTTTTTTACTTTTTTACTTGCAATTCAGCAGAATGGTAGTATAATACACATAGTATACGATATATTTTGTTTGGAATCCAGGTATAAAAGGAGTTGTCTCGGAACTTATGAGAGACGAAGCGCGTTTCACAGAGCATGAAACGGGAAACATCCATCGGCCGTATTTTATCATGGAGCTGAAGCTCACACTCTGGCAGGAGCTGCTGATCTCAGCGGCCATGATGCTGGTGCTGATCCTGATCGTCGTCCATTTCAACGTCCCCAATCCCAACATGATCCTGATTGCGGGTCTTGTGGTGAGCGCCGCGCTGTTCGGCTATAACGGCGGTCTGCTGGCCGGCGCGCTCATGCTTGTGTACTCGATGTACTTTTTCTCCACCGGCCACAGCTATGTGCACTACACGACGCTCAACTTTGAGAAGCTGATCGTCATTCTCATCGGCATCGTGGTGGTGCTGCTGTTCGTGTGTGAGCTCAAGCGCAGCTCCATGCGCGCCTTCAACGAGATCGACGATCTGACACAGCGCCTGCAGGAGGACAACATGCTGCTCAAGGAGCTGTCGCTCAACGACGCGCTCACAGGCATACGCAACCGCCTGGCCCTGCGCCATGACTTCAACGCCTACATCGGCCGCGATCTCTATGTGGTGATGCTGGATGTGGACAATTTCAAGGCGATCAACGACCACTACGGCCACGATCAGGGCGACCGCATCCTGCGCGTCACCGGTCGCAACCTTGCCGAGCAGTTCGGGCAGGAGCACTGCTACCGCTACGGCGGAGACGAATTTCTGATGATCCTGCCCAACGTCAGCGAGACGATGGTCCGCAGCCAGATCAACTCCATTTTTGAGCTCAGCCCACCGCTGGACAAGAACCATCCCGATACCCGCGCGGGCTATTCCGTGGGCTATGTCGCCGGTCATGCCGCAGACGACCGCGCCCTGCGCAGGCTCTTCTCCGTCGCGGACGAGCGCATGTACGCCGTAAAGCGCGCCGGTAAAAACCATATCAACGGCGATCCCGTCCCGGTGTGACTGCTTAAACAGGCGCGTTGTAAAATGCGTGTTATCCTGCGTGCAAGCGAAGGATCTTCTCCAGAAAGTTTGTAAAAAACCTTCAACAGGAAGATCCTTCGTCACTTTGATCCCCAGGATGACAACATGGTACGCATTTTGCAGCGCGCCCCTTTTCTTTTCTCAGTCCGCTATCAGGGCGCGCAGAGCCTCCCGCTGCGCAAGGATCGTGCGCAAAAGCGCGTCGTAATCCCCGGGCGTCTTGCGGCGCAGAAGCTCCGTCAGCTCCACGACCGGGCGGTACATCGGCTCGAGCGCGAGATTCCCCAGCGCGCCCTTGAGTGAGTGGGCGGCGTTGAAGGCGGCGTCCAGATTCCCTGAGCGAAGTCCCTCTTCCAGTCTGTCGAAGGCGGCGTCCTCCGCCGCCATGCCGATCAGGCGAAAATAGATGGCTTCATTGTTCAGGCAGCGCTCCATACCCTCTTCCACATTGGCGCCGTAAGCTTTCAGTTTTTCGATCGTAAGCACGAAATGATCTTCCTCTCAGTCTCCGTCATACAGGAAACATACAAATATACCATTATTTTACTACAGGCTTGTCTGCTTGTCCACCGGTTTTTCCCTTCTGTCAGCGGGCTCAACTCTGACACGGACACAGAAGATGAAGCGAAGCTGCTCGTCCTTCCGGTCTACCCGGTAGAGGTAAGCCGTGCTGTCGCTGACCGGACGCAGGCCCTGCTCACTGAGAAAGCTTTGCACCGGCGCAAGGCTCTCCCCGGGGATACTGTCCGTCTCGGTAAGCTCCAGGAAAAAAGAGACATAGTGCCCCTCCGGGAAAACGCTCACATTTTCGGGCAGCGGGAAGCTCGTCTCGCGCAGGATGCCCTCATAGGTCCCGAGCCCGATGCGCAGCGGCACCCGCTCCGGCAGCTCGCCGGTCTCGAAGTATTGCCGGTCGATGCACACGACCAGGGTGAACAGATCCATATTGTCGATCCAGAGCTTGCGTACGGGGTCATGGTCGTCTAAGTCAAAGTAGCTGTCATATTTGACGCCGAAGGCGTCGATCAGACGGATCTCGCCGACGGCTCCGGCGTCCCGCTCATAGTGGCGGTAGCTGAGGCGGAGCATCATCTCCCGGCGCTTGAGGCGGCGGATCTCTTCCTCCAGCTCCCGGATCGTGGCGCGGTAGCCCGCCAGCAGGGCTCCCGCGTCCTCGCTGTGATAGGTGCTCTCGATCATATCAAGTGACAGGCTCGACCCGCGCAGCTTGCGGATATACAGGAGATTCAGAAAGTCCAAGTCCGCATATTCATAATAACCGTTTTCCGGATTTTGCTGCGGATTGAGCAGCCCTCTGTCACGGTATTTGCGTATGGTTTCGGGGCTCACGCCGCTGAGCCGGGACAGTTCGTTGATCTTCAAGGCACACACCTCCAGAATACGGAAATCCGGTACACTTTAAGAAAAGATTCATAAAAAATTCAATCTTTTTCTTGACTCTGTCCCTGGGACAGGGTTTACATTGTTAACACAGCTATTATACAGCATGCACAAAATTTTTCAAGTAAAGGAGAGTAAATCATGTCTGAACTCAGCAGAAGAGATTTTCTGAAGGGCTCCCTTGCGGGCGCCGCTTCCCTGGCCATGGCCGGGATCGGTCTCAGTGCGGTAAACACTGCCGCCCACGCCGACGGGATCTACACCCCCGGCACCTATTCCGCCACCGCTGACGGCATGGGCACCGTAACCGTGACGGCGACCTTTGACGCAAACAGCATCACCGAGATCCTCCTGGATGTCTCCGGCGAGACCCCCTCCATCGGCCAGGCCGCCAAGGATGAGCTCATCAGCCAGGTCATGGCCGCCCAGAGTGCCGAGATTGACGGCGTATCCAGTGCCACCATCACCAGCACCGCCGTGAAGACCGCGCTCAAAAACTGCATTGCGCAGGCCAAGGGCGAGGCCGTCAACTCCGGCTCCGTCAAGCCTCTGGTCCAGTCCGACGGCGCCTTCATCCTCAAGGACATCACCGCCGACGATGTCAACGCCTCCGCCGTCGAGCTTGAGCCCATCACGAACTTTGCCAAAGAGATCGACGTTGACGTGGTCGTAGCCGGTGCCGGCGCCTCCGGTGTCATTGCCGCCGTGCGCGCGGCCGAGCTCGGCGCGACCGTTGCCGTGCTGCAGAAGGAAGCCGTCGCCGTCTCCCAGGGCAACTGTTCCTCCGCCATCATCAAGTCCGGCTCCACCCCGGGCGGCCTCAAGAAGTGGCTGACCTTCGCCACCGCCGTCAACTGCTGGCGCAATAACCGCAAGCTCCTCGAGGCATACATCGACCGCTCCGAAGAGGCCCTGCGCTTTGTCTGCGAGAAGAGCGGCATCACCGAAGAGACCGAGTGGAAGAACAAGTACGGCGTCACCAAGTACCAGGACACCTCCGCCGTCTACACCGGTGTCTGGCACGACGGCACCCAGTCCTATGACTTCGGCGACGAGAAGGTCGAGGTCTTTGCCCCCTGGTTCGGCCCTAAGCCCGGCAACTACGGTTCCCTCGTCTCCGGCATCCTCAAGGACGCGCAAGAGGAGTACGGCGATAAGCTGCAGGTCTTCTTCAGCACTCCCATTGTCCAGCTCGTCAAGGACGCCGACGGCACCATCATCGGCTGCGTCGGCAAGGACATTGACGGCAACTACATCAAGTTCAACGCCAAGTCCGTCATCCTCGCCACCGGCGCCTATGAGAACAATGCCACCATGGTCCGCCGCTTCTGCCCGGACATCGAGAAGTTCGACAAGAAGGTCGTCCACCGCACCGGCGACGGCAACATCCTCGCCATCGAGGCCGGCGGCTGCATGGAGCCTGTGGCCCACAGCCGCGTCATGCACGACTTTGACGCGGGCCTCATGTGGGATGAGCCGCCCTACCTCATCGTCAACATGAACGGCGAGCGCTTCATCGACGAGGAAGTCGACATGGCCTATATTTCCAACGCCCTGCGCTGGCAGCCCGGCTTCAAGGGCGAAAACATGGACCCCGAGCATCAGGAGACCGGCTCCATCGGCTGGTACTGCCAGATCTATGACAACGACTACATGTCCTACGCCAACGGCCCCGTGCCCGATTTCGTCATGGCCCGCTACCTCAAGGAAGGCCCGGCCGAAGATCATGTCAGCGTCTTCCCCGAACTGATCGACACCTTTAAGGCCGACACCATCGAGGAGCTGGCCGAGAAACTGGGCCTGCCCGTTGAGAAGACCGTCGAGACCTTCAACCGCTACAACGAGCTGTGCGAGAAGGGCGAGGACGAGGACTTCGGCAAGCCTGCCAAGTACCTGCACGCCTTCAAGACCGCTCCCTTCTGGGGCATCCGCCGCCACATTCGCTGCTCCTCCATCACCGCCGGCGTCCTCTCCGATGAGTACGGCCGTGTCACCACCGAGGACGGCGAGGTCATCAAGGGCCTGTATGCTGTCGGCAACCTGGGCGGCCAGTTCTACGGCGCGCCTGACTACCCCTTCTTCCACCCCGGCCTCTCCCTCGGCCACGCCGTCACCTTCGGCTACATTGCCGGTGAGCACGCGGCCCAGAACCGTTGAGTCATTCATCCGAAATAATGCTCCAGCGCCGGAGACCTCGGTCTCCGGCGCTGTTGTTTTCCTATTCAGCTCTTTGAAGCTCAGCGGATGCCGCCGATCTGCATGGTCTCCATGATGACATAGCGGTCCATCTGGAGCTTCTTGGTGCGCTGGAGAGCCTCCTCGATGGGGATCTCCACGATGCCGCCCTCCTGGGTGGCGATGATGCGGTTGCCGCGTCCCTCGGCCAGGGCCTTCACCGCGTAGTAGCCCATGCGGGTCGCCGTCTCGCGGTCACGCCCGGTGGGCGAGCCGCCGCGCTGCAGGTGACCCAGAACGGTGACGCGCGGCTCGATGCCGATGGCCTCGTGGAGCTTCTTGCCGATCTCCACCGCGCTGCCCGCGCCCTCGGCCACGACGATCATAAAGTGCGTGTTGCCCGCGAGGCGAGAATCCTGAATGCGCTCCACCACATCCCGCTGGAAATCCACCTCATGCTCCGGGACCAGCACGGCGGTCGCGCCGACGGCGATGCCCACGTACAGGGCGAGGAAGCCCGCGTTGCGGCCCATGACCTCCACGACCGAGCAGCGCTCGTGGGACTGCATGGTGTCGCGCAGCTTGTCGATGCACTCGATGGCGGTGTTGCAGGCGGTGTCAAAGCCGATGGTGTAGTTGGTGCAGCCGACATCGTTGTCGATGGTGGCGGGGATGCCGACCACCGGGATGCCGAGGCGGGAAAGCTCCAGCGCGCCGCGGAAGGTGCCGTCGCCGCCGATGGCGACAATGGCGTTCAGGCCCAGCATCTTGCAGGTGGCGACCGCCTTCTGCCTGCCGCTCTCGGTCATGAAGTCATCGCTGCGGGCGGTGAAAAGGATCGTGCCGCCGCGGGAGAGGATGTGGCCCACGCTGATGCTCGTGAGCTTGACAAAATCGCTGTTGATGAGACCCTGCCAGCCTCTGCGGATGCCCACGCACTCGATGCCGTTTGCGATAGCGGTACGGACGACGGCGCGCACCGCCGCGTTCATGCCCGGCGCGTCGCCGCCGCTGGTCAGCACGCCGATTCTTTTAACCTCGTTCATTCTATTGCCTCCTCGATTGATTTTGTTCTATTGATATATGTTCTGTTGACGCTGCATTTGATGATGCTATCATACCAACTGCCGCCGTCCCCGTCAAGCTATTTTGAAAGTCTTCTCCGGTGCGCAGACGGTGTTGAATAAGCCCGGCTTTTATGGTAAGATTTCATTGAAATACAATACGGGCAGGAACAGAGAAATGAGATACATCGTTTTTGACGTGGAGACCCCAAATCGTTATAACAACCGCATGAGCGCCATCGGCATCAGCGTTATTGAGGACGGGCGGATCGCAGACGAGTTTTTCTCGCTGGTCGATCCTGAGCAGCCCTTCGACTGGTTCAATACAAAGCTCACCGGCATCAGTGCCGAATCCGTCTCCGGCGCGCCCACCTTCCCGGCTCTCTGGGAGCAGATCGAGCCGCTCATGTCCTCGGGCGTTCTGGTGGCGCACAATGCGGGCTTTGATATCGGCGTCCTGCGCCACTGCCTGCGTGCCTACGACATCGCCTGGCAACCCTCCGTCAAAGGCCTTTGTACCGTGGTCATGGGCCGGAATCTGCTGCCCGGGATCAGCCACAAGCTCAACGACATGTGCGATTATTACCACATCGGCCTCAACCATCACCGGGCCGACAGCGACAGCCATGCCTGCGCCGAGATCCTGCTGCGCTACATGGAAAGCGGCGCGTTGCCGGAGAAGTTTATCCGCACATATCACATGCTTTGATACCCGGAAGGAGGCGAGGACGTGATCTATATCATCCGGCACGGACAGACGGAGCTGAACAGCCGCGGTGTTCTCCAGGGGCGAAGCGACCATGCGTTGAACGAAAAGGGCATAGCCCAGGCGAAGGAAGCAGCGCAAAGGCTGCGGGGCATCCCCTTCTCCGCCGTATGGTCCAGCCCTCTGGTGCGGGCGCTGCAAACGGCGGAGATCATCGCGCCGGGTTTGGCGCCCAATATTGATGACAGACTCACTGAGATGGACTACGGCCCCTACGAGGGCGCGGATCTGAAACATCTGCCGCCCGAGGTCATCACCTTTTTTCAGGATTTTGTACACAATCCGGCTCCCCGGGGCATGGAGCCGCTGGAAGCCGTGGTGCGCAGGGCGGGCGCGTTTATGGAAGAGCGCTGCCGTTCGGAAGAAAACATTCTGATCTCCACCCACGCCATCGCCATGAAGGGCATCCTGGAATATCTGACGCCGGACTCAGTCGGCGCATACTGGTCGAAGTACATCGGCAACTGTGAAGTTTACATAACATCTTTCCAGAACGGGCGTTTTCTTGTCCCGACCCGTCTGAAATAATATGCGCAGCAGGACCCCGGCCTGATGGTCGGGGTCCTGTTTTCTTATTTTATATAAATGTTGTCATCCCCGGTCGTGGGATCGTCGTGCCAGATAAGCTCGCCTGCATCGTTCAGACTGAAGCTGCCGCTGATTTCCCGGGTCTCGTCGGAGTACATTCCCTCCTTATAGGAGCTGACCATGAGGCTGCCGTTTTCATAGGCAAGCTTTCCGTCCTCGCCGAGCACGGCTGTAAGACTCCAGCAGGATTCTGCGCTGTCTCCCTCGGACTTAAAGCCCTCGATTTTCAGCTTGCCGGGGGCGAGCGTCTGGGTGATCTCCATCGTGCCGCTGCCGCCGTCCTTTTCCTGCCACCGGCCGCAGTACTTGTCCGTGCTCTCGCCCGGCGCCCTGACTCCGGCCTTCTCCGCGGCGGCGTAATACCAGCCCTTCATGACCTCGGCAAAGCTGACGCTGTCGTCGCACCACGACGCCTGGTACAGCCACTCGCTGTCCCCTCTCACCACGCGGGCATAGCCGCCGGGGGCGAAGAAGAAGTCCACGCGGGTTTCCTCCTCCGGCAGCGTGAGGACCACATACTCACCGTCCGGGGCTTCTTTTTCCTCCGACTCGGTAAACCGGCCCTCCTGCATGTAGGCAACATAGGGCGCGGCATCCACGGTCCTTGCGTCCAGGGGACCATACTCCGTGGTGCTGAGGGTAGCGGAGCTGTCCTTGCCCCAGGCCGCGCGGGCCAGAAGGATATCGACCTCCGAATTGCCGTAGCTCACATTTTCAAGCCCGTTCTTTTCCGCAAAGCTGGCGGGCACGGTTGCCGCCCACTCGTGGAGCATGGTCCACTGCGCGCTGTCCTGCCGCATCTGCTCTACGGTTTCGCGGGCATAGCGCACATCTGTGGGATGGTAATATGCGTAGTAGCTGCCGTCCCCGCCTTTGGCGAATATCTCCGCGCCGGACATGTCATTGCAGAGCATCTCGTGCATTCTGTCCTCGCTGATCTTCCCGATGGAGAAGATCCAGCCGGCACCTTCAAAGCCGCCCGCCTTTAAGGATGCGGTCTCGGAGACGGTAAACAGGATGTCGTTGTCGCCTGGGGTCTCGACCGTGAGCAAGTCGTTATATTTGGGCTTGATCTCAAGGCGCATGCCGCCGTTTTCATAGTCGCCCCAGTTCTGCGGGGGATACTGGACGGAAACGGGGTCCAGTGCCTTTGCGGCCGCGCCGTCGACGCCCTCTCTGGTGTCGGATTCATGGAGCGAAAAGCTGACGCTCAGATTCTCAAAACCCTTGAGGGGCACGATATCATCGCCGAAGCTCATCAGGTCCGCGCCATATTTGTGCGGCGGGACTGCGGAAAAGAAGCGGGCCTCGCCGCTGTGCCCGTCGGCTTCGGCAGAGCTTGCGCTCAGGCCGATAAAGTGATCCGTCTTGTTCTCCGAGTATACCCAGACCTCGGGGCCGAACCAGTCCTCATAGTCCTGCTGCCCCATGACGATCGTGAGCTCCTCGTTATCCAGCACGACGGTGCCGAGGGAGGCAAGCTCCACAGGCTCCACGCTCTCCCCCGTCTCGATCATCACAGGCTCGGACGTGTAGTAAGGCGAAACGTATTCCTCCTTGGCCAGCGTGAAGCTGAGCTCCAGGCGGGCAAGGGTTTTCAGATTGATGCCGGGCGCCTTGCTGTCGTAATAGCCGAGGGCGTATCTGCCGCTGCTGTGCGCCGGGATCGTGAGGCAGAAATCATAGTTCCCGCCGTAATACTGCCCGTCCTCCATATAAAAATCTATGAGCACGACTGTCACCGAAACGCCGTTGACGCTGCCGCCGGATACGCCGAGCACGGCATCTTTATCGCCGGTATTTTCGATGTCCACCCAGATGATGGGCTCCCGATCACCGGAGGTGGGATCCAGGTCAAGTCCGGCGCTCGTGACCTTCACGCCGTCCTTTTCAAAAAGCACGCTGCCCGCGGGGCCAAGCGCATCCTCGGCCCGGGCCGCCGGTTCAAGGCCGGTGAAGAGACCCACAAGGAGCAGTATGGAAAGCAGAAACGGGATCGTTCTTTTCATCTTGTTTCTCTCCTTTTGTTTTTCCGCGCCACGTTCGGCGCTGTGGAAATCATACAACGAAAAAGGCTTTGGAATCTATCATCAAATTGTGAATTTGCCGCCGGAAAAGAATGGGCTTTCACCCTTAATGTTGAAATAGCTTGTAATGCCTTAAACTTGAACCGGCATCCTGAGCGAAGCGAAGGATCTTTCCCTAAGTGCATGCGGGAACAAAAGATTCTTCGCTGCGCTCAGAATGACAAATTTTAAGACTTACAGCGCAGCAGGGACCGATGCCCTCATCGGCCCGCCGTATACCATGGAAGTACATGGTCCGGCGGGTCGATCAAGGGATCGACCCCTACACGCATTTTATGAAGCAGAGCCGTTTCACTCAGATCTCCGTAATGACCGGCAGGATCATCGGGCTTCTTCTGGTAGCCTTGTAGAGATAGCCGGAGATATTGTTTTTGACCCGGTTCTTGATAGTCGTCCAGTCGGTGATGTGCTGGGCGGCACAGGCGTCGGCGGATTCGATGGCGACGCGCTTGAGCTCCTCCATCAGTTCCTCGGCCTCCTTGACGTAGATAAAGCCGCGGGTGATGATCTGTGGGTCGGAGAGAAGCTTGTGGTCATAGGTCGAGTACGGCAGCACCACGACGACCATGCCGTCCTCGGCGAGCTTGTGCCGGTCGCGCAGGACGACGCTGCCGACCTCGCCTACACCGCTGCCGTCGACGAGGATCGCGCCGGAGGGGACAGTTTCCTCACACTTGATGCTCTTCTTCGTGATCTCGATGACGCTGCCGTTTTCGGCGATGACGATGTTCTTCGGAGAAACACCCATGCGCTTTGCAAGCTCGGCATGCTTGACGAGCATGCGGTGCTCGCCGTGGATGGGCACGAAGAATTTTGGCTTGGTCAGCGCCAGCATCATCTTGAGCTCCTCCTGGCAGGCGTGGCCCGTGACGTGCAGGTCGGTGTGGCGGTCATAGATGACCTCCGCGCCCTTGTGGAACAGCTCGTCAATGATGCGGGAGATAGAGGTCTCGTTGCCGGGGATGGCGGAGGCAGAGATGATGACACGGTCGCCCGCGTCGACGTTTATGAGCTTATGCTCGGAAAACGCCATGCGGTAGAGGGCGGACATGGCCTCGCCCTGGCTGCCGGTGGAGATGATGACCGCCTGATTGCGCGGCAGCTTGTTGAGCTTTTCAATGTCCATCATGACATTCTCGGGGATGTCCATGTAGCCGAGCACATCCGCCACGTGCAGCACGTTTTCCATGCTGCGCCCGGTGATGCCCACCTTGCGCTTGTACTTTGCCGCAACGTTGATGATCTGCTGCAGGCGGTGGACATTGGAGGCAAAGGTGGTGATGATGATGCGCTTGTCGCAGCCCATGAAGAGCTTGTCAAAGCTCTCGCCCACCTTGCTCTCGGAATCGGAGTGGCCGCGCACCTCCACATTGGTGGACTCGCCCATCAGGGCAAGCACGCCCTCGTTGCCGAGCTGGCCGAAGCGGACAAGGTCGATCATTTTGCCGGAGATGGGCGTGACGTCGATCTTGTAGTCGCCGGTGTGGATCACGGTGCCGATGGGCGTTGTGATGGCGACGGCTACGGCGTCGGGGATCGAGTGGTTGACGTGGATAAACTCCACCGTGAAGCAGCCCAGCCGGAAGCTGGAGCCAGCCTTCTTGGTGAAAATCTGTGTGTTAAAAAGAAGATCGTGCTCCTCAAGCTTGAGCTCGATGAGCGCGGCGGTCAGCGGCAGGGTATAGATCGGCACGTCCAGGTCCCGCAGGACATAGGGGATCGCGCCGATATGGTCCTCATGCCCGTGGGTGAGGATGATGCCGCGCAGCTTCTCCTGGTTTGCCCGGAGATAGGAGATGTCGGGAAAGACGCTGTCGATGCCGTACATGTCCTCATCGGGGAAGCCCATGCCGCAGTCGACCACGATGATATCGTTGCCGAACTCATAGGCATACATGTTCTTGCCGATCTCGCCGAGTCCGCCGAGGGCTATCACTTTCAGTTTAGAAACCATGTTTTCTCCATTCAAATCATATAGTCAGATATGTAATACAACACAATTAAGAAATATACCCGGATTATACAGGGATTAATCAGATCTCCGTGCGGCCTTCGATTGCGCGGTTAAGGGTGGCGTCGTCCGTAAACTCCAGGTTGGAGCCGACCGGGATGCCGTAGGCCAGGCGCGTGGTCTTCACGCCGAAGGGTTTTAATAAACGGGAGATATACATCGCCGTGGCCTCGCCCTCGGTATCGGGGTTGGTGGCCATGATGACCTCCTCCACGTCATTGTCCGCCACGCGCTGCAGAAGCTCCTTGATGCGGATATCGTCCGGCCCCACATGCCCCATGGGGCTGAGGACGCCGTGCAGCACATGATAGGTCCCGTTATACTCGTGCCCGCGCTCGATGCTCGCCACATCGCGCGGCTCGGACACCACACAGATGGTGGCCTTGTCGCGGCTCTGGCTTGCGCAGACGGAACAGATCTCCCCTTCCGTCAGGTTCTGACAGATCTTGCAGCAGTGCACGCTGCTCTTCGCGTCCAGGATCGCCTCGGCGAATGCCTTTGCCTCCGCATCCGGGAGGGCAAGGATGTGGAAGGCCAGGCGCTGGGCGCTCTTTCGCCCGATGCCGGGCAGCGAGGCAAAGCGGTCGACCAGATTGTCAAGGGATGCAGGGAAAAAAGCCATAGTCTAATCCTCAGGTCTTTTCAATGTTTTCGCGTATGGTGCGGATGGCGGCGGCGCGGTCCGCCTTTCCGAAGACGGCGCTGCCGGCAACCAGCACGTCGCCCCCCGCCCTTACGCACAGGGGCGCGGTATTCTCGTCGACGCCGCCGTCGATCTCCAGCATGCAGTGCGGGGCATGCCGGTCGATCAGCTCGCGCACACGCGTGACCTTCGGAAGCTGGTCTGCCATGAAGCTCTGTCCGCCGAAGCCCGGCTCCACCGTCATGACCAGAACAAGATCGCACAGGCCGATAAAGGGCAGCACCGCCTCCGCCGGGGTTTTGGGCTTGACGGTCACGCCCGCAAGCTTGCCGCGGCTCTTCACCGTCTCGATGGCTGCGCGGATATTTTCCTCCGTGTCGGACTCTGTATGGAAGTTCACAAGATCCGCCCCGGAATCGCAGAAGCGCTCGGCATAGCGAAGGGGCCGGTCGATCATGAGATGCACGTCCAGGAACATGTCGGTTGCCCTCCGCAGGGATTTGAGCACCGGCAGGCCGACGGAGATGTTCGGCACGAACAGCCCGTCCATCACGTCCACATGCAGCCAGTCCGCCCCGGCGGCCTTCACATCCGCCGCTTCCTCGCCCAATCTGCAAAAATCCGACGCCAAAATCGAGGGTGCAATCCTGATCATGCTGGTAATCCTTCCCTGCCGCATTATAAACTAAGTTATTATACTACGGCTTCCAATTCTTTTCAATAGATTAAGTGTAAACAGTGCGAGAGAAAATTGTTGTGACAGCGATATGAAAACAATCCTTGACGCGCCCGGAAAATGGTTATAAAATATAATGAAAGTTTGTACTCGGAGGGGCACTGTCTTGAATAATAAAAGAAACATCAAACAGCTGGCAGCGGCGATCGGTGTCGGCGCCTATGTCGGATTGTGGGTGCTGGCTGCCCTCATGGGCTGGACCAACGTCATCAATATACTGATCGTGTTTACCGCCGCGGCTGCGGCCGCCGGGCTGACCGCCCTGATCCTGCGGGGCCACTCGAAGCGCCAGGCAAAAAAGCTCCAGCGTGAGCTCGCCAAGCAGGAGAAAAACGGGCAGGCCTCCAAAAACGGTGCCCCGACGGTGGACACGAAAAAGAGCTACGGCCCCGAGATCGACCCCGTCGTCCAGGAGGGCAACCGCGCGCTGAGCGAGATGGGCAGGCTCTACATGTCCATCAAGGACCCCCAGGTGCGTCAGAAGATCAACGAGATCATGCGCATCACCGACAAGATCATCCAGGACGCCATCGCCGATCCCTCAGACATCCCGCAGATCAGGCAATTCATGAACTACTATCTCCCCACCACCATCAAGCTCTTGAACGCCTATGACCGCATGGGCTCCGCGGGCGTCCAGGGGGAGAACATCGACAAGAGCATGAAGAACATCAACGAGATGCTCGACGCCGCGATCGAAGCCTACAAGAAGCGTCTCGACTCCCTGTTTGAAAACCAGGCGCTGGACATCGAGACCGATATTGAGGTCATGAACACCATGCTCGCCAGAGAGGGTCTGGCCGGCAACAAGGATTTTGATATTCGATAATTGATAGAAAGGAAGTTTCACCGCATGAACGAAGAGAGCAATATTCCCGCCCTGACGCTGGACCCCATGCCCGCCGAGACGGCTGCGGCCGTTCAGGAGGCGCCGCAGGAAGAGGTTCAGGAAGAAGCCGTCACCCCCAAGAGCTATGAGATGGACAGCCTCTCCCCTGCCGAGCAGGCGGCGGTCCGCAGCTTTGCGGAAAAAATCGACATCATGAATACCGAGCAGGTCATGCACTACGGCTCCAACGCCCAGAAGAACATCTCCGATTTCTCCGGCGCCGCCCTCGGCACCGTGCGCACCAAGGACCTGGGCGAGGTCGGCAACATGCTGGGCGACCTCGTGGTGGAGCTCAAGGGCCTCAACTTTGACACGGAGCAGAAAAAGGGCCTCAGAGGGCTGTTCAAAAAGTCCACCCAGAGCGTCGCGGAGCTCAAGGCCTCCTACGACAAGGCCGAGACCAATGTCGACAACATTGTAAACTCCCTGGAAAAGCACGAGATCACGCTGATGAAGGACATCAGCATGATGGACAAGATGTACGAAAAGAACCAGGAGTACCTCAAAGAGCTGACCATGTATATCCTGGCCGGCAAGCTCCGGCTCGAGCAGCTTCGCAATGAAGAGCTGCCAAAGTACCAGGCCAAGGCCCAGGAGACCGGGCTCCCCGAGGACGCGCAGGCGGCCAACGACTTTGCCAACATGATCGGCCGCTTTGAAAAGAAGATCCACGATCTGGAGCTGACGCGCACCATCTCCGTACAGATGGCCCCGCAGATCCGCATGATCCAGAATAACGACAGCCTCATGGCCGAGAAGATCCGCTCCTCCATCATGAACACCATCCCTCTGTGGAAGAGCCAGATGGTGCTGGCCCTGTCCCAGTATCACTCCGATCAGGCGATGAAGGCCCAGCGAGAGGTGACCGACGTGACCAATTCCCTGCTCATGAAGAATGCCGAGGCCCTGCACCAGGGCAGCGTCAACATTGCCAAGGAAGCCGAGCGCGGCATCGTGGACATCGAGACGCTCAAGAAGACCAATATCGAGCTCATCCAGACGCTCGACGAGGTGCGCCAGATCCAGGACGAGGGCCGCGCCAAGCGCCGTCAGGCCGAGCAGGAGCTTGCCCAGATCGAGGGCGAGCTCAAGCAGAAGCTCCTGTCCATGCGCGGATAAAAGCGAGGCAGCCCAGTGTCCATAGAAAAAGGCCGCGCGTATTTCCGCACCCTCGGCATCGAAGACCGCGTGCTGGAGTTCGATGTCTCCTCCGCCACGGTGGAGCTTGCGGCAAAAGCGCTCGGCGTGGAGGGGGCGAGGATCGCGAAGACGCTCTCCTTCAAGGCGCCCGACGGCTGCCTGCTGGTCCTTGCGGCGGGCGACGCGCGCATCGACAACCACAAGTTTAAGGATACTTTCCATGTGAAGGCCAAGATGCTAACCGCCGATGAGGTGCTCGAGCTGGTCGGCCACCCGGTCGGCGGGGTCTGCCCCTTCGGCTGCAACGAGGGTGTGCCGGTCTATCTCGACGAAAGCCTCAAGCGCTTCCAGACCGTGTTCCCCGCCGTCGGCAGCGCCAACAGTGCCATCGAATTGAACCTCGACGAGCTGTACCGCTACTCCAAAGCCCTCGGCTGGGTAGACGTCTGCAAACTGCCCGAATAAAGATTAATCCCGGATTCGTTTGAATCCGGGATGTTTTTATATCTGCCTCGCGCTGAGCTTGAGCGTGCCGTCGTTGATCTTTTCCAGCAGCTCCTCATAGCGCATGGGCTTGCCGTAGAAATAGCCCTGGAGGCGGCCGCAGCCGGCCTCGCGCAGGAAGTCCACGGCCTCCTCGGTCTCCACGCCCTCGCTGAGGGTCATCATGTTCAGCGAATTTGCAAGGTTTATGATGCTGGAGATGATCTTGCGGGAGTTTTGGTTGTTGTGGAAGTTCTTCAAAAACTCCATGTCGATCTTGAGAAGGTCGAAGTCGAAGTCCTTGAGCACGTTCATGGAGGAATAGCCGGAGCCGAAGTCGTCCAGCCAGATGGCAAAGCCCCCGTCGTGCAGGCGCTTCATAGCTCTCTGGAGTCCCTCCACATCCTCCGTCACGGCGCTTTCCGTGATCTCCACATGCAGGTACTCCTTCGGCACCTGATACTTTTCCACCAGTGCCTCGAGTTCACCGACAGCGTCCATCAGCTCGAAGTCAAGGCGGGAGAAGTTGAGCGAGGTTGCCAGCACCGGCAAGCCGTTGTCGATGCTGTCGCGGATGCGTTTGCACACCTGCTCGTAAATGCACAGGTCCAGCTTGTGGATCTGGCGGCCTTCCTCCAGCGCGGGGATAAACGCGCCGGGCGAGAGGAAGCCCATCTCGGGGTCGATCCATCTAGCCAGCGCCTCGCAGCCCGCGATCGTGCCGTCCTCCGCCCAGACGACCGGCTGGTAGAAGACCTGAATATAGCCCTCGCGCACAGCCTTTTCCACGTTGTTGAGGATATAGCGCCTGAGACGGTATTCCTTGCTCACTTTCTCGTCATATTCGGGGACAAAGCTGTTCTGCCAGTTCGTGACATGGCGCATGGCATAGCGGGCGCGGTCGATGGCGTGGCGGGCGGTGTCTTCTGTGTCACGGGGCCTGTAGGCGCCCGCCCTCACATCCAGGTAGGTCTCGTTCGGGTAGGCGGCCCGGACACGGACGCGTATCTCGGCCACGCGCTTCAGATAATCCTCCGCCGTGGTCAGCACCGCGAAATTGTCCCCGGACTCACGCGCGACAGGCTCGCCCGGGAAGGTGTTGGAAATGATCTGCGCCGTTCTGGTCAGCAGCTCATCGCCGCCGGCATAGCCGCAGCGGTCGTTGAAGGTCTGGAAGTTTTCAAGGTTGAAGGTCAGATAGACAGGCTTTTCCCCCTGCGCCAGGCTCTCCGCCAGATAGGCTTTTGTGACCTCTTCAAAATTATGCATGTTCGAGATGCCGGTCAGATCATCGGTGACCGTGATCCGCCCGAGCTCCCAGGACTTTGTCGCGTCGCGGTAGCGCTGGTGGTAGACGGCGACGACCAGGATGAACATGGTCACAAGGGTTGTGACAAAGTTGATATAGTCCCCCTCCGAAAGCTTCAGAGGATTGCCCGCCTTGTCGTAGGTGTAGTTGTTCAGAAGCCAGATAAAGCCCCCGCCGAAGACCACGATCAGCAGGATGGAGGTATAGGGACGCCAGACGCAGATGATCGTCACATACATGAGCATGGTCAAAAAGCACAGGATCATGCGCCCGCGCGAGAAGTCATGCATGGACAGGGTCACGCCGAAATACATGGCCAGCAGGAAATAGGCAAAGATGATCTCCCTGCTGTATTTGCCGAGATATTTCAGCTTCTTTTTCAGAAACAGCGAGCAGTAGACAAGCAGCAGCAGGGACGCCGCAAGGAACCACCAGTAGGTACTGGTGTAGTGGAAAAACTCCCCCACCGAGGCGACCTTGCCCGGCAGGACCCAGTTTTTCACATAGCGCAGCAGCATGAAGATCTCAATGACCGATACGATGGCCGTGAGATAGACCGCGCTGCGCACGTCCGCCTCCTTGAGCTGGTCCTCTATATAGACGGGATTGCGGTAAAAGCCGAGGAAGCGAATGATCGAATCGCCCAGGCTTCTTTGTTTTTTCTTTGAGGTATCCATTGTTCTCCCTCCCGGATGTCAAATACCCTGATATGTTATTATACAGGATGGCCCGCAGGATTTCAACTGTCGGTTTTGTTCCGAAAACAGGGCTGAATGCATTTGACATTTGCTTGCCAAACACGGCCAAATCGGCTAAAATAGGGAAAAGATTTCAAGCAGCATATGGAGGTCATGAGCATGAACGAACTGATGGAGCAGCTTGCACAGCGTTATCCCCAGCTTTCTATCCGCCCCTCCGAGGACGCGGAGGAAGCTTATCTCACCGCAGTGACCGCCGGTGAGCGGGCAGGGAGCGATCTATCCCACTTTATCGGCAGTCCCGAGGACTGGCTGCAGACTGTTGACACACCCGCGGGGCCCGTGGAGATGCTGTTTCTCCGGGAGCGGGCGGACTTTGTGACCTTCCTGCGCTGCATCGGCTATCGCTGCCGCCCGGCGGAAATCCCGGCAAGTGTCGGCGCGCAGACCTTTTTTTACCTCCGAAACTGGCAGAAGATCCGCGCTCACGAAAAAGAATATCTTGCAGGCGGCGGGACGGACTGGGATTCGGAGCTGGTGCGCTTTGACGCCGACAGGGAAAAGAGCCGGGACACGTTGATTCTCCTCTCCCAGGGGCCGTACAGCGCCATTCCCTGGCAGCGGACGGCATGGAGCGAAGACGAGTGGCTGCGCGTCTCGCTCGACATCCGGCGCTTTCACGAGTGTGCCCATGTGGTCTGCCGCCGCTGCCTGCCGGAGCAGAAGCTGCCGCTGTGGGACGAGCTGACAGCAGACCTCACGGGCCTGCGCATGGCAGCCGGGCGCTATGACGCGAGACTCGCCGCGGCCTTCCTAGGCGTAACAAAGGAGGGCTATACACCCGGCGGACGGCTGACCCATTATCTCACCGATGGCGAAGACGCGGATGCGGCCGCAAAAGAGCTGTGGCTGGTGATCGGGCAGCTTGCCGAGCGTTCCGAGGCCTGGGGCGCGGATGATACCTGGGGCCTCCTGCTCAAGCTTGCGCGGGAGCCGCTGCTTAAGCGGTGACAATCATAAATTGAACAGACAGCGGCGGGAGATTCCGACACTCCCGCCGCTGTCATAATATGGTATTACCAGAGGTCGATTTCTCCGTGCTCCTCGCCTCTGACCCAATAAGCCTTGTTCTGGTCCACGCGGATGTACACTGCGTCTGCCTGGCCGATCCGGGCGCAGATTTCCTCCGGCGTGATCTCCCCGCCCATGGGGGACTGGATCACGACGGACATGGCAGGCTTTGCGGCGCGCTTGCGCGCCTTTTTCTCCACGGCCGCCTCCACCGGCGCCGCGACTGCTTCGGCAACTGCTTCCACCGGTGCCGTGACCGCCTCGGCCACGGCCTCGACCGCGGGCTTATCCGCCTGGACCTTTGCCTTTGCCTTCCGCTTTCTCTTGTCGACCTTCTTCTCGGCATCCAGCACAGCCTGGGCCGCGTCGGCCGCGATCGCGTCCGCTTTTTTCTCAGCCCTGGCAGCCGCCGCTTTTGCCCTTCTCCCCGTCGGCTCGATGAACTCGCCGTAAACCTCCGCAATCTTATCGGAGAGCTTTCTGCTGAGGTTCATGTTGCCGGATTCGATCAGATAAATGGCCTTGCCGCTCACGCCGAGCGAGCTGCCGAATGCCGCCTGGGTAAGCTTGTTTTTTTCACGCAATTCTTTCAGATTCATCTGTGAGGTCTCCCTTCCGTCTTCTTTACTATTATCATACCCATATTGCAAATATGCAAAACAATTGTCGATTGTTATTCTCCCGCGCTGCCGGTAAGCTGGAGCTCGGCCGCGTGCTCCTTCATGCAATCGATGCAGATTTCCGCCACGTCCTTAAGCTCCATGCCCAGCATCTCACAGCCCTTGAGGATCAGCTCCCGGTTGCATTTTGCGGCGAATTTCTTATCCTTGAACTTCTTCATGAAGCTCTTGACCTCCAGGTCCTGAATGCCGTTGGGGCGCATGCGGGCGCAGGCCTGGATAATGCCGGTCAGCTCGTCGACGGTATAGAGGCTCTTTTCCATGTTGGTCCGGGGCTTCACGTCGTTGCGGATCCCGTAGCCGTGGGAGAGGATCGCCCGGATGTCCGCCTCGTCCACCCCGGCTTCGCGCAGGGGCTCGGCCGTATGGTCCAGATGCTCCTCCGGGTACTGCTCATAGTCATAGTCGTGCAGCATCCCTACCGCCTGCCAGTGCTCCTCGTCCTCACCGAAATGCCGGGCCATGGCCCCCATGGCATAGCAGACGTTCTTCGCGTGCAGAATCAAATGCTCCTGCGTCACCATGGTTCCGTTCAGCTCTTTTGCTCTGGCCAGTGTCAGCATTGTGTTCCCTCCGTTTGAGGCATTCTGCCTGCTGTCTTTACGGTTTCCCGCAGTATTTTCTCATAGTCCTGCACCGGCATGGGCTTGTGGAAATAATAGCCCTGCATTTCCGAGCAGCCCCTGCTTTTCAGGAAGTCCGCCTGCTCGACGGTTTCCACGCCTTCCGCGATCATTCTCATGCCCAGCTGATTGATCATCTGAATGATGCAGCTGACAATGATGCGGCTCTTTTCCGGGTCGCCGGAAGCGGTGAGGAAGTGGAGGTCCAGCTTGACGCGGTCCACCGGCACCTCCTTGAGCATGTGCAGCGAGGAGTAGCCGCTGCCGAAGTCATCCATCTCCACCTGGAAGCCCATGGCGCGGAGCTCCTGTGTGGTCCGGATAAGCAGCTCGGGGCTCTCGGCAAAGGCCGTCTCGGTGATCTCGATGCGAAGCTGATCGGGCGTGAGGCTGTAGGTCTTAATGAGCTTTTGGAAGTGACCGGGGATATCCCTGTCCTCCCGGATATCGTCGCGGGAGACATTCACGGAAACCGCTCTGTGCTCCCCTTCCGCGTTCCAGCGCTGCAGGTCCCGGCAGGCCCTGTCCCAGACGAAGCTGTCCAGGTCGAAGATGAGGCCCGCTTCCTCCAGGGTTGAGATGAAATCGAAGGGATACAGCCAGCCGAGCTTTGTGTGATCCCAGCGGCAAAGGGCTTCCGCGCCGGTGATTTCTCCCCGCTCGTAGTCCACCTGGGGCTGATACCAGACCTGAATGTCCCCGGCCTTAATGGCCGCAGGGAGGTAGTTTACGATCTCCGCGATGCGTTTTCCGTTCTGCCACTGCTCGGGGTTATAAAACCCGAGGTTTTCCCTGCGCTTATCGCGGATCCGCTTTTCCGCCACGCGGGCCAGGTCCAGCATGTGATCCACGTCGATCTTGCGGAAATCCTTCGCCGTCAGTACATAGATGCCTGTACAGATCTGTACGCGGTATTCCTTGCCCTGGTCGACAAAGAAGTTTTCGACCGGTTGGAAGATGTTGATCTCATCCTCGCGCATGCGGTCCTCTGTCGTGATGTGGCGCAGGATGGCAAAATGGTCGGCGTCAATGCGGCCGATCGCCTCTTCATCTGACAGATTTTCCATCGACTTTGCGGCCCAGAAACGCAAAAGTGCGTCCCCGGCCTCTCTGCCGAGGCTGTCATTGATGAATTTGAAATCCCTGATATTGTTGTAGGACAGATAATAAGGGGCGTCCGGGTGTAGGCGCAGGAGCTCTTCCGCCCGCTTGCGAAAGCCGTTCATGCTCAGCGCGCCGGTCAGCGCGTCCTGATCCATCATCTGCCGGAGCTTCTTTTCATGCTCTGCGCGGATGGCGCGTATTTTCTGGACGGCAATGATGACAAGCGCCGCAATCAGCAGCAGCGCCAGGAGGACGATCTGACCGTACTGGTAGAGATAATCGGAGAAATCATACCGATAGAGTCTTCGGGACGTGTGGTCGAGAATGATGGCCTGGCGCCTGGTGTCCTTCAGCGCGGCAATGCCGCCGTTCAAACGCTCGATGATCGCCCGGCCCTCGGGGGTGTCCTGTGTGCCCGCGCGAAAATCCATGGTGAACATGGCCGTCGGCTGCATCTCCAGATCCTTGTAGGAGGGCTTTTGCAGAATGTAGCTCCATACATAGGAGTTGTGCAAAAGCGCGTCAAGCTTGCCGGAGCGAAGTTCGCTCACGCACTCAGGCATGGTATCATAGAACACGATCTCCAAGCCAGGGAACATCTGCTTGACCGTCTCTGCACCCGCTGCGAGAGATTTGAGCATTCCCACACGCAGCTCGTCCATCGGCGGAAGATTCCGTCTGCCCTCGGTCACAAGGGTGAAGGGCGTCTGGATGAGATTGTCCGACACGATGCTCGCCTTCCCGGCGGTGCTGCCGATGGCGCTGCCGAAGGGCATGAGCAGGTCATAGGCGGGGTTATCCAGCGCATCCTTGAGCGACTTCTCCTCTATCATCCGAAAGTTCGCTTCATAGCCTGCCGCCTCCGCCGCAGACAGCATCAGATCCACACCGATGCCGGTTATTTCCCCGTTGTCGGGATCAAGATAAAAAATAGGACAGCGCTCCGCCGGCACCCCGACCGTCAGGGTCTCTCCCCCGGGCGCGGCGAAGGCCGGTATAACAGCGCATGGCAGCAGAAGGATCGCGCATAGCAAAAACGGCAAAACGCCGTACAGCAGTTGTTTTTTTCTCATGGCGCAACAGTCTCCCCGGGGCTGATTGTTTTAATAGTATATCATATCTTCCGCTGTAGTGCTATCCCATTTCAGAAAAATTTTTACGCCGGGCGCGGGTTTTATGTGCGTTTTTTCCCACCAGGCAAGCACATAAAAAAAGAGTGTTCTCTCCTATATTATGGGTAGAAATTTACAAAACGGTGTGGTATAATTACAAAGGTGAAATCATTTTGATTCTCATAATGCTCATATCAAGCTTCAGACATCGGGAGGGAAATCATGGGTACGTTTCATTTTGACTGTCTCCCCGCAGATCTGCCAGGGGGCTTTTTCATATACAGGGCGACCGGCGCAGAGGAGCTGTGCTTTGCCGACAGAAACGTACTGGATCTGTACGGCTGTCGTACGGAAGAGGAGTTCCGCGCTTTTACGCACAACAGCTTTCGCGGCATGGTATACCCCGAGGACCTCGACCGCGTTGAGAGCGAGATCTACGCCCAGACCTTCGCCTGCGGAGAGCGGCACGACTATGTCCACTACCGCATTCAGACGAAGCAGGGCGAGATCCGCTATGTGGAGGACTTCGGGCACCTGGTCTATGACCATGACGGCTCTGCGTTCTTTTACGTCTTCGCTGAGGTCGTGGAGGAGGCGGAGTACCGCAGGATGAACCAGGCCGACTGGGAGGCAAGGGTCGGCTACCGGAAGTCGGAAAAGCGAAACGCCCTGACGGGGCTTATGTTTGAAAAGTCCTTCTATGCCGCCTGTGAGCAGAACCTTGCCGATGTCAAGGTCAACTGGCTTCTCTTTGCCATCGACCTGCAGCACTTCAAGCTCTTCAACGAATGGTACGGGCGCGAGGCCGGGGACAATGTGCTCTCTGCCGTCGGCCATGAGCTCGGTCTGATTGCCAGGGAGCACGGCGGTGTCGCCGGCTATTTCGGGAGCGACGATTTCGCGCTTCTGGTCCCGGCCGCGCATTTTGACGCGGACGCGCTCTTTGCCCGTATCCACAGTGCAGTCATCCGCCACGGGGCCTCCGTCGGCTTCCAGCCCGCCATCGGCGCCAGCTACTCCCAGGGGATCGTGTCCGCCTATACACTCTATGACCAGGCGTCGCTTGCGGGCAACGAGGCCAAGGGCGACCCCAAGGCCCGCGTGAAATTCTTCTCCCAGGCCATGGTCAGCAAGGCCGAGGAGGACCACAGGGTCCTGTCGGAGTTCAAAAACGCCCTTGCCAACAACGAGATCAGCTTCTATCTCCAGCCCCAGTGCCGGTCCATGACCGGGCAGATCGTCGGCGCGGAGGCCCTGGCCCGCTGGATAAGGCCAGATGGGAAAATGGTCCCGCCGCCCTCCTTCATTCCCACACTCGAACGCTACGGCTTTGTACCGGATCTGGACCGGTACATCTGGGAGCAGGTGTGCTCTTGGAGCCGGAAGGTCCTGGACGAAGGAAAGCCCCTGATCCCCGTGTCCGTGAACATCAGCCCTGTGGATATCTTTACCCTGGACGTGCCCGCCATCTTTGAGGACCTGGTCGCGAGATACGGCATCCCCCGCGAGGCTGTCAAGATCGAGATCACAGAGTCTGCTTACAGCGAGGACTCGGAGAAGATCCGCTCCACGGTCCAGGCCTTTCGCGATATGGGGTACGTCGTGCTGATGGACGATTTCGGCAGCGGATTTTCCTCCCTCAACATGCTGCGGGAGCTGAACGTGGACATCATCAAGCTTGACGCCTACTTCCTGCGCATGGAAAAGAGCAACGAGCGAAAGGGCATGCACATCATTGAGTCCGTCGTAAACATGGCAAAGACCATGGCCATGCCGGTCATTGTGGAAGGCGTGGAGACAAAAGAGCAGTGTGATTACCTGATGGGGCTCGGCATACGCTACATCCAGGGCTACTACTTCTACAAGCCGATGCCCGCTGCGGATTTTGAGAAGCTGATCGCAAAGCGGGAAAACATCGATCCCGACGGCTTCGTCTTCAAGGCGAACGAGGAATTTCGCATCCGGGAATTTTTGAACGATACGGTCTACACCGATTCCATGCTCAACCACATCATCGGTCCGGCGGCGATTTACTGTCTGCACGGGGAGGACATCGACATCGTGCGCTTTAACGAGATGTTCTACCGCGCGGTCAACGTCCCGGATTTCAGCGCCAGGCTTCTGAGCATCCAGCGCGTCATGCCGGAGCGTGAGGTTCCGGAGCTGTTCGCCACGCTGAAAAAAGCCTTTGACGACAGGCTCAACGGCGCAAGCGGTGTATTCACCTTTAAAAAGATCGACGGCACGGCAGCCCGCTTCCTGATCCAGTTTTATTACCTCAACAACGACGGCGGCAATATCCGCTACTACGGCTCGGCCAGGGATGTCACGGAAATCACCAACCTCCATCGGCACATGGAGCTCCTGTCCCGCTTTACGTCCCGCACAGTCCTGTTCCTGCTGTATAACCACGGGATCTATTCCTTTGACATCGTGGCGCACGGTCTGGAAAAGGATCTCGGGCTCTCCAGACAGCAGATGCTTGAGGAATTGAACAATAATGTGTTTTACAAGCGTATCGTGCCCACAAGTGAAAACCTGCTGTGGAACGCCGCGCAGAAATGTGCCGAGACCCGGCGCAGCACGAGCGCCGAGATGTGCATCCGGGGTGAAAGCGGAAACGTGCTGGATGTGATCGTCGATGCCGACTATGTCGACGACGAGTTGGGAGACGTCCGGTGTATTCTTTCACTGAGGAAGAAATGACCCCAAGGCACCAACGACTGGAAGGTCATAATAAAACAGCCTTACAATGAGAAAACGGGAAAGCGGAACAAATCCGCTCTCCCGTTTTTGTGTTATACTATTCCCTGATAGAAAGCTGACTTGGCATTTCGAGCAGGAATTGCGCCAGACAAGGCGGCTTTCGCAGAGCATAATGGAGATATATGGTCAAGAAAGCCAACACAGTATGGCACAATTCCTGCCGGAAGGACTGTCAGATTCCTATCAGGGGATAGTATTACAGGTTCAGGCCGGCGATCCAGTCTCTGAGCTCTTTTTCGGAGGCACGCGCGGAGAAGCGCTTGCCGCTCAGGACCTTCGCGTCCTTTGCCAGCGCTTCGATGCGCGCCTGCCCCTCGCCGAGCTGGCTGCCGCCGGAGGTGAAAAAGGGCACGATCGTCTTCCCGCCGAAATCGTATGCATCCAGAAAGCTGTCGATGATACTCGGCTCGCGGTACCACCAGATCGGGAAACCGAGGAAGACCACATCCGCGTCCGAGACGGGCGCGGCGGCGTCCGCAAGTGCGGGGCGGCAGCCGGGGTCCTGCATCTCCACGGTGCTGCGCGCCTTTTTGTCCATCCAGTTCAGATCCCGACGCTCATAGGGCACTTCGGGCTTGATTTCGTAGAGCGCGGCATCGGCCGCGGCGGCAAGGGTCTGTGCAAGCTTTGCGGTGCTGCCGCTGGCGGAAAAATAAGCTACAAGTTTTTTACTCATGGGGATACATCCTTTCTGTTATTAAGCTTCTGTCAATAATCTATCGTTTGATAAACTTCATGTCCTTTTCCGGCAGGCCGGATTCGTCGGAGACAAATCGCTCCGCCTTCATGTGCAGATCGTATTTCTCCCGCAGCGCCGCGATCTGCGCCATCATGGGCGAGGCATGGTGCAGGTCGATGGCCGCCTGGTCCCGCCACTGGTCGATGAGCAGGACAGTTTCGGGGTCGTCCATCGGGAAAAAGTAGGCATAGCGCAGATTCCCATCCTCTGCGCGGATGGCGTCGACAGTGCCGCTCGTGACCATCTCCTCGGCAAAGCGCCGCGCGGAGCCGTTTGTGCCGGTGTAATAAAGATTTACCGTGATCATTGCAGTCCTCCCAAAAGCGTCCGAATAAAGTCATACGCCATTTCGTATGTGCTCATGTACACATAGGAGATCCCCGCCTCCTGCATGGCCAGGCGCTGCTTCTCCGTCACGACCGTGTAGGGGTAGAGGCCGTAGACAAAAGGCAGGAAGGCGTACAGGAAGGTCTGCCTCTCCTTCTCGTCGAGCCGGGGGCAAAACTTCTTCAGGCAGCGGTCCAGGGCATCCTTCGACGCCCCATAGGCCGACTTGAACGCCACCAGCCGCTCCATGCGGGAGTTTTCCTCCATGTCGTAGAGATTCATGCTCAGAAGCTTGAGCATCAGCGGGCGGCGCTCCAGCGCATGGGCAAGCATGGATGCCAGCTCCTCGCGCGACAGCGTCTCGCTGCCCGCGCAGATCCCGTCGAGGTCTTTGGTAAACAGCTCATATTCCCGGGCAAACAGGGCCAGGAAGATCTCTTCCTTCGTCTCGAAGTAGTTATAGATCGAGGTGCGGGTAAAGGAGGTCTGCTGCCCGATCTCCTTGAGCGTGATATCTTTGAAGCTCATGGTCTCATAGAGCTTGCGGCACGCGGCAATGATTTCCTCCTTGCGAGCGTTAGTCAGTTCCGGTGATCCCTTCGGCATTTTGTTTCTCCCAAATGATCGTATTATGACCGGTCGGTCATCTGCATGAAAATGGTGACACCATGTCAAAACATAGTATACCAGTGTTCTGACATGGTGTCAATCTTTTTCTCCGGTCTGCACACCCAAGCGCGCTCTGCATAGGATGGAACGTAGCGATAACCGCTCTAAGGAGGAATATCATTGAGCTGCAACAAACCTGATCCGTCCTTCCGTGACGGGTCACTGCCCGGCGCGTTTGCGCCGCTTGCCCTGTCCTATGTGCCCATGCAGGACGCCGCCGCGCCGAATTATGAGGCTCCCGAGGCGCTGGCCCGCGGCACGCTGTTTCCCGGGCTTGACCTGCCGTTTATGAATATCGTCAACGACAAAGCGCCGGACACCCCGATGGCGGAGCTCATGGCCATCGACTTTGTGACCGACGAGCTGGAGCTGTACCTGGACACCCACGCCGACGACCGTGAGGCCTTCGCCCTGTACCAGAGCATCCTCGCCCTGCGCAAGGAGGCGCGGGAGCGCTATGTGGAGCGCTACGGCGTGATCACCCAGTGTGACCAGCTCGGCCGGGAGAGCTATACCTGGCTGCGCGATCCCTGGCCATGGGAGTTTCAGAACGGGAGGGCACGCTGATGTTTGTCTATGAAAAGAAGCTGCAATATCCGGTCAAGATCCGCAACACCAACCCGGCCCTGGCAAAGTTCATCATAAGCCAATATGGAGGCCCCGACGGGGAATTGGGCGCTTCCCTGCGCTATCTGAGCCAGCGCTATTCCATGCCCTATCCGGAGCTCAAGGGCCTGCTGACGGATATCGGCACGGAAGAGCTGGGACACCTGGAGATGATCGGCGCGGTGGTGCACCAGCTGACGCGCGATCTCTCCGTCGACGAGGTGAAGAAGGCGGGCTTTGACGCCTACTTTGTGGACCACACGGCAGGGGTCTACCCCACGGCAGCCTCCGGCTTCCCTTGGAGCGCCGGGTCGATGCAGGTCAAGGGCGACGTGATCGCCGATCTGAGCGAGGACCTGGCCGCCGAGCAGAAGGCCCGGGTCACCTACGACAACATCCTGCGCCTGTCGGATGACCCCGATGTCAACAACGTCATGCGCTATCTCCGCGAACGCGAGATCGTCCACTACCAGCGCTTCGGCGAGGCTCTGCGCCTGGCAGCCGAGAAACTGGACGAAAAGAACTTCTATGCGATCAACCCGGCTTTCGACCGGTAATGAAAGATCCCCGGCGTATTCGCCGGGGATCGCGTGTTTTACTTCAAAATCACTTTATTAAAATTCTTCTTGCCGCGGCGGACCATGAGGCCCTTGCGGAGGGTATCGGCGTCGTAGAGGGCCGCGATATCCGTGACCTTCTGATCCTCGACCGTGACGCCGCCCTGCTGGACGTTGCGGCGAGCCTCGGACTTGGAGGCGCAGAGACCGGACTTGACAAGCAGGGTCAGGATATCGAGGCTGCCGTCAGCGAGGTCCGCGTCGGTAAGCTCGGTGGTGGGCACGTCGCCGCCGTCCGCGCCGCCCGCGAACAGAGCCTTGGCGGAGGCCTCGGCCTTCTTCGCTTCCTCCTCGCCGTGGACGAGGCTTGTCAGCTCGTAGGCCAGGATCTCCTTGGCCTTGTTGAGCTGGCTGCCCTCCCACTTGTCCATCTCGTCGATCTGCTCGAGCGGCAGGAAGGTCAGCATGCGGATACACTTGAGCACATCCGCGTCGCCGACGTTGCGCCAGTACTGGTAGAACTCGTAGGGGCTGGTCTTGTTGGGGTCGAGCCAGACGGCGCCGGAGGCGGTCTTGCCCATCTTCTTGCCCTCAGAGTTGAGAAGCAGGGTGATGGTCATGGCGTGGGCGTCCTTGCCGAGCTTTTTGCGAATGAGCTCCGTGCCGCCGAGCATATTGCTCCACTGGTCGTTGCCGCCGAACTGCATGTTGCAGCCGTAGTGCTGGAACATGTAGTAGAAGTCGTAGGACTGCATGATCATGTAGTTGAACTCCAGGAAGCTCAGGCCGCGCTCCATGCGCTGCTTGTAGCACTCGGCGCGCAGCATGTTATTGACGGAGAAGCACGCGCCAACCTCGCGCAGCAGTTCGATGTAGTTAAGGGGAACGAGCCACTCGGAGTTATAGAGCATCATGGCCTTGCCGTCGGAAAAGTCGATGAACTTCTCCATCTGGCGCTTGAAGCACTCGGCATTGTAGCGGATATCCTCGCGGGTGAGCATCTTGCGCATGTCGGTGCGGCCGGAGGGGTCACCGATGAGGGTGGTGCCGTCGCCGATGAGGGCGATGGGCTTGTTGCCCGCCATCTGCAGGCGCTTCATGAGGCACAGCGCCATGAAGTGGCCGACGTGCAGGGAGTCGGCGGTGCAGTCAAAGCCGATGTAGAAGGTGGCCTTGCCGTTATTGACCATCTCGCGGATCTCGTCCTCGTTCGTAACCTGGGCGATGAGGCCGCGGGCTACCAGTTCTTCATAGATTCCCATGTTGATTCTCCTGTATCGTAAATATGAATTTGTTAAGGAAAGCCCTCTATCCGAGGGGACAGAGGGCATTTTACTGTATATTTGCCTTAAAGTCAAGGGATGATTGCGCCCACCGGCTCAGCACGCCGCACAGGGCATCACCATGGGGGCGGATCTATACGCATCGGCGGGCATGCTTTCCCCGCCGAAGGGGATCGTCAGATCCGAGAAGTAAGTGCGTGTATCAGGAAGCAAGCGGCTGGAAGGTCACGTACACCACAACATCCATGGCGGGCATGACGAAGTTCTTCGCCTCGGTGATGTCGTAGCTTGCCGACCCGTCGATGAGGCTCCAGACGATCTTGTCCAGCACGTAGCCCTGTGCGGCGTTCGGGAATACGTAGACCGTCGTGGTTGGGTAGACGTTCATCTGTACACCGCTCTCGCCGGTGGTGAGACCGAGGGCCGCGCTGCCGCCCTGCATGGGGGCGAGGCTCACGCGATACGCCTGCTGTGGGGCAACGTAGCCGCCGACATACTCCCAGGAGTTATCCTCGCCGGGGATGTTGAACACGAGGTCGAAGCCGGAGCCGCCGCCGGAGGTCTTTTTCTCGCCGCTGTCGCCGGGCTTTTTCTCTTCCTTCCACTGGGCCTTGAGGGTGATGTCGCCGGTCAGCTCGTACTCACCGCCGACTCTGTATTCTTTGTCGTCGCTGCCTTTCCAAAAGTCAAAGGTCTTTCCGTCGGGTGCGGTAAAGCCGCAGCTCTCGACCTTGTATATGTACTTCCCCTCGTCGTTTTTGGAAACCTTTGTGGGCTCCATTTCCCCGCTGCCGCCGTTGGCATCATAGGTCACAGTGTAACTTGCCGCTCCCACCGTAAATGTATTAGATGTAGAATCAAATGTCACCTTGCTCAAGTCAAGTTTTAAAGCGGGGCGAACACCAAACATATTACTCTTAGCGGCGCCATCACTTCTAAGTTTGCCACTACTACCAAGCACAATTGCCACACCGCTACTATCCTTCAAACCGGGTGAGCAGAGCCACCAGGTAGCATAATCTGCACCAGTTGGTACACTGCATTTCAAAACATCGGAAGAAGCCTCTACCTCCTCTGATCCTAATATTTCTTTTACTTGCTCTATTGTCAAAAGAAACATTCCGCTTCCATTGACTGCTGTTTTGGCAGTTGCAGTTATATTGTTCGTGTACCAAGTATTTGCGACGTTTACTGGATTCGCAGTATCATACCGTGACACTCCAACACATTCCTTTGACAGCAGGGTAACCGTAGTCGTATCGTAATCGATCAGATACCAGTCTTTGCCGTCAAAGGTTATTTTTGTTGTAGTATTTTTGAGGCTTGCGTAGGGATCGTCTGCCCACGCCGTCAGGCTCATCCCCGGCATCAGCCCGATCACCATCACCAGCGTGAGCAGCAGGGACAGAAATTTTAATCCTCTGTGTTTCATAGTCTTTCCTCCATACTTTTTCCGAATTTCTTCGGCTTTCGTTGTACCACATACTGTGCATTATGTGGTGTACCGCCCGCTTCGTAGGGGCTGGCGCCCTCGACAGCCCGCCGCAAAACAGGCCGTCCCCTGCAAAGGACCCACAAAAAGGCAGCACCAATGGCCGGAAACGTATTACAAATCGTCTCCGGCTGCTTATGTATGTCCAAAATCAGGATAATCTTATGTATATTTACGATTGACTTTAGCTGTGAAAAAGGTTAAACTACAACTTGTAGATTTTTGTACCACATAATGCACAGTATGTGGTATTTCTCTCTCCACCGCAAAAAGCAAAACGCGGGGCGCTTTCTCTTGACAAAGCCCGGGCGCGTGGTATAATGAAGATACAAAAGGGCGCTGTTGATTTGACGGTTGGCCCGATACGAGATTCAACTTTCGTTGACCGCACGGGGCTCAGCCGGGCGGTCAACAAGCTTTTAAAAGCTTAGTAAGCCTTTGGCGCTATGTACAGCATGATCATAACGATCACGATGAGGCACAGCACAAAGCGAAGGATTCTCCGCTTATCCATAAGCCCCACCTCCCTTCCGGGAAGTGGCCAACCGCCATAGTTTCAACAGCGCGCCTTTCGCCGGATTGCTCCGGTGGCCTCTTGCGAGGTTGTCTCCATTCTACCTTTTGCGCCGTGTTTTGTCAATTGATTCAACCCCTGCCCGTTACGCTTACAGGATGAGGCGGAGCTGCCCAAGCTGCCGCCTCTCTTCTTTTCCGCTGCGGGCTGTATAAATCCGGGTGGTGTCGATGCTGCTGTGGCCGAGGATGTCTGCGAGGCGCACAATGTCCTTAAAACGCTCATAGTGCGTCCGGGCGAAAAGGTGGCGCAGATTGTGGGGAAAGACCTTCTTTTTGAGTACCCTTGCCGCCTCTGCCAGCCGTTTCAGCATCTTCCAGACGTTGGAGCGGTCAAGCGCCCGGCCCGTCCGGGTAACAAAGACGCAGCCAGCGCGGATGCCGCGCTCCCCGCACCAGGCGCGCAGCTTCCTGCACAGTGCGTCGGGGATCAGGATCGTGCGCAGCTTGCCCTTGTTGTGTATGCTTGCCTCCCCGGCGGCAAGGCTCTCCACCGTGACGGCCTTCAACTCACTGATGCGCAGGCCGAGGGCACACAGCGTCTGGACGATCAGGGCCAGGCGTCTGTCGCCCTGCTCTAAGGCGGCGGAAACCAGACTTTCGTATTCCTGCCGTGATAGCTCCCGGTCTGCCGGTAAAAAGGCCCTGCGCTGCACGCGGACATATTTGAGCCGCCAGTCCGAGCCAAGAAAGGCGAGAAAGCAGTTGACCGCCCCCAGCATGGAATTGACGCTCGCGCCGGAATAGCCCATGTCCTCCAACCAGGCGCGAAAGCCGTTCAAGTGCTCCTTGTCCCTGATCCCCTCCGGCGCATATCGGAGCAGCGCTTCTGCATCATGGGCGTATTTTGCAATCGTAGCGGGGCTGTACTCCCGCTCCCTGAGATGTTTACTAAAGGCGTCCAGCGACGTGGTGTTTATACTGAGCATGATAAGTCTCCTTTCAGATAGTGCTGGAAATCTTATCATTCCTCACTTGCTGTCGGATTATACTTTTGTGAAATGATGCTGAAGTTTTCACATGTTACGGAGGAAGCACAACGGGGCAGCGCCGTATGATGACGCTGCCCCGTTCTTGCTGCGAGAGATGCTTATATTGATTATATGAAATATGCGTATTGTTTTCGCTCGGAAAAGACGGGCTTTACCTCACATGCTGCGCCTTGAAGCGTTCGCAGGCTTCGAGCTGCTCCTCGGCGCTGAGAAGCGTCGTCTCGGTGATGTTGTCGCCGCCGTGCAGGCGGGCAAGCTCCTGTCGTCTTCCCTCGCGGTCGAGGGGAAAGACATTGGTGTAGGTCCTGCCGTCGCGCTCTTCCTTGCGGATGAGATAGTGCTGGTCGGCCATGGCGGCGATCTGCGGCAGGTGGGTCACGCACATGACCTGCTTGCCGAGGGAGACGCTGTAAAGCTTCTCACCCACCCGCTGGGCGGCAATGCCGGAGACGCCGGTGTCGATCTCGTCAAAGATCATGGTGGCCACCGGGTCCTTCTCGGCAAAGACGTTCTTCATGGCCAGCATGATGCGGCTGAGCTCACCGCCGGAGGCAATGCGGCTGATACGGCCCAGGGCCTCGCCCGCGTTTGCGGACATGACGAAGCGGATCTCGTCACAGCCGTTTGCATCAAAGCCCGGTTCCCCCTCCAGTGGGGTAAATTCCACCGCGAAGCGGACCGAGGGCATGTTGAGCTGTTTAAGCTCGTCCGTGATGCGCGCCTCCAAAAGCTTTGCCGCCTTTTGGCGCGTCTCGCTCAGGCGCCCGGCCTCTAAGCTGCAGCGGTCGGCGGCTTCCTTTAACTGCTTTCTGAGCTTCTCGCTGCGCTCGTCGGCGTACTGGATGTTGTCAAGCTTCTCCTTGCACTCCGAGAGATAGTCAATGAGCGCGTCTTCGTCCCGGTTATACTTGCGCTGGAGTTTTGATAAAAGCGAGATGCGCGTCTCGAGGCTGTCGTATTCACCGGGGGAAAAGTCCAGGTTCTCCCGGAAATCCCGCAGGCTCTCGGCGGCGTCGGAGATGCTGAAGGCGGCGCTGTTTAACGACTCGCCCGCGCTTTCCAGCTCCGGGGCGTAGGCCGCGGCCTTGCCGACATAATAGGCCGCGTTCTGGGTGAGCGTGAGGGCGTTGTCCTCGTCGCCGGAGAGCATGGCGATGGCGCTGTCCAGGGCCTCGCTGAGCTTCTCGGCGTTGCGCAGAAGGTCGCGCCGCTGACAGATCGTGTCATACTCCCCCGCCTTGAGCGCCGCCCGCTCCAGCTCCTCGATCTGGTAGCGCAGGCTGTCGCTCAGGCGCTCCTTTTCGATCTCGTCCATCTGCAGGGCATTGAGCTCTTTTTTGATGGCGCTGTACTGGCGGAAGCAGGCGCGGTATGCCTCGAGGGCGGCGGGATCGGTCCCGAAGCGGTCCAGGTATTCCCGGTGCCGCCGCTCGTCCATGAGCTGGCGCCCGTCGTTCTGGCCGTGGATGTCCACGAGCAGGGCCGCAAGCTCCTTGAGCTGGGCAGCGGTGACGGGCAGGCCGCAGACGCGGCAGCTGCTTTTCCCGTCGGCGCTGATGCGGCGCTGGATGATGAGCTCATCCTCCGCGTCGATCTCGTTGTCATGAAGCCAGTCCTCGCAGCCGTCCAGGTCGAAGCTTGCGGTCACGCTGCCCTTCTCCGCCCCGCGGCGCACCAGCTCCCGGCTCACCCGTTCGCCCAGCACCGCGCCGATGGAGTCAATGACGATGGACTTGCCCGCGCCGGTCTCGCCGGTCAGGATGTTCAGGCCCCGTCCGAAGCTCAGATCCGCGCGCTCGATGACGGCAATATTTTCAATATGCAGTTCGTTGAGCATACCCTGCCCCCTGTGAAAGTACCGTGCGCTTAAAAACGCTTAGAAAAGCTGGTCGATTTCCTTATATAAATTCATGGCGGCCATGTTGTCCTTCATGGCGATAAAGGCGGTATCGTCGCCCGCGATGGTGCCGACAAGGCCGTCGATGTCCATGCCGTCCAAAGCCGAACACGCACCGTTTGCCAGGCCCGGAAGGGTCTTGATGACAAGGATGTTCTGCGCCACATCGTAGGAGGTCACGCTCTCCTTGAAAATTTTCTTGAGCCGTTGGTCAAGATCGGGGGCTTCCTGCTTTGCCGCTGCGACATATCTGTAGTTGCCCTTCGGGCCGAGCTCCTTGACAAGCCGCATGTCGCGGATGTCTCTGGAAAGGGTCGCCTGTGTGCTCTTCACGCCGCGCTCCGCCAGGGCTTCCATAAGCTGATTCTGGGTCTCAATGTCTCTCTCGCTGATGATTTCCATGATAACGCTCTGTCTGCCGAGTTTCATCATGTGTCCTCCTGTTTTTTTACCTTAATTTTTCAAATGCTATGTCGTAGAAGTTGCGAAGTCCGAGGTCTGCCATGTGCGTATAGCTTTCCGAGCGGCGGACTACGATCTTGTCCCCGCCGCAGAGGTCCGTGACCGAGCACCCGTCCACCGACAGGTAAGCGCGCCGGTCATGCTGCTTTTCCATCTCCACCGTGATGATGTTCTCGGGGCTGAGAACAAAGCTGCGGGAGCTCATCATGTGGGCGCAGATGGGGCTGATGATGATGGCCTCCGCGTTCGGCTCCACGATGGGACCGCCGGCCGACATGGAGTAGCCGGTGGAGCCGGTGGGCGTGGAGAGAATGATGCCGTCGCCGGCAAAGGCGGTGATGCGGTTGCCGTTGCAGAGGGCGGTGATCTTGATGCAGTCGCCGTAGCCGTGCATGACCACGTCGTTCAGAGCCTGGTCACGGCAGATCTCCTCCTCGCCGCGGTAAAGGCTCACGTCCAGCTTCATGCGGCGGCTGAGCTTGTAATCGCCCTGGGCTGCGCGCAGGACATACTCGTACTCCTCCGGCTCCAGGTTTGCCATGAAGCCCTTGGTGCCGAGGTTCACGCCCAGCATGGGCACCGAAAGGGGATGGATCTCCCGGGCAGCGTGCAGGATCGTCCCGTCCCCGCCGATGACGACAGCGAGTGAGCACGAGGGCGCCATGTCCTTGAGCTGATCGAAATGCAGATCAGGCGGCAGGATCGTATCCCCCTCGTCGGCAAAGATGGGACAGTAGCAGGTCTCATATCCGTGTTCGTTGAGAAGCAGCGCTATGCGTCTTGAGAGCTCACAGCCCTTGTCGCGAAAGGGGTTGGGACAGATCGCGATCATAAAAACCTCCCGGCGGCACCGCCGAACGCATGCCGGTATGGGAAAGCATATCGGCATATATTGTATACAATATTATTATATCAATTATAACGCCTGATGGGAAGAGGCAACCAGGGCGGAAATGTCAAATTTTTTCATTTCTCCTGCATGATTTTTCAGATGGCACAGATATTCGATGTTTCCCTCCGGCCCCTTGATGGGCGAGAAGTCCAGCCCCTCGACCGTGAGTCCCGCTTCGGGCACGAAGTCCAGGATCTCCCGGATGACGCGCTCATGCACCGCGCTGTCACGCACGACGCCCTTCTTCCCGACCTCCTCGCGCCCGGCCTCAAACTGGGGCTTGATGAGGCAGATAAAGTCCGCGTCCGGTATAAGCAGGGCCTTCACCGCCGGGATCACCAGGCGGATGGAGATGAAGGAGACATCCATCACCGCAAGCTCGATAGGCTCCGGGATCTGCTCCTCGGTGACATAGCGGAGATTCGTGCGCTCGAGGTTCACCACGCGCTCGTCCGTGCGGAGCTTCCAGGCAAGCTGCCCGTAGCCCACATCGACCGCGTAGACCTTCTTCGCACCGTGCTGTAACAGCACATCCGTAAAGCCGCCGGTGGACGCCCCGCAGTCCAGGCAGGTTTTCCCGGCGGGTTCCACCGGGAAGACCTTCAGCGCCTTGTCGAGCTTATAGCCGCCGCGGCTGACAAAAGGCAGCGGCTCGCCGTGCAGCTCGATCTTCGCCGCGGGGTCGACGGCTGTGCCGGGCTTATCCACGCGCTGGCCGTTGACGAAGATATTCCCGCTCATGATGGTGGTCTTGGCCCGCTCCCGGCTCTCGGTCAGGCCGAGGTCAAAGACCAGCTGATCCAGTCTTACTTTTTTCATTCGTCCACCGTTTCACGACCGCACAGCGCCAGGGCCGTGCGGGTGATGGCGCGGGCGTCGATGCCGTAATCGCGGCGCAGCTCTGCCACCGTGCCGTGGGGAATGACGCCGTCGCCGAGGTTCAAAAGCTTTGCGCCCTGAAGCGAAAGCCCCTTTTCGGCACAGGCCGAGAGGATACGCTCGCCGACACACCCGGCCGCGCAGACTTCCTCCGCCATGAGGAGCCTGCCCGTTTTGCGCAGTGACGAAAGCACTCCGGCATAGGCGTTGGGGAATACGATGCCGAGCTTCACGATCTCGGTCGAAACGCCGAGTGCCGACAGGCTGTCCGCCGCGTCCAGGGCCTCGTTGACCATGGTGCCGTAGCAGACAATGGTGAGGTCCGTTCCCTCGCGCACCACGGTCTCGGCGCCGACGGCGCAGTCGCAGTAACGGCCTTCGCCCCCGCGCGGGTAGCGCACCGCCGCCGGGCCGGAGATGTTGTGCAGAGCATGCCCCAGCATCTCCCGCAGCTCCGCATAGTTTGCCGGGCACAGTACCGTCATGCCGGGCACCATGCCGAGATAGCTGATATCGAAGAGCCCCTGGTGGGTTTCGCCGTCGCTGCCGACAAGGCCGGCCCTGTCCACGCACAGCACCGCGTGCAGCTTCTGGAGCGCCAGATCATGGATGAGCATGTCGATGCCGCGCTGCAGAAAGCTCGAGTACACGGCGAAGACCGGCACAAGGCCCTGCTTTGCCATGGCCGCCGCCATCGTGACGGCGTGACCCTCGGCGATACCCACGTCAAAGAAGCGGTCGGGATACTTGTTCTGGAAGCATTCCGTCCCCGTGCCGCCCGCCATGGCCGCAGTGATCGTGACGATGCGGGGGTCGCGCTCGGCATACTGGCACAGGTACTCCCCCATTTTGTCCGAGAAGGTCACGCCGACGGGCGAAAGCTCACCGGTGTTGGGATTGAAGGTGCCGACACCGTGGTACTTGTCCGGGTGCGCCTCGGCATAGGGGCAGCCCTTTCCTTTTTTTGTCAGCACATGCAGCAGCACCGGCTTCTGCAGATCCTTTGCCAGGCGGATGGCGTTTTCCAGCTGCTCAAGATCGTGTCCGTCGACAGGGCCAAGATAGTAAAGCCCCATGTCGCTGAACACATTGCTCGGCAGTACGCGGGATTTGAGCCATTCCTTGCTGTTGTGTGCAATATCGTATGCCCAGCGGGTCCGGGCGGAGGCGCTGCGGAACCATTTTTTGAAATTGATGTAGCCGGGCTTGATGCGAAGCGACTGCAGGAGTCTCGCCGTGCCGCCCACATTCTCGCTGATGGACATGTTGTTGTCGTTGAGAATGATGACCAGCGGCTCACCGCTGGAAGCAGCGTTGCACAGTCCCTCATAGGAAAGCCCGCCCGTGAGCGCGCCGTCGCCGATGAGGGCGACCACGTCATAATCTGCGTGCTGGAGGGTGCGCGCCTTCGCCATGCCGACCGCCGCCGAGACGGAGGCGGAGGCGTGACCGGCGATAAAGGCGTCATCCGGCGCCTCGTTCGGCTTGGGGAAGCCCGAGATGCCGTCATGCTGCCGCAGGGTCGGGAAGCTGTCGCGCCGCCCGGTAATGATCTTGTGGGTGTAGCACTGGTGCCCCACGTCAAAAACCAGCCGGTCCTTTGTCGTGTCATAGACTCGGTGGAGGGCGACGGTGAGCTCAACGGTGCCGAGGTTGGAGGCGAGGTGCCCGCCGGTGCGGGAGATGCAGTCGACCTCAAAGCGGCGCAGCTCGGCGCACAAGGTCTCAAGCTCCTCCCTGCTCAGTTTTTTGATATCTTCAGATGAATTGACTTTCTCTATAATACTCAAATCGTTCCCCTGAATAACCCCGCTTAAGCGGTTTTTATCGGTATTATCTGTCTCTCACCGACAGTTCATCTGCGAGCTGCTCGAGAAAAGCGGTGTCTTCAAAGCCCTCCTTGAGGCTGTCCTTGGCAGACTGCGTGAGTCGCCGGACGGTCTCCTCACAGCCTTTCTCCCCGAGCAGGACCATGTAGGTATTCTTGTGTTCCTGTTCGTCCGAGCCGATGGGCTTGCCCAGCTTTTCCTCGGTACTCAGGACATCCAGCATGTCGTCCCGGATCTGGAAGGCCATGCCGATGGAGGTGCCGAATTGCCCGGCAGCGTCCAGCATACGCTGATTGCCGCCCGCCGCGGCCACGCCCATCCGGCAGGCCGCCGCCAGAAGCGCGCCTGTCTTGCCGCTGTTGATGTCGGTCAGCTCCTGCTCGGTAAGATCGCGGCCCTCCCAGAGCATGTCGAGGTACTGGCCGCAGCACATACCGTTAAGGCCCACGGCGTCGGCCAGGATCCCGGCGCACGCCGCCCTTCTTTCGGCGGGCAGGTCCGAGCGCAGGATGGTCCCGAAGGCCTCGGCCTGGAGGGTGTCGCCCGCGAGGGTCGCGGTGCACTCGCCGTAGACCACATGGTTCGTGGGCTTGCCGCGGCGGAGCTCGTCGTTATCCATGCAGGGCAGATCGTCGTGGATGAGGCTGTAGGTGTGCAGCATCTCGACGGCACAGGCAACGGGCATGGCCTTGTCCACGTCGCCCCCCGCGATGCGGCAGAATTCCAGTACCAGCATGGGGCGGATGCGCTTGCCGCCTGCAAGGAGGCTGTAGCGCATGGCCTCGGCAAGGCCCGCCTGCGGCAGGTTTTCCGGCACACGGAAGCACTGCTCCAGCGCCGCTTCGATTTTCAGACGATATTCTTCAGCCGTCATTTTGGTTCCCGTCCTCAAAGTCACTTTCAATGGGTGCGCGGTCAGGCCCTTTTCTCAGCTTGACCACCTTCTGCTCGGCCTCATCGAGCATTTTGCTGCAGGCTTTGATGAGGCCCGTCCCCTCCTCATAGAGGGCCAGGGAATCGTCCAGGGGCAGATCCCCTCTCTCAAGGTGCCGCACGATCTCTTCGAGCCTGCCGAGGGCGTCTTCAAAGCGCGGCTCCTGTTTCTTCTGCGTCATGTCGTACTCCTTCTTACGTCCTCCACCAGGCAGTCCGCGCTGCCGTCGGAGAGACGGAGTGTGATTTTGTCCCCGCTGTGCAGCTGGGATGCGCTGCGGATGCTGTTGCCGCTTGCGTCATGCGTGATGGCGTAGCCGCGCGTCAGCACCTTCAGGGGGCTCATGGCGTCGAGCTTCGCCGTCGCCGCCACAAAGCGCTGCCGCTTTCCGGCGAGGATTTTCTCCTCCGCCGCGGCAAGGCGCTCCCGGCTGCGGTCAAGCTCCATGCGGCGGTTGTCCACAAGGGTCATGGGATCGGTCAAGACTCGGCGTCCCGCACAGGAGTCCAGCCGCTCTCGCAGGTTGTTCAGCTGCTTTCGCATACCCTGGGAGGCGCGCAGCTCATAGGCCGACAGAAGCTCCTCGATCTCCCGGCAGTCCGGCACAGCGATCTCGGCGGCGTTGGACGGGGTGGAGGCGCGGCGGTCGGCCACATAGTCGGAAATGGTCACGTCCGGCTCGTGTCCCACAGCGGAGATGACCGGCAGGCGCGAGGCATAGATGGCGCGGGCAACGCGCTCGTCGTTGAAGGCCCAGAGATCCTCGATCGAGCCGCCGCCGCGGCCCGTGATGATGAGATCTGCCACGTCAAACTCATTGGCATAGCGGATCGCCCCCGCTATCTCCGGCGGGGCCTCGGCTCCCTGCACCCGCACCGGCAGCAGCAGCACCTTTGCCAGCGGCCAGCGCTTGCCGAGAATACGGATCATGTCGTGCACGGCGGCGCCGGCAGACGAGGTGATGATGGCGATGCGGCCCGGAAAGCGCGGCAGAGGCTTTTTGTGTTCCGGGGCAAAGAGGCCCTCCCCCTCCAGCTTTGCCTTGAGCTGCTCAAAGGCGATCTGCAGATCGCCGGTGCCCTCGGGCATGATCTGGGTGGCGTAGAGCTGATAGGCCCCGTCGCGCGGGTAAACCGTGACCCTCCCCCAGACCGTAACGCCCATGCCGTTTTCCGGCCGGAAGCGGAGCCTGGAGGCGCTGCTTTTGAACATGACGCACCTGAGGCTGCTCTCGCTGTCCTTGAGGGTAAAGTAGTGGTGGCCGGAGGGATAGATCTTGTAATTGGAAAGCTCCCCGCGCACACCGACGTTTGCAAGCGTCCGCTGGCTGTCCAGCAGATCCCGGATATAGAGGTTGAGGGCTGTAACGCTGAGCGTCTGATCCATCTCAGGTCTCCGCCCGGCCGCGCATATAGCCGCCCAGAACGCCGTTTACAAAGGCGACGGTATCCGGCTCGTCATAGCCCTTGGCAAGCTCCACCGCCTCGTTGATGGCGGCGGAGTCCGGGATATCCTCCATGTACATGATCTCGCACAGGCAGCAGCGCAAAACCGCGAGTGCGGTTTTGGACATGCGCTCAAGGCGCCAGCCCCTGGCATAGCTGCGGATCTGCTCGTCGATCTCATCCCGGTGCTCGTCAATAAGGGTGACAAGACGGGTGATATAGGCAAGCTGCTTTTCGTCGGGAAACGCAGCGTAAAGCTCGTCCTCCTGGGCGAGGCTTTCATAGTGCTCCTTTTCAAAGAAACGGTCCAGGAGCTCATGCGGCTCTTCGCCTGTTGCGGCCGCGGCAAAGCCGAGCTGAATGGCGATCTCTCGCGCCGTTGTTCTGGTCATACAAGTTTACCTCCGCTTTATTTTTCAAAGGAGATGCCGGAAACATGTACGTTGACCTCGGCATGCTCGATGCCGGTAGAGGCCTGCACCAGAGACATGACCTTATCCTGCACATCGCGCGCCACCTGTACGATATTGCTGCCGTAAAGAACGTTGATGATCACGTCGATGATGATCTTCTCGTCGATAAACTGGACCTTGACGCCCTTGTTGACGCTCTTGAGGCCGATGAGCTCCGCAAGCTCCGCCCCGGCGGTATAGGAAAGGCCCGCCACGCCCTCAACCTCACTGACGGCGGATTTGACGACGTCGGTGATCACTTCTTCGGAGATGTTGATGCTGCCCTTTTCAGCCTGGCAGCAGATATAATTGTCGCCCATGGATAAACCTCCAAACTAAAATCAGTCTATTGTATCATATCGGGTAAAAAAAAGAAAGCTCTTTTCTCATAATCCTCCCTGAAAGCGAAAAAATATTCAGGCATCGCCCGCAGGCGCGCCTGAATATGATCCAGATATGCGATCTCCGCATGTCATCCTGAGCGTCAGCGAAGGATCCTTTCGATGCGGCGAAGCAAAGATGAAACAAAGATTCTTCGCTTCGCTCAGAATGACGGTTTCAAAGCAGCTATGCTTTCACTTCAATGATGCTCAGCTGTGCGGGGCGGTAGTCCGTTTCGGTGCAGATCACGTCCGTGATGCGCGCCACCGCCTCCTCGCTCAGGCCCTCCATGGGCGCGGGCACCGCCACCGTCACCTTGTCGGTTCCGATGTAGACCACGCAGTCGGCAAAGTTCTTTGCCAGCAGCAGGTTTTCGATCTGCGCCTCCTGCATGGAGCAGGCCGCCATGCTGGTGATGGCGCTCATGGCGCTGTCGATGGTCTCCTGGGAGGCCGATTCCGATGCCGCCGCGGTTTGCAGAAGCTCCAGCGCCTCGTCCCGGGAAACCTGTCTTGTGAGCCTCGCCTCGGCAAAGTACTCCGTGCCCGAGGTCATCAGCGTCTTTTCAAAGGCCGTCTGGGCGGCGAGCATGGCCTCATCCTCGGCGTAGACCATTTCCGCGTCGGGCTTTCCCCAGCGGCTGTTGTAACTGTAGTTGAGCGCCACCGCAGCGCACACGAACATCATCACCGCCAGCATCGTCAGATTCCGCTTCCTGTTTTTTATCATGGTTGATTCTCCTCCCCGCTTAGTTTCTCAGCTTTAATATGATGATCTTATCCGAGCCAAAGCCAGTATATGCGCTCACGGCCCGGATCATGTCAAGCCGGACGGAGGCGTTCGACGCGCCGCTGCAGGCCACCACCACGCCGCTTTCGGAGATGAGCACCTGCGTCTTTCCCACACCCTGGGTTTTGGACAGCAGCTCTGCCAGCGCCTCCTGCGCCGTAGGGACCGCGTCCTTCGGCTTTTCCGATGCGGGGATGAGCATGAGCGCAAGGCCTGCAAGCAGGATCAACAGCGGCAGCTTCCACTTTTCCACGAGCAGCAGCAGATTTTTCTTATTCATGGATGCGCCAGACCTGCCTCTCTGCCGGGATGCCGAGTTCGTCGGCGGTAAGTTTACATAATTCCTGTATTTGCGTTTCATCACCGTCAGCCGTGATATCCGCCGACCAGGGCAGCCATTCGCCGTCCGCGTCAAGCCGCAGCTCCACCGCGGCAGTATGGATCGTAAGCCCCAGCTCACGACCCCGGTCGGTGATGTAGTTTTCACAGTTATCTTGTAGAAGCATCTTTGTCAGACTATCCTTCGTCTCGGCGGCACGGCTTGTGATCTCTGCCTCGGCGCTCGAGAAACGCGCCTGCTCCAGGCTCAGAAGATCATAGTCGATCTCCCGGATGGGGGCGAGCACTGCGGCGGCGAGCGCCGCCGTGCAGAAAAGCTTCAGGGCGCGGCGCGCGCCGCCCTCCGGGCAGAGCCATAAAACGGCGCCCGAGAAGAAGGACAGGCCCACCAGTGTTCTCAGCGCGTTTTGCATCAGGCCACCACCTTCATTGCCGCGGCGAAGGACAGAAAGAGCATGACCGCGTTTGCGCCGAGAAGGCCCATCAGAAGCCCCACCGCGCCGTCGATGCCCTTAAACAGGCGCTGCAGCTGCGGGCTTTGCGTTGACTCCGCCACGGCGGCGACCGCCTTGAAGAGCAGGCCCTTCACCGACAGCACCGCAAAAGGTCCCGCGCACACAGCACACACGGCGATAAGCCCGAAGGCGCCCATGCAGCCCGCCACCACCGAGCCCGCCGCGAGCACCGCCGACGACGCGTCCGACAGCATGCCGCCCACCACGGGAAGCGCCGAGGACATGACCGTGCGCGTTGCCTTGACGGCCGCGGCGTCCATCCTGGCGGTGATCAGCGAGCTCATGCCGAGCAGAGCGGTAAAGGCCAGGGTCGTCCAGGTCAGCGCCGTTTTGGCGGCCCATTTCGTGAGCTTCGCAACGGCTGCGAGCATGGGGTTTGGGAACACCACATCCGCCAGCGTGAGGGACAGCGTCGCGTAGATCATCGGGATCACCGCCTTGCGGGAAATGCTCATCATCACATCCAGCGCGAGGGTCGCCTGCGCGTAGCCGACAGCGGCGGAGCTCACGCCCCCGCTTGCCGCCGCGGCGGTATAGACCGCGGGCAGGGCCGCGCGGGAGTAGTCCGAGAGGCGGAAAACCGCGTCGCTTGTCTGCGTGACCAGGCTGCTCATGCCGCCGGTCAGCAGAACCGCCGCGAGGCACACGGCACAGATTTCGATCATGCCGCGCGTTTTTTCGTCCGGGCAGACGGAACAGGCAAAGGCGCCGAAAAACACCAGCGCCAAAAGCTTGGAGGCAAAGCCCAGCTCTTCATGCAGCTGCGCTTTGAGCTTTGCGGCAAAGCTTTTCCATAAGCGCTTCAAGGCGGCGCTCACATCGTAGCCGCCCGCGGAGATCGCGCCGCCGATCTCCCGCTCCTCGTCGCTCAATCCGCTCTGCATCTGGGCGGGATCGAAAATTTCAAGTGTCCGGTCAGTGCTTGCCTCCGCACGGGCACCGCCGCAGAACAGAGGGAGAAGAAGCAGCAAAAGCAGCAGTTTTTTCACAGCATACCGCCTATCGTCGTCATGAGGCTGAGGATCATGGGCATGGCCACTGCGGCGGCGCAAAGGCTCCCCGCCGTCTCCACCGCCGCGGCAAGGGCGGACTGGGAGGCGTCGCGGCAGAGATCGGCCCCGGCTTTACTGGTCACAGCAATGCCGAGACACTTGAGCATGGGCAGAAGCTCGGCGGCGCTGCTGCCGAAAATCTGCTGTGCCTGACGAAGCGCCTGCAGAAGCTCGTCCATCACCCCGCCGCAGGCGAGCAGCAGCACGATTACCGTCACGGTGCTGAGGGCAAAGGAGAGCTCGGGATTCATGCGGCGGATCATCAAAATCACAAGGGCGCTGAAAACCGCCAGCGCCGCGCATTTCATCAAAAGCTCCATCTATAACCCGAACAGCGTCTTGATCATGTGAAAAAGCTCACTGATCTTCTGCACCACGACCATCAGCACCACGACCAGCGCGGCGATCGTCGTCATCAGCGCCTGCTCCTCCCTGCCCGAGCGCTGCAGCAGGATATTCAGCACCGCGACGAGGATCCCCACCGCGGCGATTTTGAAAATCAGATCGACATCCATGTGTTCTCCTAAATCAGGTAAATACCCAGCAGCAGCGAGGCCGAGAAGGACAGGCCCAGGATCAGATGCGTCTCCTGCGTCTGGCCGCTTTGCCTTTTATCGAGGTGCTGCCTCAGGTGAAGGCGGCAGGTATCAAGGGCATCGAGCTGGGTCGCGGGATCGTAGCGCCCCAGCACGCCGCCCAGGCTTGCTAACTCCCGCTTCGCGTCGTCTTCCAGGAACCCCGCATTTTGCTCCAGCTCCTGCTGCCACAGCTCCCGGAAACTGCGTTTTCCCAGCTTATCCATGGCGGCGCTCAGGGCACGGACAAATGCTTGAGCCTGTCCTGTGCATTGCTGGGATAAAGCTTCCAGCAGTGCGGGCATGGGCGAGCCGTCGCTTTCCAGCAGACCGCGCAGCTGCTCGAGCATGTCGCAGAAGCTTCGCAGGGCCTCCGTCCGGGCGGCGGCTTCGGCAATGCGCCCGCGGGCGAACAGGGCCGCCGCCAGCTGCAGCAGCACAAAGCCCACTAGCCGCGTCACGGCAGCGCCTCACGCGTATAGACGCGCTTTCCGCCCTTGCAGGCGATGGTGACTAGCTCCCGAAAGACACCGCTCTCCAGGAGTGTTCGATACAGTTTACGTCTTTGCAGGTCCTGTAGATCCCGCCCGTGAGCGGTGGCAAAGAGCACGACACCGCAGCCGGTGATTTGTTCCGCGGCGCTCAGATCCGTCTCCTGCGTGATCTCGTCCATGGCAATGACCTGCGGGTTCATTCCGCGCAGGAGCATTCCCGCCGCCTGCGCCTTGGGAACTCCCACCAGTACATCCGACCCGGGGCCGAGGTCGAACTGCGCTCTGCCGGAGACGCTGGCAGACAGCTCGTTGCGGTCGTCGATGACCGAGACGCGCAGGTTCTTGGCCGATGCGCGGCGGATCAGCTCCCGCAGAAGGCTCGTCTTCCCGCCGCCGGGCGGCGAGACGATGAGGGTGCTCTCCGGCCCCGCACGGAGCATTCCGTCCAGCAGCGCCTCGCAGCCCTGGGGTTTCTCATGCGGGACACGGACGGCGAGGGAGCTGAAGCCCCGCAGACCGCTCAGCTGCCCCCGGGTATAGACCGCCTCCCCGCACACGCCGATACGCAGGCCCCGGTAGCTGACAAAACCGTTTTTCAGGGAGGGCGCGGCAGCGTAGAGCGAGGCGCCCGTCGCCTTTTCCAGGATATGCAAAAGCTCCTGCTGCGTGACAGTCCCGCCCGCGAGCCGCTCCTCCCTGCCGGAGATCACGACAGCAGGCGGCTTCCCAAGTCGAAGGCGTATCTCCTCCGCCGCCGGGACCTGCCTTACCGCGTTCACCAGCGTCTCCGGCAAAAGGCTCTGCGCTGTGCTCCATGCGTCCATTCCATCACTCCCCATGGACAATCTATGCGCTGGGATGCGCGGGTATGAAAAAAGAGCCCCGCACATTGTGCGAAGCTCATGAAATCTTTTACTTTTCCGGCCAGGGGGACAGCCTGTGCTTTGTCACCAGGAAGGCGTGATCCGCGATCTCGGCCATGGGAGTGTCCGTCAGGGAGTCGGAATAGAAACACTCGGTATGACCTTCCGGGTCCCTGAGGTAGAAGCGGCGCACCTTTTCATGATCGTGGCAGTTTTCGCCGCTGATTTTGCCCGTATGTCTGTCCATCTCGGTCGCGATCAGCTCCGCGCCCAGCTTGTCGCAGATGGGCTGGAGCAGGAAACGCGGCGAGGCGGAGAGGATCAGGTCGTCACTTCTTTTCTGCCTCAGATACCAGTCGCCGATGCGCTTTTCGTTTTGCCGCCAGAAATCGGCGACCGCCTCGTCGATATCCCGCACCTGCGGCAGGAAGGAGAAAAGCTGCTCCTTTAACGCCTTGGCGCTTACTTCGCCGCGCCGATAGCGCATGGCGGCCCGCAGGCTCTCCTTGAGCGTCGGGAACACGGCGGCGGGATAGCGGCGCAGACAGTAGCGGTAGAAGCAGGCGGTACTGTCCGGGTAAAAGATGGTTTTATCAAAATCGTAGGTATTCATACAATCTTACTTTAATCTCAGCGTATTTCCCAGCATGGCCGCGCATACGAAAAAGCTCACGATCTCGGCGGCCAGCGGTGTGACCACGCCGAGGGCGCCCAGCAGCACCAGCAGCACATTCACCCCGGCGCCAGCCGCGAAATTCTCCCACGCGGCACGGTAGGCGACGCGGGAGATCACCAGCGTCTTCGGGATTTTGAAAATATCGCGGTCCATGATCATCATGTCCGCGCAGGCGAAAGCCTGATCGGAGCCCAGCGAGCCCATGGCGATGCCAACGTCGGCGCCTGTCAGGATCTTGCCGCTGTTCTCACCCTCGCCCACGAAGGCGATGGTGGTGCGTGAGCCCTTGTTTTTCATGAGATAGCCCACGGCCTTGGCCTTTTCCGAGGGCCTGAGCTCGGCGCGCAGCATGTCAAAGTTGAGGCGCGAGGCGATGGGCCGCGCCACCGACAGCACATCCCCCGTCAGCAGCACGAGCTTCTTCACGCCGTTTACGCGCAGGGTCTCCAGCGCGTCAAAGGCGCGGCGGCGCACCTTGTCGGCCACCAGGATATGCCCGCAGTAGCGCCCGTCCACCGATACATGGATGGCGGTGCCGGGGCGGGAGGGGATGTTGTACTTGACCCCGTGCTCCTCCAGAAGCGCGGCGTTGCCCACAAGGACCTGGCGGTTGCCCACAAGGGAAGACACGCCGCGGCCCGGGATCTCCCGAAGCCTGACGGACTTGAGCGCCCGCTCGTCAAGCCTCCCGGAAGCCTCGCGGATGGCGAAGGCGATGGGGTGGCGGGAAAAGCACTCTGCCGCCGCGGCGATGGCGAGAAGCTGCTTCTCGCTCATCTTGACGGGGTAGACATCCGTGACCGAATAGCGGCCCTCGGTGATGGTGCCGGTCTTGTCAAAGATCAGCGTATCGGCCTTCGCCATAGCCTCCAGACAGTCCTTTCCCTTGGCAAAGACGCCCATTTTTTCCGTTTTGCAAAGGGCCCTGCCATAGAGGAGCGGGATGCAGAAAAGCTCCGGCACACAATAGGAGGCGATCAGCAGGACCGCCGCGCGCTGAGCGTGCACGATCCAGCCGCCCCGGAAAGCCGGGATGATGACGCCTACAACCAGCGCAAGCCCCATCACCACCGGCGTATAGATCCGTGAAAAGCGCTGGGCAAAGCTCTCCTGCTCCGAAACGAAGCCGGGAGCGCTTTCCGACACACGGAGGATTTTGTTGGCCGTGGACTGCTCGGACGGGCGCGAAACTCTGACCTTGATGTTGCTTGTGAGGTTGCGGCACCCGGCGTAGACCTTGTAGCCCACATTGACCGCCCAGGGGGAACGCTGTCCCGATACCGCGGCGGTGTCAATGGTCGTGATGCCCTCGAAAACAACGCCGTCGAGCGGGATGCGCTCCCCGGCGGGGATGAGGATGATGTCGCCCGGCTGCACGGCGGCGGGATCGACGCGCTCGGTCCCCTCCTCCGTCACAAGCTGCACAGCGCCGGGCAGGATCTGACTGAGGGTGCTGTGCTCGGCATTGCTCCTGTCGAGCAGGAGCTTTTCCGCAAAGCCGGTCACAAAGGTCAGGATCAGCAGCAGAACGGCCTCCACGTACATCCCCGTCAGAAACAGCAGCACGGCGGCAAGGCAGGCGATCAGGTTGCCGTTGAGCCGATCGCCCCTGCGAAAGCGTTCCCAGGCGTTCAATATATGCTCCGGCAGGCAGAGCAGTGCCGGAATGGCGTAGGCTGCGGGGACTTTCCAGCCCTCCAGCGGCAAAAAGCGGATCACGACCAGAAGGATCACCGCAAGTACATAGAAGATCCAGGGGTGACGCCCAAGCGCCGGCATCCGCATTGCCGGCATCCGCAGCTTCGGCCCGGCCGCCTTTTCTGGCTTACGCCTGCTTTTCTCCCGGATGGCATGTGCCGCCCTCACGGGTGCCTCAACGGACTGTTCCCTGACGGCGTGCGCCCCTGTTTCGGTCGTTTCGTCAGTCTCTTCCCTGATGACGTGCGCCGCCTGCTCAGGCCCGATCACGCGCTTCGGTATTCTCGTTATGAAGTTCAGCTCGTGCTTTTTCTTCGGCGCGAGATGCTTTCCCATACAGTATCACCTTACAACGTTTTCGGGCGAATTTTTACATCATGATATGATACATCTTTTTATCTGCTTCGTCAATAAATAATCGTTTCCATGCCCGGTAAAAATACATTTTTTGATTCTTTTTATTGAAACACAGCGGCGGCTATGGTAAAATCACCAAGGTTTATCTTTTCTCCAAGGGGTCCTGTACTATGCTCGGTACTATCATCAACACCGTCGCCGTGCTCATCGGCGGCACACTCGGGACGCTGTTCGGCAGCAAGATCCGCGCTGAGTACGCCTCCGGCATCATGAAGGTCATGGGCTTTATCACCGCCTGCATCGGTATTCAGAGTGCCGCCGGGACAAAAAGCTTTCTCGTCGTGGTGCTCTCGCTTGTGATCGGCACACTCATCGGGATGCTTCTCCGGCTCGATGAGCGCATCTCCGGCGCCGGGGACTGGGCCAAACGCAAGCTTGCGGGAACACCTCTCGCCAAGGGCCCCTTCGGGGACGCCGTCGTCACCTGCTTCATGCTCTTCTGCATCGGGAGCATGACCATTCTCGGCTCCATCCGCGCAGGGCTTGACCATAATTACAGCATTCTCTATACCAAAAGCGTCATGGATTTTATCAGCTCCATGGCCTTTGCCTCCGCCCTCGGCGCGGGCGTCGTTTTCTCCGCCATCCCCCTGTTTCTGTTTCAGGGACTGCTGACGCTGCTTGCCTCGCTTGCCGAACCCGTGCTCACCGGTGATGTCATCAACGAGATGACCGCGGTCGGCGGGCCGATCTTCCTCGCCATGGCCTGCAACATCATCGGTCTCGGCAAGGAGCATTTCAAGGTCGGCGACATGCTGCCCGGGATCTTTCTGCCTGTTGTGCTGGTGCCGCTGGCCAAGGCTGTGGGACTGTTCTGATTATACGCAGCTGTCAATTGTACGTGTTTGTCATTCTGAGCGCTAGCGAAGAATCTTTTATCATGACGCAGGAAAAGATCCTTTGCTTGCGCTCAGGATGACATATAAGAATTTTGAAAAGGGAAATAATATGAATTATAAAATGTGTGTGCCCTGTCTGCTGGGGCTCGAGGGTCCGATCGCGGACGAGCTGAAACGGCTGAATATCCCGGACGTGGCCGCCGAAAACGGGCGCGTGTACTTCGGCGGCAGCGACAACGAGCTTGCCCGCGCCAACATCTGCCTGCGCATCGGGGAGCGTGTCCTGATCGAGGTCGGCTCCTTTGAGGCTAAAACCTTTGACCAGCTCTTTGAGGGCACCAAAGCCCTCCCCTGGGAGAGCCTCATCCCGTCAGACGGGGCCTTCCCCGTCAAGGGCTACAGCCTCAACTCCCAGCTCTTCTCCGTATCCGACTGCCAGAAGATCATCAAAAAGGCTGTTGTGGAGCGGCTTAAGAGCAAGTACCATATCGACTGGTTTTCGGAGACGGGTGCCCTGTACCAGATCCAGTTATCCATCATGAAGGACCGGGTCTCCCTCTGCGTGGATACCTCCGGCGACGGATTGCACAAGCGCGGCTACCGGCCTGCCCACAACGCCGCCCCCCTCAAGGAGACCATGGCGGCGGCGATGGTAACGCTCTCCCGCTACCGGGGCCGGGACGATTTCTGCGACCCCTTCTGCGGCAGCGGCACCATCCCCATCGAGGCGGCGCTGATCGCCAAAAACCGCGCCCCCGGCCTGGACCGCGGCTTTACGGCCCAGAGTTGGAAATCCATCCCCCGCCGCGTGTGGGAGGACGAGCGCGAGGCCGCCCGTTCCCGTGAGTTCCACGGCGAGTACCGGATCGTCGGCTCCGACATCGACCCGAAGGCCGTCGCCATCGCAAAAGAGAATGCGCAGCGCGCGGGCGTGGATGACGTGGTGCGCTTTGAGGTTGCCGACGCCATGCAGTTTGACCGTGAAACCGAGCGCGGCATCATCGTCACCAATCCCCCTTACGGCGAGCGCATCATGGAAAAGCAGGAGGCCGAAACTCTCTACCGCGGGTTCGGCAAGGCCTGGGCGGCCTGCCCCAACTGGCAGCTTTACCTGCTGTCGTCCCACACGGAGTTTGAGCGCTGCTTCGGGAGAACAGCGGACAAGAAGCGCAAACTCTACAACGGTATGATCAAATGCGATCTGTACATGTACTTCAACAAGCGCTGAAGCATTTTCACAAAAAGTTCAAAAACGAAAAGCGAAAAAATCATTCCAGACTCTTGCAAAATTGAAAAAGTGTGGTATAGTATGCATCGTTAGCACTCAGGATGTTTGAGTGCTAACGATGTTGATTTTTGTTAATAAATAATTGGAGGTATATAAACATGAAACTCAAACCCTTGGCAGACAGAGTCGTTCTCAAGCAGAACAAGGCCGAAGAGCGCACCGCTTCCGGCATCTTCCTCACCTCCTCCGCGCAGGAGAAGCCCGAGATCTATGAGGTCGTCGAGGTAGGCCCCGGCGGCATGGTCGAAGGCAACGAGGTCAAGATGATCGTCACCGCCGGTCAGAAGGTCCTGGTCGGCAAGTACAGCGGCAGCAAGGTCAAGCTCGAGGACGAGGAGTACACCATCGTCCGCCAGTCCGACATCCTGGCTGTCATTGAATAATCAATTCGGAGGTTAAGATATTATGGCTAAGCAGATTATTTACGGCGAAGAAGCAAGAAAAGCGATCGAGCGCGGTGTCAACCAGCTCGCCGATACCGTCAAGATCACCCTCGGCCCCAAGGGCCGCAACGTGGTGCTGGATAAGAAGTTCGGCTCTCCCCTGATCACCAACGACGGCGTCACCATCGCCAAGGAGATCGAGCTTGAGGACGCTTTTGAGAACATGGGCGCGCAGCTCATCAAGGAAGTCTCCACCAAGACCAACGACGTCGCCGGCGACGGCACCACCACCGCCACCGTCCTGGCCCAGGCCATGATCGGCGAAGGCCTCAAGAACCTGGCCGCGGGCGCCAACCCCATGGTCATGAAGAAGGGCATCCAGAAGGCTGCCGAGGCCGCTGTTGAGGCCATGAAGGGCATCTCCCAGCCCGTGTCCGGTTCCAAGGACATCGCCCGCGTCGGCACCATTTCCTCCGGCGATGAGCACATCGGCGCCCTGATCGCCGAGGCCATGGAAAAGGTCAGCCAGAACGGCGTCATCACCCTCGAGGAGAGCAAGACCGCCGAGACCTACAGCGATGTGGTCGAGGGCATGCAGTTTGACCGCGGCTACCTCTCCCCCTACATGGTCACCGATACCGACAAGATGGAAGCCGTCATCGACGACGCGCTCATCCTCATCACCGACAAGAAGATCAGCAACAT
>Ga0310691_10000668_pt1 | contig 60387 bp, 58 predicted proteins | sample 176DNAGHGlowgp2_FD_203887 | JGI IMG/M metagenome (GOLD analysis project Ga0310691, IMG submission 203887) | Sheep rumen microbial communities from Palmerston North, Manawatu-Wanganui, New Zealand - 1766 DNA GHGlow gp2 (v2) (version 2) | ecosystem: Host-associated > Mammals > Digestive system >... | reverse complement strand
TTGAAATACAGCATAAACTCAACAGAAGACCAAGAGAAAAAATCGGCTTTGACAAACCCTTTAAGCTTTTTTATCTATCTTTGGCCTGAAAAAATTGCATTTTGGTCTGGAATCTATCCCAAAATATACTAACAGCTTTTCCCCTTGCCATTACAAAAATATTCTTTACATTTGCGGCATTATTTTGCTTAAATGGAACGGATAGGTTTCATCGGTGCCGGGAAAGTCGGAACCTCATTGGGTAAGTACCTGAAACTTAGAGGGCTGAACATCTCTGGGTTTTACGATAAACTTGATGAGTTGTCGCTCTATGCCTCAAAGGAGACAGATTCGGAGCGTTTTGTGGATATGTCACAGATGGTCGAAGCAAGCGATATTTTGTTTGTCACCGCGAACGATGATGCCATTCCTGTCGTGTGGGAGAAGTTGCGCTGTCTGCCTATTGCTGGAAAATATGTCTTTCATTGTAGCGGAGCCCTTGCGTCGGATATATTTGCGGAAAGCGAAAAAACAGGCTCTCATGTCGGCTCGATGCATCCTGTGTGTGCCGTGAAAGATAATAATTCAGCCGATGCATTTTTTGGCAAGTTTTTTGTATTGGAAGGTGATGAAAAAGGACTTGAGATGCTGAAGACCTTGATGAACGAGACGGGCAACCGCCATTGCGTTATCGGCAAGACCGATAAGGCAAAATACCATGCCGCGGCGGTGGCATCGAGCAACTTGGTATGTGCCTTGGCTCAGATGGGCGAAGACTGGCTGACCGACTGCGGCTTTGATAATGAAACGGCACACGAAATACTTATCCCCCTGATGAAAGGAAACGTCGACAACCTCGCCTCGAAAGGCTGTGTTGAAGCCCTTACAGGTCCCGTTGAGCGTGGCGACACAGGCACCGTAAAGAAACATCTTGATGTCCTTGAAGGAGATGACCAAGAGATATATCGTCTCCTCTCGCTGCGACTCCTCGACATCGCACAAACAAAAAATCCTAACAAAGATTATACTAACCTAAAGGAAGTATTGATAAAATGACTAAGAACTCTGTCTTGACATTCGCAAAGAAGAAAAACGAGGGCCATAAGATAACGGTGCTGACCGCTTACGACTACACGATGGCCAAACTCTTCAATGATAGCGGAATTGATTCCGTCCTCGTCGGCGACTCACTAGGCAATGTGGTGCTGGGCTATGACGATACTGTCAGCGTCACGATGGACGATATGGTTTGCCATTGCCGTGCCGTGGCGCGAGCCTGCGACAAAGCAATGGTGGTGGTTGACATGCCGTTCATGTCATATCAGGTCTCTGTTGAGGAAGCCATGCGCAATGCTGGTCGTCTGATGCAGGAAGGACGTGCTAATGCGGTGAAGCTGGAAGGAGGGGTGCGGGTTTGTCCTCAAATAAAAGCCATGTCAGAGGCTGGTATCCCCGTGATGGCGCACCTTGGACTTACTCCGCAGTCAATCAATGCTTTTGGCGGATATAAAGTGGCTGGCAGGACCATAGAGAAGGCCGAAAAACTGATAGCAGAAGCTCTCGCAGTGCAGGAAGCAGGAGCATTCGCCCTCGTGTTGGAACTTGTGCCCGAGAAGTTGGCAAGGCTGATAACAAGCAAATTGCACATACCCACTATCGGAATAGGTTCGGGTTCTGGTTGTGATGGACAGGTCCTTGTCGGACAAGACATGTTGGGTATGACACAAGGAATGTCGCCCAAGTTCGTGAAAGTGTTCGAACCTGTCGGCGAAATGATAAAAACAGCAGTTGGAAAGTATATCAACGAGGTCGAAAAGGGAGAATATCCGGCGGTAGAACACGGTTTTAGTATTGATGACGAGATAATTGAAAAGTTGTACTAATGTAGAGATGCAAAATTTTGCGTCTAAACAGAAATAATTCATTCAAAGGGAAAAAAAGTAAAACAGTGCTGATAACCGGAAGCCAATAGCTAACAGCCAACAGCTAATTGCTAATCACTAACAGCTCAAAAAAAAGAAATCTTTAAACCTGAAATAAAAATGATACAAGTAGTTCACACCATCAAAGAGGTCCGCGAAGCGGTAAAGGAATGGAGAAAAGAAGGCCTGACAATAGGCTTCGTCCCCACAATGGGTTATCTTCATGAAGGCCACAAAAGCCTTGTCGACAAGGCGGTGAAAGACAACGACCGCGTGGTGGTCAGTGTCTTTGTCAACCCGATGCAGTTTGGTCCGACAGAAGATTTGGACAAGTACCCCCGTGACCTGGATGCCGACACACGTCTATGCGAGGCCGCAGGTGCCAACCTCATTTTCAATCCCCAACCCGAAGAGATGTATGCCGAAGGGTTCTGCTCCTTCGTCGATATGGTTGGCCCGACAGCAGAACTTTGTGGCAAGTCGCGACCGACACACTTCAGAGGTGTTTGCACCGTGGTGAACAAACTGTTCAATATAGTAACACCCGACCGCGCCTATTTCGGACAGAAAGACGCACAACAGCTTTCGGTCATCAAACGCATGGTGAAAGATTTGAATATACCCGTTGAGGTAATACCTTGCCCCATAGTCCGCGAGGCTGACGGACTGGCAAAGAGTTCAAGAAACACCTACCTTAATGCCGAGGAACGCAAAGCGGCTCTGATACTCTCACGCTCCATAAAATTAGGTCAGGAGTGTGTTGAGAAAGGCGAACGCGACACCAAAACCGTCCTTGACAAGATGCGTGCCTTGATTTCGACAGAGCCTTTGGCAAGAATAGACTATGTGGAGGCCGTGGACTTGGACAGCGTACAGAAAGTCGATACCGTCAAGGGGAAGACCCTGTTTGCCATAGCGGTCTATATCGGCAAGACAAGACTCATCGACAACTTCATCGTCAATTTGCCAGAATAACAAATCAACAAGCACTGACAGTGACCAAATGACCGCGAGTCACGAAGTCACGTGTCAAAACAAATCAACAAATAAACAAATAAACAGTTCAACAATGTTGACACAGGTTTTAAAAGGGAAAATACATCGTGCCACAGTGACACAGGCCGAATTGGACTATGTAGGCAGCATCACCATCGATGAGGCCTTGATGGAGGCGTCGGGCATACGCGAGTATGAGCGTGTGCAAGTCGTAGATGTCAACAACGGACAGCGGCTCGAGACATACGTCATCACTGGTGAGCGCAACAGCGGCATCATCTGCCTCAACGGAGCAGCGGCACGACTGGTGCAACTCGGCGACAAAGTCATCATCATGGCATACGTCTGGCTCGACGAGAAGGAGTTGGAGGCTTACTCTCCCAAAGTCGTCTTCGTTGACCACGACAACAAGATGGTCAAGATTGTCGATAAAGAGCAGCACGGACTTCTGTCTTCTGACTTATAAATTCTGAAAAATGCTGAAAGACAAAACCATAGTATTAGGTGTAACGGGCAGCATCGCCGCCTACAAGATAGCTGGTCTGGCTAGCGCCCTCGTCAAAGAAGGCTGTAAGGTGCATGTGGTGATGACACATAACGCCACCAACTTCATCAACCCCATCACTTTCGAGACACTGACCGGAAACAAATGCCTTGTTGACACTTTCGATCGCAACTTCGAGTTCAACGTCGAGCATGTGTCGCTTGCCAAGAGGGCCGATGTCATTCTTGTCGCGCCTGCTACGGCAAACGTCATAGGCAAAATGGCAAACGGGATAGCCGACGATATGCTCACCACCGTGTTGCTTGCCGCGCAATGTCCCATCATCGTGTCGCCAGCGATGAATACCAACATGTATCACAACGCCTTTGTGCAGGAGAACCTGCAAAAGCTGCGCGAGCATGGCATAGAAGTGATTCCACCCCAAGTTGGCCGTTTAGCCTGCGCCGATGTGGGTGAAGGCAAGATGCCAGAAATTGATGTGCTGATGGCCTATCTACGCAAGGCTGTAGCTTATGATAAGGATATGAAAGGGATGCGGGTCCTTGTTACCGCTGGTCCTACCCTCGAACCCATCGACCCGGTGCGTTTCATCAGCAACCACTCAACAGGAAAGATGGGCTTCGCCATAGCCCGTGCCGCCATGGAACGTGGAGCCGAAGTGACGTTGATATGCGGCAACACTGCCATCGAGCCTCCCTTGTTGGTCAATACCGTAAAGGTGCAGACGGCTGAGCAGATGCTGCAGGTGGTGACGGAGAACTTCACCCAGTGCGACATGCTCATCAAAGCCGCTGCCGTGGCCGACTTTACACCCGCCACTTACCACAGCGAAAAAGTCAAGAAGAAAGAGGGCAACATGTCTATCGAGCTGAAACGCACAACCGATATCCTGCGATATATTTCCTCGTTCAAGAAAGAAGGACAGCTTGTCTGCGGCTTCTCGATGGAAACGGAGAAACTGCTTGAAAACTCGAAGAAGAAACTGGAAGAAAAAGGCCTCGACATGATTGTGGCCAACAACCTAAAGGTGGAAGGCGCCGGCTTTGGTGTCGACACCAATGTCGTCACGCTGATAACGAAAAATGATGTCAAGCAACTGCCTATCATGTCGAAAGAGGAGGTCGCGCACAAGCTTCTGGATGAGCTGTTAACGCTTAACAAGTAATGAAAACCGAAAAACTGAATATTTCTTGTTTGCAAACCGACATTGTCTGGCAGGACAGAGATGCGAACCTTGACCATCTCAGCAGTCTTATCGACACCATAAATGATAATTGCGACCTGATACTATTGCCAGAGACTTTCAGCACTGCCTTCCCTGTCGATGCGGAGATTTTCTCCGAGAAGCGCGAAGACGTCACCATGCAGTGGATGCACGACATGGCACAAAAGAAAAACGCTGTCATTGCCGGCACATTACTCCTGCACGACCCCGACGGTTGCTATAACAGTTTTGTCTGGATGCACTCTGACGGTTCCTACAACATCTATCGCAAACGTCATCCCTTTGCCATCGGTGGAGAGGGAGCTCCCATCAAACAAGGCAGTGAAAAGACAATTATCGAGATAAAAGGCTGGCACATCATGCCACTTGTGTGCTACGACCTACGCTTCCCTGTTTGGTCGCGAAACAGCTTCAACGGTGGTGAATTCGCCTACGACATCCTTGCATATACCGCCAATTTCCCGCAGTCGCGCATGGATGTGTGGGACACCCTGCTCAAAGCCCGCGCCATCGAGAACCAGGCCTATGTAGTGGCTGTGAACCGCATAGGCACGACACCCGACGACACCTGCTATAGCGGCCATTCACAGCTAATCGACGCCAGAGGCAACGTTGTTTGCCGCGCACACGAAGGCCAAGAAGAGATTCTATCCGCACAACTGAACGCATCCGACCTCGACACTTTCAGAGAAAAGTTTCCTGTTGGTCATGATTGGGACTGATAAAAAAATATCGTCTGCAAAAAAAGCAACTATCGATAAAACACAATAAAAAAACCCCTAAAGGCTTTAGGGGTTTTAAACGTTGCCCAACCAGGGTTCGAACCTGGACTTTACTGATCCAGAGTCAGTCGTGTTGCCAATTACACCATTGGGCACTGTTTTGGACTGCAAAAATACTATTTTTTTGAATACGGCAAGAAAAAAAGTGATTTTTTTGTTATAACAAGGATACTTTGACGCATAAAAACAACCTGCGGTCATCAAATCCACACAAATACGCAAAAGGACACATTGACGGTTATTTATGACACTGCATTCGTTAAATTTACACAATACATATTTAAAAAAAACATTACCTTTGCGGAAAATTTAACATCTATGTGTGGAATAGTAGCTTATTTAGGGCAAAAAGAGGCCTACCCCATCCTGATTGAAGGTCTGAAGAGACTCGAATACCGTGGTTACGACAGCGCGGGAGTAGCTCTACTCAACAAAAGCAACGAACTCAATGTTTATAAAACCAAAGGCAAAGTGTCGGTGCTCGAAGACTTCGCGAAGGCCAAAGACACAACAGGCAGCATCGGCATAGCGCACACCCGCTGGGCCACCCACGGCGAGCCCAACGATGTAAACGCCCACCCGCATTGCTCACAGTCGGGCAACATCGCCCTCATACACAACGGCATCATCGAGAACTACGTCAGCCTGCGAACCGAGCTGGAAAACAGAGGTTTCTCCTTCAAGTCATCGACCGACACTGAGGTGCTGACCAACCTTATCGAAGACGTGCGCATACGCGAGAACGTTGACCTCTACGAAGCCGTGCGCATAGCCCTCAACCACGTGATAGGTGCTTACGCCATAGTAATAATCGAGAAAGGCCATCCCGACCGCCTCATCGCCGCACGAAAAGGTAGCCCCATGGTGATAGGCATAGGCGACAACGAATACTTCATCGCCTCCGACGCCACACCACTCCTCGGCCACACACAAAAAGTCATCTACCTTGACGACGATCAAGTGGCCTGCATCAAACTGGGCGAAGACATACATATCAAGACCATACAAGACATAGAAGCCATTCCCTACGTGCAAGAGCTACAGATGAGCCTCGAGAACATCGAGAAGGCAGGCTTCGACCACTTCATGATGAAGGAGATATACGAGCAGCCCACCATAGTGCGCGACACCATGCGCGGCCGTCTGCATCCAGAGCTGAACTCCGTCAGCCTTGGAGGAATACGCAAGTATGAGAAAGAACTCGTATATGCCGACAATATCATTTTCGTGGCCTGCGGCACATCGTGGCATGCCAGTCTAGTGGGCAGCTATCTGATAGAGACCTTGGCCAAAAACCGTGTCAAGGTAGAGTACGCCTCCGAGTTCCGTTACCGTGACCCTGTGGTGACACCTCACGACGTCGTCATAGCCGTGTCGCAGTCGGGCGAGACAGCTGACACCCTCGCCGCCATACGCCTCGCAAAAGAGAAAGGCGCCGTTGTGTTGGGTATCTGCAATGTGATTGGCTCATCCATCTCGCGAGCCACCGATGCAGGTGTCTATACCCATGCTGGACCTGAGATAGGTGTTGCCTCGACCAAGGCTTTTACCTCACAGGTGACGGTGTTGGCTCTTTTGGCATTGCGTCTGGCAGAGCTGAAAGGCACTATAACGGCAGAACGCCGCCAAGAGCTTATCAACGAGCTTGACAGCATCCCAGAGAAGATAAAGACAACCCTCGACAAGAGTAGCATTGTTAAAGAGATAGCTGCCAAGTACAAAGACGTGCGCAACATGCTTTATCTGGGACGTCTGCAGAACTATCCCGTTGCCCTTGAAGGCGCTCTGAAACTTAAAGAGATATCATATATCCACGCCGAAGGCTATCCCGCTGCCGAGATGAAACACGGACCTATTGCACTGATAGACAAAAACATGCCTGTCATCTTTGTCGCCACCGACCCGCAAACTTACGAGAAAGTAGTCAGCAACGTGCAGGAGGTCAAGGCACGACAAGGCATAATCATCTCTGTAGTGCAAGAGGGCGACACTACCGTAAAGGCCATGTCGGAATATGCAATAGAGATACCCAAGACTGAGTCGATTTACTCACCACTATTGGCCACAGTACCGCTGCAGATACTAGCATACCACATAGCTGTGATGCGCGGCTGCAACGTTGATCAACCACGCAATTTGGCCAAGTCTGTCACTGTTGAATAGTCAACAACTGAGGACTGACATAAAAAATGTTTCGTAGGGAATAATTGATAATTCAAACATCAAAAATTCCATTTCAAGGAATAAAAACTACATCATTTCAAAAACTGGTGTAGTTTTGCTATCATTAAGATAACATCTATGAAGAAACTATTTATATTGTTATTATTGGCTTTCATTACTGCGACATCGTTTGCGCAGGGCGAGGTTAGTGTGAAGCCTGTTGATAACGGGCCGAAAACTTACGCCTTCACCCTTGAAGACTGCATCACCTTCGCTTTCGCCAACAGCTACGACCGCAAGAGTATGGAGCTCAGCGGCGAGTCGCAGGAGATAAGCTACAAGCAAGCCAAGGAGTCGAGGGCGCCAAGCGTGAGTGCCTCGATAGGCGAGAATATGAGCATCAACAACAGCACTGTCGCCGACACCAAGTTCTCCGACAACTTCTCGGGCAACGTTGGCATCAACGCATCCATGCCCATTTACCAGGGAGGAACAATCAAGAAAAACATCGAACAAAGCCGTCTCAACATGGAACGTGCCGACATACAGCTAGAACAATACGACAACCAGCTGTCGGTGCAAATCTTGCAGGCTTTCCTCTCGGCTATCAGCAACGAGGAACTGCTGAAACACCAGGAAGACCTTCTTCAGACCACATACGCCCAGATGCAACAAGGACAGGTGCGCTACAAAGTGGGCTCAATCCTAGAAAGCGACATGCTGCTGCTAGAGGCCCAATACTACAGCGATTCGAGCAACCTGGTCCAAACTCGTATCAACCGCGACAACAGCATCCTTTCACTCAAGATACTCCTCTCGATGGACCCCGCCGATGAGCTGACCATCATCACGCCCAGTACCGACAATCTTGACGACCTTAATGCCTCCCTGCCTTCGGAACAAGAGGCAGTGGAGAAGGCGATGGAAGTCTATCCTAACCTAAGACTGAGCCAATATGACGTGTTGCTTGCCGAAAACAGTGTCTCATTGGCGAAGAGCAACTTCTATCCTTCGATAAACGCAAGCGCCGGTGTGAGTACCGGACATCGTGGATTCAACGAGTTCGGTACCCAGCTTTGGGAGAACTCGGGCGAGTCGGTAGGTGTGTCGATGAGCATACCCATATATAATAGAGGAACAACGCGCGCCAATGTAAAAAAGAGCCAGATAGCACTGCAGCAGGCACAACTCAACTATGAGCAGACCCAACTCGACATCCGCCAGACAGTGTCGTTGGCCTATCGCAACGTGGTGTCGGCTTTCAACTCCTACAAAGCATCGGAGATGAAGGAACAGGCCTACAACAAGAGCTACCACGCCTATGAGGTCCAGTTTGAGCATGGCACCATCACCGCCGTTGACCTGCTACAACAGCAGAACAACTATTTGAATGCATTGTACCAGTTCATTCAAGACAAATACTCGCTCGTCCTGCAGCGTAAGGTGCTGGATGTGTATATGGGGAAACCGATTACCTTGTAAGAATAAAGAATAGAAGTTAAAGAAAGGTTTGAGGTATGAAGTGTGAGGTTTGAGCTGAAAGCTGACAGCTTATAACACTAAACAGAAGATAAAAACATTACAATATGAAAAAGAAGAAAAAGATATGGTGGATAATCCTGGCTATAGTGGTTGCTTTAATAGCGATACTGCTCATAGTCAAGTCGGTGAAGAACAACAACAAGGAACTTGTGATACGTACCCATGTCGTGGGAGACTATACCATTGAGAATACCGTTACTGCCACTGGTACCATTGAACCTGTCGAAACGGTGGAGGTAGGTACACAGGTTTCCGGCAAGGTCGAGACCATCTATGTTGACTTCAACTCAGTGGTCAAGAAAGGCGACCTTCTTGCCGAGTTGGACAAGCTTACGCTCAACGAGAGTCTAAGTCGTGCCCAGGCCAACTTGACCTCTGCCGAGAGTCAGTTGAAGTATGCCCAGCTTACATACGAACGTACCAAACAACTCTATGAGCAGAACGCCGCCACCCTAGCTGCTTATCAAGAGGCTCAAAATTCCTATACTCAGGCACAGATGAGCAAGAAAAACGCACAAGCCGCATACGACCAAGCCCGTGTTGACCTTGGCTATGCCAGCATCTATTCACCCATCGACGGAGTCGTCCTTGACCGCGCTGTGGAAGTGGGCCAGACTGTGGCCGCCTCGTTCAGCACGCCTACGCTCTTCACCCTTGCCAACGACCTCACTCGCATGCAGGTCGAAGCCAATGTGGATGAAGCCGATGTGGGACAAGTCAAGATTGACCAAAAGGTGACATTCACGGTCGATGCCTATCCCGATGATGTGTTCGACGGCACGGTGAACCAGATCAGGATGAAGCCCACCACGACAAGCAATGTGGTGACCTACACCGTCATCATAGAGGCGCCCAACCCAGACCAGAAGCTGTTCCCGGGCATGACGGCCAGCGTTACCATCATCACTGAGTCGGCAACAGGACTGGCAGTGCCCGCTGAGGCGTTCAACTTCACACCATCGGAACAGGTGATGAAAGCCATGATGAAGAACGGCGGCAGACCCGAAAGACCTCATGGCGAGAGACCTCATAACGACAGCATTGGCAGAGACGAGAGACCCCAGATGCAGGAAGGTGAAATGCCTACCATGCTGTGGGTGAAAGAAAACGGCACAATGCATCCCAAACCAGTCAAGACCGGCTCGTCAGACGGCGCTTACAAGCTTATCGAGTCGGGACTGCAGGCGGGCGACTCAGTGGTGCTGTCGGCTGAATATGTGAGCAAAGAAAGCACAAAGAAGAAGTCGGGGGGCAACCCCTTCATGCCAGGCCCTCCCGGCAGAAGAAACTCCAACAGAAGATAACACTGAAGACAATGGAGCAAAACGCCATCATAAAAGTCGAGAATCTGCGTCGCACCTTTGTCGTGGGAAGCGAAGAGGTACACGCCCTGAAAGGTATCTCATTCGAGATATTCGAGGGCGAGTTCGTGAGCATCATGGGCTCCAGCGGCAGCGGCAAGTCAACACTGCTGAACATACTCGGCTGCCTTGACCAGCCCACCTCGGGCAACTACTACATCGACGGCATCTCGGTCCGCGAGCGCTCACGCAACGAACTCTCGATGATACGCAACCGCAAAATAGGTTTCGTCTTCCAGTCGTACAACCTGCTGCCGCGTACCACAGCACTCGAGAATGTGGAGCTGCCACTGGTCTATAACACCGAAGTCAACAAACGCCAACGGCATGAGAAAGCCGAACACGCACTTGAACTTGTCGGACTCAAAGACCGTATGGACCACATGCCAAACCAGCTCTCAGGCGGACAGCAACAGCGTGTTGCCATAGCCCGTGCTTTGGTCAACGACCCGGTGATAGTGCTTGCCGACGAGGCGACCGGTAACCTTGACACCCGCACCTCGTATGAGATAATGAGCCTGTTCCAAAACTTGCACGAAAGCGGCAAGACCATAGCCTTCGTGACACACGAGTCGGACATTGCTGTGTTCACCGAACGCACTATTTTCCTGCGCGATGGTCACATACTGCGCGACGACAAGGTAGACACGAAGTCAGCAGTAGAGGCACTGAAGGCTTTGCCAGTGGATAATGATTATTAGATAAGTTGGAAGTTGTTGAGTTAGAAGTTGAAAAGGGAGTTATAGAAGGAAGTAAAAACGATACTCGTGTCACGTGTCACGAAGTCTTGAGTTTGATAAATATGAAATCTGAAAATATATGGACATACTGAACCTGCTTAGCATATCATACAAAGCCCTGCTGCGCAACAAGACGCGTTCGTTCCTGTCGATGCTTGGTATCGTGATAGGCATCGCGGCTGTGATTGCTGTGGTTGACTTGGGCGAAGGGCTGACAAAAAACACCGCCAACCAGCTCTCCGACATGGGCACCAACCTCATCATGGTAATGCGCGCCAACCAGCGTCGTGGCGGTGTCAGCATGGGATCAGGCAATGTGCAGTCGCTGAAACTAAAGGACTGTGAGCTTATTGCCAAGAATGCCAAAAATGTGAGCAAGGTGAGCCCGCTCGTCACCAGTGGCGGACAACTCGTTAACGGCTCGAAAAACTGGTCGGGGACAGCTTACGGAGGCTCACCCGATTATCTTGACATCCGCAAATACGAGATAGCCACCGGGGTGAACTTCACCGATGAAGATGTGAAGACATACGCCAAGGTGGGCTTGATAGGCCAGACCATAGTGGAGAATCTTTTCGACAGTGGCGAAGACCCCATTGGCAAGAGCATCCGTATAGGCAACATGCCTTTTAAAGTCATCGGCACCTTGAAGGAGAAAGGCGAAAACGGCATGGGCATGGACCAGGACGACATCGTCATCATGCCTTATTCGACGGTGCAAAAGCGTATGCTCGGTATCGACTTCATCCATCAGATAATGTGCTCGGCCAAGTCGGAAGACGTAGCCGATGCTGCTGTCGCCGAAATTGAGGAGATTCTGCGTGAGTCGCACAACATATCGCCCAATGCCGAAGATGACTTTGAGGTCCGCACACAGCAGGAGATGCTTGAGATGATGACTTCTGTAACTGGCACTATCACCACCGTGCTTGTCGCCATAGCCCTTATCTCGCTGATGGTGGGAGTGATAGGCATCATGAACATCATGTACGTCACCGTGACAGAGCGCACGAAAGAGATAGGTTTGCGTATGTCAATTGGTGCGCGCAATGCGCTGATACTTATGCAGTTCCTTACCGAAAGCATGATTCTGAGTGTCATAGGCGGCATCTTTGGGATGCTGCTTGGCATATTGCTCTCGTATCTTGCGGCCACAGTCATGTCACTGCCATTTGTGGTGAATCCATTGTGGATGTTTATTTCATTTGTGGCCTGTGCCGTCTTGGGACTCATAGCTGGTTTCTTCCCTGCGCTGAAAGCCTCACGCACCGACCCGATAAACGCTTTAAGGTATGAATGATTTAAAAGAGAAGTCACACTATCTTAGCCTAAGGAAAATAGCCTTCCTCACGCTTATCATAAGCGTGGGCTATCACCTTATTTTTCTGGCTTTTCTGTTCTTCGGAAAGACATTGTTCATTGCTACCGATTCAGATAGCCAACCCCTGCCAAGGATCATGCTCATGCGCTTCTTATTCAACGTGCTGAGGACTTACTTACTTGTGTTCATTCTTTTTCTCTATAACAGAAGAAAGATGAGTAAAACGTTCTCCCACCCCCGAAAAATGTTTTTTACTATCGCCGCCGGGTCTCTACTGATAACAATATCATACGTTTTTCTGGCTTTTTTTGCCGATTTTGTAGTTCTGAAAAGAGAAGTGCCAACCACGCTTGACAGGATGTTTCTTGACATGCTGATACGCAACACTTTGTTGGCTCTTATCGTCACACTGACTTCGCTTTTAATAAAGTCCATAACCGACCAAAGAGATGTCTTCATTGAAAACGAGACACTGAAAACCGAGAACCTGAAGGGACGTTTCGAGGCCTTGAAGAACCAGATGGACCCGCATTTTATGTTCAACTCGCTCAACACACTGCAGTCGCTCATCTCCATCGATACCGACAAGGCCGAAGAATATCTGCAAAGGCTTTCCTGCGTCTTGCGCTACTCCATGCAAAGCAAAGAAGTGGTGAGACTTGGCGAGGAGCTGCAATATCTACAGGATTACTGCCACATGATGAAGATGCGCTATAACGAAAACCTTAAGTTCAACATTGAAATCAACCCAAACCTGAATGACTACTTAATACTACCTCTTACCCTTCAAGGCCTGGTAGAAAATGCTATCAAACATAACGTTATCTCAACAAAAAAACCTCTTACAATCACCATCAAGTCTGTTGACAATAGCTTTATTATAGTATCGAACAACATACAGCCAAAGATGGAAAAAGAGAGGTCGAACGGCATAGGTTTGGCGAATTTGCTAGAACGCTATCGTCTGAAATGGGATAAGGAGATAGTGATTAGAAACGATGGAAGCCTCTTTGAGGTGGAAATCCCGTTGGTGAAAGAGTACGGGGCGTGACATTATCAAATCCGATTGAAAATAAAAAAGAAACAATATGAAAATACTAATCATAGAAGATGAGACCCTTGCAGCACAGATGCTGCAAAAACAGATAAAGGAAGTAGAGCCTGAAACCGAGATATGTGCCGTGCTGCAAAGCATTGAAGACAGCATTGAATGGCTTTCGGGCAACCTTATGCCCGACTTGATATTTGCCGACATACACCTTGCCGACGGTTCGGCTTTTGCAATATTCGAGAAAGTAGATGTGACTTGCCCTGTGATATTCACCACAGCCTACGACGAGTACGCTCTCAAAGCCTTCGAAGTGAACAGCATCGACTACCTGCTGAAGCCCATCAGCAAAGAAGATCTGTCAAGAGCGTTCAATAAATACCATAATCTGGGAATGAAAGCAGTCAACACCAAACTGCCACTGACAACCGCCGACAATGAGCAGAAAAAATATAAAAGCTACTTCCTCGTACCAAACCGTGACCGTCTTATCCCAATGAATGTCAACGACATAGCCTTCATCTACACAGGAACAAAAAATGTGAAAGTGACAATGTTCGACAAGACCTCGTTTATTCTCAACCTCAACATGGACGAGGTCATGTCGCAACTCGACCCGACCAGGTTTTTCCGCGCAAACCGTCAGTTCATAGTGGCCAAAACCGCCATCAAAGACCTTACCGTGTGGTTCGGGAACCGTCTGGCACTAAACCTGAAAGTTGACACACCCGAAGACATTCTGGTGAGCAAAGCCCGCGCCAGCGAGTTCAAAGAATGGTTTATGGCATAAAATGTGAAATTGCCTGTTGTCGGTGATTGAAACACGCAGCTTTTATCCATCGTCAAAGGATAAGTCACTTAAATCTCCTTTAAAACCTGATAAAGCCTCTGTGTTGGCAGACCCATCACGTTGTAGAACGAGCCCTCGATACCAGTGATGCCGATGTAGCCAATCCACTCTTGTATGCCGTAGGCACCCGCCTTGTCGAAAGGCTTGTATTTTTCAATGTAGTGTTCAATGTCGTTGTCATCGAGTTTTGTGAAGTGTACCCTTGATAGCGAAGAGAACGACCTGACGGTTGACGCGGTGGCCACGGTGACCCCCGTCACCACTTCGTGAATCTTGTCCGACAGGTTTTGCAGCATAAGTCGAGCTTCTTCCTTGTCGCGGGGCTTACCCATCACCTCTCCGTTGGCGAAGACAAGGGTGTCGGCGGTGATTATGAGGTAGTTGTCGGGCAAGGGCAATTGTCGTATCGCCTCCATTTTGCGTCGACTGAGATATTCGGGAATGTCGTAGTTTGCGATGTCCTCGGGATATGACTCGTCGGTGTCGGCAGTCACAACCTCAAAGTCGATGTCCATGCCTCGAAGCAGTTCCTGCCTTCTTGGCGATTTGGAACCCAGAATGACTTTGTGTGATTTTGTAATAGTCATTGTCAAATTTTTAAAATTCAATTGACGTTACCAAGTATGCGCCTCTTCGGTGAACCATTTCCCCTGCGCACGCAGCGTGAGTTCTATAACCTCCCGCACACTGCCGCGCCCGCCGGTGTGCTGGCACACATAACGACTTATGGACTTGATTTCCGGCGCAGCATCAGCGGGACATACAGGCAGACCGGTCATCAGCATGGCGCGATAATCGGGGATGTCGTCTCCCATATACATAACCTGTTCGGGCATTAGTCCTTTTTGCTCCATATACTCCTTCAACTTCACGGTCTTGTCAGGCACACCGATGTATATATCACTGAGGCCCAACCTCTTTAGGCGAGGTGTCACAGTGTTGCACAAAGCACCCGAGATGACCGCCACATTATAACCCAGCTTCACCGCGAGCTGCAAGGCATAACCGTCTTTCACGTTGGACGTGCGCAGGTCGAGTCCTTCGGGACTGATATAAACACTGCCGTCGGTCATCACCCCATCGTAATCGAAAACGAAAGTGGTGATGTCTACAAAAAGCCTTTCCGTCTCTGTCATAATCATACTTTTTATATTAGCAAAATTACGTTTTTTTCGCAAACCGTAAATCCAACGATGCATTTTTTTCAATATATTTAGGAAAAAAGCCTCCATTTCAGAAAAAAAGTGTATTTTTGTAGTTTATTATGAACATTTATATACTGTTATGAGAGTAAGACACCAGATTGATGCCGAGCAGTTGGCTGCCATAGTGGCAGGAACAATGGACGAGGCCAAAGGAAAAGAGATAGTGACCCTTGATTTGCGTGAGATAACGGAAGCTGTCACCGACTATTTCGTGATATGCCATGCCGCATCGAAAGTGCAGGTTGACGCCATAGCCGACAAGGTAGTTGACACTGTCTTTGAAAAGACGGGGCTTAAACCTTATCATGTGGAAGGCCGCGAGAACACAGAGTGGATTTTAATCGACTTTATCGATGTTGTAGTTCATGTGTTCCTGCAATCGAAGCGCGACTTCTACAAACTTGAGGAGCTTTGGGCCGATGCCGAACGCATAGTTCGCGACAGTGAGGAATAATAATATTTTTGTTTATCAGCAAGTAGTTTAGCAGAGCAATGAGCGAACAAGAACAAGAAAAAAACGCCCCACAGCAGCAGGAACCCGACCAGCAGCAGAATCCGTTCGAGCAGCAGAACAACAGGCCTGAAAAGAAACGGCGTTTTAACATCTATTGGATATACGGCATTTTAGCCGCAGCCATAATATTGGCACAATTCTTCACGCCCAGTTCATCGCAGCAGAAAGAAATTGAATTCGGTGATTTGAAATCTTTACTTGGGCAAGGCAAAATCAGCAAGATAGAGGTCATCAACAAAAAAGTGGCCAACATCACCCTTAAGGACAGCACGGCACCATCATACACCTACACGATAGGCCCTCTTGAGCGTTTCGACCAAGCAATCGAAGACGCACAAAGCGAGGTTGAAAACCCCGTTTATATCAAATACGTGGAACGCAGCAGCTGGGGCATGGAGATACTCAGCTGGGTGATACCTCTGGTGCTGTTGATGCTATTCTGGATATTCATCCTGCGAAGAATGTCGCCAGGCGGAGGAGGACAGATTTTCAACATTGGCAAGTCAAAGGCGCAACTGTTCGACAAGGACAGCACCCAGGTCAACGTAACATTCAAAGACGTGGCTGGCTTGGAAGAGGCCAAGGTCGAAATCATGGAGATAGTGGATTTCTTGAAGAACCCCGAAAAATACACCAAGCTAGGCGGCAAGATTCCAAAGGGAGCTCTGTTGGTAGGCCCACCCGGAACAGGTAAGACCCTGCTTGCCAAGTCGGTGGCTGGCGAGGCCAATGTGCCCTTCTTCAGCATCTCAGGCTCCGACTTCGTCGAGATGTTTGTGGGCGTTGGAGCCTCACGTGTGCGCGACCTCTTCAAAAACGCCAAAGAGAAGGCCCCATGCATCATCTTCATAGACGAGATTGACGCCATAGGCCGTGCCAGAGGCAAAAACGTCATGAGCGGCAGCAACGACGAGCGCGAAAGCACACTTAACCAACTGCTGACCGAGATGGACGGTTTCGGTACCAACTCGGGCGTGATAGTGTTGGCCGCCACCAACCGCGCCGACATCCTCGACAAGGCCCTCATGCGCGCAGGCCGCTTCGACCGCCAGATTTACGTGGAACTGCCCGACCTCATCGAACGTCAAGAGATATTTGAGGTGCACATGCGTGGACTGAAACTCGGCAACGATGTGGACCGTGAGTTTCTTGCCAAACAGACACCCGGCTTCTCAGGTGCCGATATTGCCAATGTTTGCAACGAAGCAGCCCTCATGGCAGCACGCAAAAGCAAAGATGAGATCGACAAACAGGATTTCATGGACGCCATCGACCGCATCATTGGCGGACTTGAAAAGAAGAACAAGATTATAACAGCCGACGAAAAGAAGGTCATCGCATTCCACGAAGCAGGACACGCCACTACGAGCTGGCTGTTGCAATATGCCCATCCTCTTGTCAAGGTGACAATAGTGCCACGTGGCAAGTCGCTCGGAGCTGCTTGGTATCTGCCCGAAGAGCGACAGATCACAACCAAAGAACAGATGTATCACGAGATGATAGCCACCCTGGGCGGACGCGCCGCCGAGCAGGTGGTGTTCGGACAGATTTCCACAGGCGCCCTCTCCGACCTTGAGAAAGTCACCAAACAAGCCTACGCCATGGTAGCCTACTATGGCCTTGACGAGGCAATAGGCAACATCAGCTACTATGACTCGACCGGACAGCAGGACTTCAGCATAACCAAGCCGTTCAGCGAGAAGACCGCCGAGACAATCGACAAACAGATAAGCCAACTCGTTGAGAAAGCCTATCAAGAAGCCATCAACATACTCACTGAGCATCGCGACGGACTGTCACAACTGGCCAACAAACTTATTGAAAAGGAAGTCATTTTCGGCGAAGACCTTGAGACCATCTTCGGTAAACGCCCATGGACGAAAGAGGAGGAAGAGAAAAAGAACGAGGATGTTAAAGAAGACTCTTCGAAACCAACTACAAACGAAAACGAAGTTTGACCATGGCAAACAAAGGCACATACTTGGGACTCAGTCGCGAGACGACCAACAAGGAGCAGATTCTTACAAAAATAAGAAACGCTGTCTTCGAGAAGCAGGAAGCCTTGTTCAAAGACATTGACCTCCGTACCGACACACGCGTGCCTATCAATGAGGAAGATGGCGAGGCCGTCACTTTCGTGAAGAACTTCCAAGACAACGGCGGGATATTCATGTATCTTGAAAACGAGACAGACTTTATAGCCTGTCTGACACAACTGTGCGCCGAGAACTCGTGGTCGCCACTGTGGTGCGGTAGTCCTGCCATGCATAAAATGCTTGAACATTGTGGAATAGACCACACCACCGACACTCAACGAGAACCCAAGCAACAACTTGTCAGCATAACCGATTGCGACTACCTCATCGCCCAAACCGGCAGCATAGTCATAACCGACAAACTCGTCCCCGACAACCGCTACATAACCACACCCGATGTGCACATTGTGTTGGCAAGGATGTCGCAGATAACACCCAACCTTAAAGTAGCTTTGAGTAAGATCAAGGAGAAATACGCCGAAAATCGTATAGGCCAGATAAGTATCATCTCAGGCCTCAGTCGTACCTACGACATAGAGCAGACCGAGGTGAGAGGTGTCTTTGGCCCCAAGCAGATTGCCGTGTTTTTGGTTGAGGATTGACAGGTGTGTTCACCTCTTTCGTGTGGGGAAAAATCATTTATTTCTCAGATTTCGACAAAAAACAGGCAAATTATTTCTCGGATTTCGACAAAAAACAGGCAAATTATTTCTCGGATTTCGACAAAGTTTGTTATTTAAAATCTGATAATCAATGTGTTAACAATGACTGCTATATAGAATTGTCCTACGATGACTAAAACATCATTCAAGCCTTGATGTTTTGTCGGATATCAAAACACCAGTCTTTCGCCCAGGAAATAGATTCCCTTGCTGTTCAGCAGATCCTTGTCGTAGGTCGGCTCGGTGCCTTTGCGCAGGCAGTCCCTTATCATCATCAGTATCTTGCCCATGCCGTTCTCGCCATGCATGACTCCATTCTCGTCAGGCCAGGCCGCCCATACCGCATCGTTCTTTTCAACCTCGACGATTTCAGCGTCGCCGGTGCTCAAAAGCAGTTTACGGAACTCCTCGCGCTGTTGGGCCTTCTGCCATACCACCCACACCATCCAGTCGTGTTTGAAGTCGTTGAAGTCAGTGCGCATCTCGTTTTTATACTTGCCCTTTGTGCAGCGTTTGGCATAAACACCGCTTTTTAGTGAGCAGCAGTATTCCTGGATTTGTTTGTGCGTCTCGTTGTTCAGGCTCCAATAGCCGCACAGATACAAGTGCTCGGAGGCATAGACCTTGTGCCCGTTTATGAAAAGGGGCATCCCACCTTTCATGTTGCCTAAAATGCCGTATTTGTCTTTTGGCTTTGAGTAAGTAATGCGTTGATTTTCTTTCATTTGTTTTATCGTTTTTGGTTAATAATTTAATCTAAAGGTATCGAATCATAAAATGGACATGACTTCGGCGACATTGATGCGATGCGGTTCCCGTCAATATCGAAGGCATCGAAGGTGTTGTAGCGACCGCCGCCTTCATAGTAGTCGTAGCTTTGCATGATGAGCAGGTTCTCTTCCTCCGAAAGGCCTAACAAGCCTCTGTTGGAAGGAAGAAGTATCGCATCGTCGCCCCCTTCCGTAAAGATGAAACTTTCAACGTTACGCCAGTCTGTGCAATACTCCACCAGTAGGACAAGGGGTTCGTCCTTCTGCGACAGAACGGTTACCACCTGCGCTGTTTCTATTTGTGACGATGGCGTAAGCTGTGAGTCGTCAATGTATGGTTCGATGCGGTGGGCACCTGGGTTGGTTGTCAGGAGAAACCTCCCTGAATCGCTTTGTTTGTCGTAGGCATACAGCGACACCTTGAGGCTGTCGTCCTCTTCTTGGTCCAGATAGATTTGGCAGAAGGAGGTCTCAGCGACGCATTTTGCAGTGTCGGGAATGTTTTTCGGTCTGTTCTCACGGCAGCTTGCAAAAACCATGAATGCCATTAGGCAAGGTAAACAGAGTGATTTAATAATATACTTAAGTGTTAATGCCATAACCAATGTATTTTTCAAGTTTATCAACAAATTCTGTATCAATTGATATGCGTCGAAGCTTAGGAAAATATTCATATTGAATTTCTTCCAGCAAATCGTCAGTTGTAAAAGTGTTGTCTAACAATCGTGGTTGTTTGCCAGAATCAATGAACCTCCATTTCTCTATTCTTTCTTTTTCCCGTTTATGGAAGTCATCAAGCATTTCGTGCAATCTGTTTTTGCTTTTTAACAGGCTTTTTTCATCTTGGTATGTTTCAAGGAGCACCTTAAGAGCTTCTTTTTCTCCTGCACAGGTGAGTTGGCGGTTCCCTTCTATATCTCGTGTCATGTATTTTGTCTTTTTACGGAGTTTTTCGGTAATGCGGCAAGAAGTAAAGCATTCTATAGGCTTATTTAGTCGTATAATCAGTCTGTTCTCGTTTACCAAAGCCACCTGACCAGCGACGAAACTATTGTCGATGAAGATTGCCAAGTCTTTCAGAGTGAATTTCCCTCTTTTACTATCATCTTTAAAGCAAAGGTAATCCATCATTTCTTTTGCTTTTCCCTTTTGTGTCAGGTAGCTCGGGGCGTCTGAAAAAGGCTTATCGCCTTCGTAGAGTTGGTATAGATTCTTCACCGCATAACCTGGAAGGTCATAAACCATATCCCAGATATCATATTCCGAATCAGAAAAATAAAGGCGGGTGATAATATCCATGTCTTCGATTGGTTCTTCATTGTAGGACCAGCTAAAGCCATAAGGACGGGAAAAGAAGATATCCCACTGACCGTATCCCATGTCGTAGTAATAATCCTCCAGGAAAGGTTTCTCTTCAAATTGAAACATTAACAAGAAACGGTATTTGTCAAAACTGACTTGAGGAATCTTTTTGTATAGTTTCTTTAATAGAAATTCGTCTGGGTTATAGTTTACGGATTCTAACAAGGGTATGATCGACTCGTCTATAAATAATAAATTTTCCGACACTATCTTCCACGCCTTTACAGGATCATGCGGATAGCGGCGGTAGCTTCCCTCGTATGGCAGATTTGTGTCGTAGTTCCATCTCATGGCTAAAAAGCGTATGGATCGTGATACTTTTCTATGATTTCCAGTAACTGTTGGTAGAAATGCTCGTCGCGTCCCCAGATGTCGTGGGCATGGGCGTACTCGTCGATGATGTCCTCAAGTGTCATTGGCGAGGTGTTTTTCTCGCTTTTTCCGTCCATCAACTCGTGAAGACCGTATCCGGCGGCCACTAAAGCCGCATTTTTCAAGAAATTCATAATATTGTATGTTTTGGTTATTAACTTGCAGCCCACTTGATGAGCACAACTACACCGACCACGATGAGCAAGACCAGAAGTGCGTCGCCCATCAGGAACACAAGCCCTCCGAAGAGCCAGGAGAACAACTTGATGACAAGCCAGAGAAGAGGTACGGCAAACACGAGGATGAAGAGTATCAGGAATGCCGTCGCAACGAATTTAAGTATATCGCCCATAACTGTTGGTTTTGAATTATTATTGTGCAAAATATCTCCTACCTATGCCAAAAACAGGCTCAGATTGCTTTTTTTTGTTTTTTATGCTATTTCCTTGATTCTATCTTGTAGAACAGTCAAATTCTATTTCATCATAACCTTCAACTTCGGTAAGAAGGTGATAGGATTCGTTTATAAGTTTTTCTGTGAAAACGGTTTCAGTTATCTCGGGGAAATGTTTCGCCCGCAATTCTGCAAGAACCTTTGTCTTGTATGTCATATCAGAACTGTCGTTTGTCATCTTTCGGTAATCCCTTACCACATCGGCAAGTCTATCTGAATTGTCCCAAAGGATCTTCTCCTCATAAACTAGCCCCATCATCAAATCCATAGCGTTGTCATAACCTTCGTAGTTGGCATAGTATGTACCGTCTATTTCAACTGCGAATGAATATTTGCCTTTGTCCTCGTCTTGTATTTCACGACTGAAAGTTACTTCGAACGGGAAATCTAATCGAACGGAGATACGGTCAGGCGTCAATTCTGTGATTTGACCTATAAATTCGAAATCGTCGGTCACGCCAAGGTGGCTTCCTTTTCTGAGTAAATACTTGTTATCCATGGTTTTTTTTGTATTAAATTGTTCATTTACTTGAAATAATTGTGCAAAAATATCTCCTACCTATGCCAAAAACAGGCTCAGGTTCTATTGTTTATTTATTGAATGATTAATACTCTTATGCCGATACAGACACTTATTGTCGCATTGGTATTGCAAACATAATGAATTCCCCTGAATCTACCAAATTTTTGGGGAAATTTATTTTTAGTTGACCAATTTTTTTCATTATTTATGCTATAAATCAAGGTGTTACTTTGCGGAAAATTGACACTACAATCCGATGGCAAAGGTAGGTCAAAAGCATATTAGGTCACAAGTACTTTTCGGTACTTGTTTTTGGATGGGGCCGTGATTTTTTTAGTTCCGCTGGATTTGAAATCCAACGGCCGTTGAAATGGGGATTTGAAATCACTGGCCTGTGGATACTGGATTACATATCTGGCAGAACTTAGCTTTTAAACAAATCCTTAAGCCAATTGGCATGTAATCTCCTTTTATTTTAACTTAATACATCCGTTAAAGACAGATTTGCCCATCTTTGTAACATTTGTTGGAATAGTAACAGAGGTCAGTTTTCTGCAACCGCAGAATGCAGAATCGCCGATGGAGATCACGCTTTTTGGTATTATTATAGATGTCAGACCACAATTGACGAATGTACCTTTACCAATGGCAGTAACGCTATCAGGTATTGTGATGGAGGACAAATTATGACAGCCAGCAAATGCTTGATTATCGATTATTTTTACCGTATTTGGAATAAATGATTTACTACAACCCGCAATCAATTTGTTTGTGTTAGTTTCTATGATAGCATTGCAATTATTTCTAGAGTCATAGACGGGATTGTCGTCATCAACAACAATTGAGTTAATATTCTCACAATCCGAAAAAGCAGCTTCTTCAATTTTTATAACACTACTTGGTATAACCAAAGATGACAAACTTTCACATTTCCTGAACGCAGAACGACCTATATATTTTACGCTATTGGGAATGACAATAGAGGTTAAACCGTCGCACATATAGAAAGATTCTGCACAGATTTCTATGACACTATCTTGAATAAGAATTGAGCTTAATTTGTGGCAATGACTAAATGCATATTTTTCAATTTTTGTTACTCCCTTGGGAATAATTATATCTCCCTCCGCTTCCCGTAAACATTCGGTCAAAATAACATCATCTCCTTCTTTTTTTATTGTCAGCGGGTTATCCATACCCCAATGCACTTCTTCGTGTCGTGCGCAACCTTTTTTACCTCTCCGTCCCCATGATTGGCGGTTGTTAAATGTAACTGGGCGTGGGAACTCTTAAAACGCCCGTGCCAATACAAGCCCTATTGTTCGCATTGGCAACGCAAACATAAGAAAAATCCCTGAATTTACCAAATAAATGGAGATTTTTTTTCTTAGCGACAGCAAAATTAGAGATTAAAGGAATAAGTCTGATGGTACATTTAGGTACATGTTTTTTTATGTGCCTATTTTTCAGAAAAAACGAGCGATACGACTTCCTTAACTACGTTTTTTTATGACTTAAGGAACTGCTATCACTTATCCTGTTTCCTTAACTATTATTTTTAACATGCTTAAGGAAGTGGTATAAGGGCATTTTATTGTCAAATATAAAACCGTTGCCAAAAATAATGCGAATGGCAACGGCCGTTGAAAAGAGGATTTGAAATCACCGACTCATAACTGTCGGATTACAAATTCAACAAAGCTGTATGACAGATTAAAAAGATGTTTTGTATAAATAATAGTATTAGATTTATTTATGTTTGTTTTGATATGTTGAGTTTTTTCCAAAATTGATGATTTTATACAATTTTGGAAAAAACTCGTATTTAAAAATGGGAATATTTATTGGAAAAGGTCATCCAATATCACTACGGCCACAAAAGTTGAAGAGTGCACTCCGTTGCGAAGTCCGTAAGTCGTGAGAAGCGTTGGCCATAGTGCTTTTTTTGTCATCGTCTCTCTACGAAAAGCATCTATCCTGTTATGTATTTTTCTTGTCTCTTCGTTATCCAGACAAAAATCACTTTCGCTATATTTAATCTCAAACAGATTGACAATGCCGTCGGCACGGTCAAGAATCATGTCGATTTGCGCCTTGGGAGTATTTTGCCTGCTTCTCCATGAATAAAATTGGGTTGAGATTCTGTCGATATGGAGAGCTTGTTTCACTTGTTGCACATGTCCCATGCACACACGCTCAAAACTTAATCCCAACCATGTTTTCATCTCGGAAGTGCCAATGTGTGTGCTCCAATAATTCGACTCTGTTTCTGCACGCGAAAAAAAAGTCAGATAAAAAAGTGAATAAAAATCCACAAGTTGGTAAATGGCAGAGTTCTTGTTTGTTTTTTTGTTGTGGACGAGACACTTGCGTATCAAATCGCAATTGACGAGGTCTTCAAGTTTTCCGCTAAGCGAGCCGCTGGAGTCTTTGCCCAGCACTTTTCTCAGCTCGTCCCGTGTCATTCCATCTTTCACTTTTGCCAAAGAGCCAACAATGGACATGTATGACTCTGGTGATTTGAATAAAGTAGAATAAAGCCGCTTATACTCGCCGCGCATTCTGTCTTCTTTGCCAAAAAACAAGCGGTCAATATTTGACGTAAAGCTCTCGTCCCTGTTAAGCAAACTCAGATAATATGGCACTCCTCCTAGAGCCATATACGCTTGCGTGATATTCAAACGGTCCCATTTAAACAAACGGCTCCTAAGATACTGCTCTGTTTCTTTTAATGTAAACTGGTGCAGGTGCATTTCATGCGTGATGCGGTCGTGAAGCCCGCCTTTGTCATTGATGACATTGCGTATCATCCATGATGTTGCACTTCCACACACAATCAGTGTCAAGTTATCTTGTAGCGAAGCCCAACTGTTCCAAAAATAGCCTAACGCTCTGATGAACCCAGACCGCTGCGTGTCCATCGACGGCAGTTCATCCAAGAACACGATGCACCGGTGCTTCAATTGAACTTTCTTTTTCAAGTAAAGTTTTAGCAGTCTGAAGGCCTCCATCCATGTCTTTGGTTTTTGAGGCAACTGGCCGCTATATTCCTGCATGGCATCAACAAAAGCCTCCATCTGTTCGTCTTTTGTCCCATCAAGAACACCTGTCATTGAAAAGGACATTTTCCCTTTGAACACCTGATTGACGAGGTATGTTTTGCCGACCCTTCTGCGGCCATATATCGCCACAAACTCAGGCCCATCAGACGAAGCATATTCTTTCAGCAGTTTTATTTCGGTCTCACGACCTACAAGTTTCTCCATAAACACCCTTTTTTACAATGAGCTGCAAAGAAAAGCAATTTATTTCAAACCACAATGAGTTTTTTCCAAAAATGATATTTTTTTATTGTTTTGGAAAAAACTCAGACATCTTTTAAGTCTTACAAAATCCCGTTGCCAAACATAATGCGAATGGCAACGGCCGTTGAAAAGGGGGGGTGAAATCACTGGCCTGTGGATACTGGATTACAAATCTGGCAGAACTGAGTTAGCGGAATCTTTTTCTCCAGCGTATTGTTCTTGTTTATTTCTCTTCTTGTTTAAATCTTCTTCATCATAATACCACGATCCTTTATTATACCAGTAAACCGCTTTTTCGTAGTCTTGTAATCTTTCATAGAGCCGTCCAAGGTGAAGTGAGGCAAAGTCGCTTCCTAGCTCTGCATCTTTTGTATGCCAATAAACCGCTTTTTCATAGTCCTGTAATTCTTCATATACCATTGCGAGTTTGTATGGCGCACGTTTGTTTCCTTGCTCAGCAGCTTTGGTGTACCAATAAACAGCTTTTTCAAAATCCTGTTCAACTATGCCGTTGGGAGAATAGTAATCGCCAAGAGCGTCTTGCGCATCGGCGTTTCCTTGCTCGGCAGCTTTTGTGCGCCAGTAAACCGCTTTCACATAATCCTGTTCAACCCCTAAACCGTCTTGATAGCATTTGCCAAGTTTGTTTTGGGCATTATTGTCTCCTTTTTTGGCAGCTTCTTTGAATTGTTCGGCTGCTTTCGTGAACCAATAAACCGCTTTCCCCTTGTTTTTTTCTACTCCAAAGCCATGACAATAGAAGTCGCCAAGGCAGAATTGACCATAAGGGTCTCCTTGTTCGGCAGCTTTGGTGTACCAGTAAACAGCTTTCTTGATATCTTTTTCCACTCCATCACCATTTAAATATCTAACGCCAAGGCTGTACTGGGCATAGGCGTCGCCTTGCTCGGCTTTGTTTTTTAATTCTATTATGTCAGAATTCCCATCAGATTCATCATTCATTATTTCTTGGGTATTATCAGAAGAGGGAAAGAAATCAGGCTTTATTGCATTTTCCTTTTCTCCTAAAATGTCATCAAAAGCAGCGTCAAAATCAAAATTGGATGTAGCCATGGGTCTAATGTTTTTGTTTGTAGTTTATATTACTTGGTCATTTGATGATGCAAAAATATACCTTGCCTGTGCCAAAAACTGGCTCAGACGGTGCTTTTTTTTAAGAAACAAAGATAGTTCCTTATATTTTTTGTTTGACAGTTACTTAATTGTAATGTTTGTAGGATCAGTTCTGACAATCTCTTCCAAAAAGGAATTAGTTATTGCGGCTACTGCTTGTAACTCAATTGGGCGTTTCAATGGTATATGAAGCTCATCGTAAGGCATGAATACGCTTACGCTTCCCAAATTTTCTGATGCCGTGAAGTCACCACTACAAGTTACAATTCCATTAGCAGATGTAAAATCATTATTGTTGTCAATCAGCGGATTGCCATCGGCATCGGCAAATCCGACAAGACACGTGTATTTTGGTTCTAATTTTCCGGCTAATTGGTATGTAACAGTTATTACCATCCCCTTACCATATTGTGGATCTGTCACATCTTGTTGAACACCAGTTATTGCCGCCTTGTTGACAGCTGTGTCACATGAAGCAAGCAACATTACGGAAAGCATTAATAGAATGATTTTTTTCATAATGTAAATAATTTGATTGAAACATTAATTTTTATCATTGGTTGTCTATTATGATTTGTCTCATTTCAATGGCCTCAGCTTTTAGGAAACCGTGTATGGAAACCTGATTGCCGAACGCGTAGAACGATATTGTTGAAAAGCCGATAATGGGTGTTTCGATATGCACCGAGGAGATGCACTGGTAGGGGATATAGGTTGATTTGCCGCTGAAAATGAATGGGCAGCGCACCGTCACACCATTGTCGTCGAAGATGATGGTGGGCGGAAACAGCACATTGCCTTCAGAGATTCGTGATGCGGTGTAGGTGCGTAGCATGATCAACCAAATAGTCTTTCAAAGTTCTTGTGTGTTATCAACTCAAAGTCATTTTGACTTACCGAATCCTTCAATTTTTGAATAAGGTCAAGATAATATGCTTTCATATCCATGTCTGGATAATAATACTTGGGAATTGGGTAATCCGAGCCCCATAGAACTCGTTCCGATAGGTTTTCCTCGCATAGTTTGACTATGTTCTCGATGGGCATAAAGGCGGTATCGACCCATGCGTTTTCGTATTTCCGCATCAGTTCAATGGCCTCGTTTATGGGACGGCCATGAGCCAGAATAAATGTCACATCCTGATGCTTTGCGATGGAGCGTTCAAAACAAAGAGGGTAACTGCCTTCTGTTTCACCAGTATGGATGAGCAAAGGAACTCGCAGGTCTCTTGCAACCGAAATGGCAGTTTCTCGGTCGTCATTGTCTTCTCTCCATCCTCCAGGCGAAAGCCAGGGATGTATTTTGACACATTTCCAATCGATGCCGCTGTTCAGGAGTTTGTCTTTTCCGCCATTGTACAGCGATAGAGGCGTTAACCACAAGACAGGGAAAACACGCCCCGATGCCAAGGCAACGAATTCTTTGATTTCCCTTATCACCTTGTCATAATCCTCCTCGCAGATGGTAGTGGAAGAAACCGCAAATTTCCCGACACCGACTCCTGTCAGATAAGCAACAAGCTCCGCAGGTGTTTCGTAAATTTCGCGGAATTGCCCTACATGAATGTGGGAATCAAATAAAGGGTGAACAAACATTGCATTGACTTATTTTAAACCTCGCTAATCTTTTGAAAAATATTTTTTTGAATTACTTAAGAATTAATTCCTTATAATATTCAACATATCTAAATCCTTCTTCAGATATTTTGTATAAAACTTGATTATTGTCTTTTGTTTTTTCAATTAATGTAATTTCTTCAGGTTCAGCCGAAGCCTCCGAAATGTATTTTATATAAGCTATTGCTTTTTTGGGCAGTACAACTATCCGAAAAGAATCAATAAACTCTGTTGATTTTAGAGTCTGAATTGTGTATATCGTTTCGCTATTAATAACCTCTTCTTGTTCTGCAAAATAGTTCAGAGCATTAAACTCATCAATTTCTAATTCTCTAGGTTCCATTTTTTCTTCTATTTTTTAAAGATGACCGCCCCCCATAAAAAGAAGAGCGGTCGTTGTTTGAATGGTTATGCCGTGCGTTCGCAATACTTGCAATCACATCTGTGTGAATAATCGCTACTATGAGAGTCATTGTACTGCGGACAACCAGCAGCATAAGAACCGCTCGGAGCATTTACAGCTTCCAATTCAACTTTTTTGTAAGTTTTCATGTTTTTAATGATTTTAATTATGCCTACTCTATTTTAGCTTTTCGGCTTCCGCTATTTTGAGGGCAAAACATTGTTTATGTAATAGTCAATGTATTTTAGACCTTCTTCTGTTACAAAGTATTTACCTTCCTTCTCAGCGATTAAAAGGACTTTTCTGCTAGTTGAGTCATTTTTGTCATCTATGAATGACACTGCTTCAGATGTAAGAGTCGTTGAATTAATTGATTCAACCATATTTTTGTCTATGTCTATATTAATTGCATCATTTCTCAATTCCCACAGTTCAAGGGCATCTTTTTGTTTTTTAGGAATATTATTCAGAGCATTAAACTGCTTTTCGGTAAGCTCTTCTGCCGCTAATAATTGTTCATTGGTATGTTTACAGAACAACTTTTTAATTTGTTTGATACACATGTTTTAATTATTGTTTTTATTATATTCTTCAACAATTTTCTTATTTAAAAAAGCCACATCGCAGAAATGCTTGTTTATCTTAAACATATCACCATTGCTTTCGTTGTAGTTGCGCACAAGGCACATTGCGCAATAATTTCGGGCTTCGCACTTTAAGCATTCAGGGAAATCACCTTGTGTGACTGCACGAACTTGTTTAAACTGCGGTGAGTTTTCCCATATTTCACGCAAACTCTGTTTATACACATTGCCACAAACCATAGCCTGCCATCCTGCACAGGGATATACATCACCGTTCTCGGTAATGCAACAATCATTAATGCCTGCACCACATAATGGTTGTCGTGCAAATCGTTCAGGGTCGAATGCTATCTCTTCCGATACGGGTTTCTGTTTCAGGGTGCTTTCTTTATAGTCTTTGTCCCATTTCAGGATGTCACGCAAAACCACCTCGGTCTCTTCAAGCGACAGCCTGTTTGCAAGGTTTTGAGTGTCAAGATTCGACTGAGCCATCATAATGTAGTCAGTCTGAGCTTTGCAACAAAGGGACTGGGCATACTGCAAGACTTCAGCATATCCTTTGAAGTTCGCCTTCATCAGCGGGCAGGAAATCTGTACGGGTATGTCAGCCGCAACCAATCTCTCAATAGCCGCTTTGGTTTTTGCATGAGACCCTTTGATTGTTGTAATTGTGTCGTGAATTTCAGGATCCATACTATAGAGCGATGTTTGAATAATAGAGACATTTGCAGCTTTGATATAAGGAATCTGCTCTTCTTTCAAGGCAATCAGATTGCTGAGGATTGAAATCTGCATATCTTTTTCCCTGCAGTATTGCATGATCGGGATCACATCCTTGTGTAAAAACACTTCACCGCCCGATAAAGTGACATGGAGACCGCCCATTTCCGCAAACTCGTCGATAATAGAGAACACCTTTTCGATAGGCATGTCCCCACCAGCATTCTTTTTTGCATTGGGAATGTAGCAATGGATGCAGCGCTCGTTGCAACGACTGGTCAATTCAAACTGCAACGAAACAATTCTTGGCTTGCGTTGCGCCGCTTCAAGATTATGGTCTTGTGTGTTCTCCCTGACTTTTTGGCTCGTTTCTTGTGTGAAATCGTCAACTAACGTTTTGGGATTCTCCATGGAATAAGAGAAATCCAAATCGTTGGCATCAAGTTCCTCGGGCGTGTCGCCGATGACTAAAAATTTGTGATTGGCAAGGTCCTGAATAAAATCAACAAAATCATGTTTCAGCTCCTCGTGTGACACACTGTTGCCATAAATCTCCGACAAGTGATTGATGATTTCCTCAACATCCTTTGGCTGGCGTGTTATCTCTTTTAGGAAGTCGCTCCCTGTTTCATTATACGATCGGTCATGACGGGTCATCTGATTCGTGATATACCCTTCGTCATCATAATGGCGGATGAATGTGTTTTTTGACTGTCTTACAAGCATGTTTCTGCCCATAAATGTTTCCGCCTACTCTCTCCCAGCTTTTCGGCTTCCGCTGTTTCGGTGGCGGTTTGGGGAGAAGGCAACAAAAAAAGCCCGCACTCCAATCCTATCTTGAAAGTGAAGGCTCTCGCATGCCCGAAACAAAAGATATGGAAAGCAGTGCGTGCTATTATGGCACGCAGCGCACTTGTCCCGTCTTGTTTCGTTTGAATTTGCGAGATTCTCACTTTCAGACAGGCGGTATCGCTACCGATTATATACTGCAAATATACACCTTTTTTTATTTATGCAATAAAAATGTTGCATTTATGCAGAAAAAATCGACACTGCAATCCGATGGCAAAGATATGTCAAAAGAATGTTGGGATAAAGGTACTTTTCGGTACTTGTTTTTTGAAAGAATAAAGAAGATAGAATGGAAGTTAAAGGGGAAGTTACGATAGAAGTTAAACTGGAAGTTAAAAGAGGTAGGAATTATGAGGTAGGAGGTTTGAGGTGACGAAGTATGATGTTTGAAGTTGATGGGTGATGGATGAAAACCAATGGCCAACTGCGTAGGGCTTACAGCAGGGAAAAGGTTAAAAAGGGAAAATTGTTTTTACAGTATCAAACAGTAAGGGGCGATAAAGAATAAACCTACCGCCCCAAACCGATCTGAAAAGACATTTCTTTAATTATCCAATATTGCGTTGGTCATTTTTTCGGTGATTTTTAGATAACGTTTCATCTGAGCACTTGACATTTCGCTTTGTGATGTTTCAAGCTGACTGGAGAGTTTCTCGGCTTTTTCAAGCAGACTCACATACTCGGTCATAGCCGACATGTCGCCGCTCATGGCTTTCCTGTAGAAAGAGACATATTTGTCAACGTAGTTCTCATACTCGTCAAGCAGAGCGTCCCAGTCTTTGCCTGAAGATTGTACTGGCTCAACGATTTCCTCATAAGCTTCATCTTCTGAACCAGTCCAGTCTCCGTAAAATTCTTGTTCTGAAGATGAGTCTGAAGAATGGGTGTTTTCATCTGTTCGAGATAAAGTCAAATCCATTTTTGTCATCTCCATTCCATGTGCTTTGTCGAAAATCCCTTTTGCCTTATCGTATTTGTTTCGGTGACCATCTGCAAACCATACATTTTCGGACATCTCGTTGTCAGCTGAGAGCAAGGTCTCTATCTTGCTCCATTCAGGGGATAAGTTGTAGTCAATTGGGCTATCGTTGACATCGAGTAAATGTGCTTCAATAAAGCCCATTCTCGCTTCTTTAAAATGTTCGGCCCTACTTTCGTTGGTGTTAGACAGGGGAACCATCACTTTTACCTCCCAGCTCGCATCGGAATCACCTGACTTGGTCAGAATTACCTTGACTGAATCGGCGGCGCATTTTAGTAGATTGGCGTTTTCCCCTGAAAAATGAGGAGAGGGAATCCATTTCGCATTTTCTTCTTCCTTGCTTCCGCAAGAAACAAACATCATAGTGCTCATAAATGTCAGCGCCAGAATCATGATTAAACTTTTCTTTTTCATTTTTATTTGTTTTTAGGTTTAACTTTCTAATAGTGTCGTAAAGCCTTCATAGCATCGTGCGTATGCGTCGTGTCAACTTATTGGCGACCTATAATCTTTTAATTCTTTGTTTTTAGATTGGATGTCAGTTTCTTTACAATTTTTTCTGCTTCTTTTGTCATTGGCAATGCTAACACCTTTTCTATCTCATCTTTTGAGGATTGACTAGTTAGCATATTTGCCATGCGAATTGCATTTGAGTCATTGTAGTAATCTTGTATTAAATTAGTATAGGGAGAAGATGCGTATTGTTTTAAGAATGAATCTGACAATGTCAATACATCTTTGTTTTTTTCGTATGTTTGTATTATTTCGATAACAGCAAGTTCTTCCTCAAATTTTCTCTGTTGTAAAGACTTTTCATCTATCGGATAAATCGAATACGCCTCACTGCACATTTTCAAAGCAGGAACTATCACGTTGTTTTTTACAATTTCCGCCGTCTCCAATTTAATCTTCTTTCGCGCCCCTGATTGACAGATAGAAACAAACCCTTCGTATTTTTTTATATCTTTGCTGTTGAATCCCACACGTTCATCTATCATTTTTTCTTTTGTTTGACGTTCTTGGCGGAGACTTGAAAGTTTGGATTTAGCATAATTGCTATACATTGAACCAGATTTACTGAATGTAATGTAATCATCAATCATAGTTTTTTTAAGCAGTTCTTTTGATAGAAATTCCGCAAATTCTTTTTGACTAAGAGCCTTTTCCTTTAATGATGAAAACGCCTCATCACCATAATCATCTTTCATTGAATCTAACGATGATAATATTTTAGTGGAATTTTGTATTATAGTATTCAAATAACTAGAATTGATATTGCTTTCTCCGCGCATAACTTTATTTAAATACTGTTCAAATGTAATTCCCTTGAAAGTTTGTTTTTGCGATAGAAGAAGGTTTATTCTTTTGGTGGACAATTCTTTTATTGACTGATATTCAGCTTTTTTCGTTGAGACGTTTTCCCAGTTGAAGTTCTTAATCTTTTCATTGTCAAAACGAAGATTAGTAATTATTTTCTCAGCTTGGTAGTATTCAGTAGGTTGATCATACGAACCTGGAGAGGTGTTCTTATTCTTCTCTTTAATTATTGTAATTAGTCTGTCTAATTCAATCTGATTTGTCATATATCCTTTGGGTATCAGTGAATATCCATCGACTTCAATGTAATATGGAGAATTGAATATTTTAAGGATTGCACTCCAGTCAGTATTGGAAAGATAATTGTCCGTAATATTTTCGCTATTCCAATACGAATCCACGCGGTTTAACATGAAGTCTTTTAACATGCATCGAGACCAGACGGTTCTGGCGGTCTCTTTTGGTTTATTAAACGGAACATTGTTACAAATCCAAGTAAGTCCATTTACGTTTTTTTTCACATATCCGTCTATTACAGCGGAAATTGACAATCCGATTTCAATGGCTTTCTGTGTTTTAGGTTCTTTCTTAACGCTTTCTTTCAGTAAAGACGTGTCGCCGTCGTTTGACTCCAATAAAACATTATAGAAAAAAGAACATTTGTCCGCTAAAAGTTCATTGCAATCTCTGACATGATAATTGTCGATTGTTGCTTTCTCAATTGATAAAATACTGCGCTTGGCGTTGTCTAAATCTATTATACGCGAAATATCTTCAAGTGTGCTGCAACTCCCCAAAGCACCTTGGAGTACATCATAATATATGACATTATCAGCATTGTTCCCTATAACAGAAAGAGCGGTTTCAAAATCCCCGGATGTTGTCAGTTTTTTTGTTTTTAGCAAATTAATAAAATCCCGAAGAGCATCACTATTCACTTTTTTTTCTAATTTCTGTGCATATTTTATTGCTTTATCAATATTATACGGTAAATTATAATCTCCTGCAATTTGAGCTTTATGTCCATAAAATTCATAATTACCAACTAACGTTGGTGCATAGAATCTTTTTACTTCTTTTGAGAACACCTTGTCTTCTGTCCATTTGACATTCCTTACACTAATGCTTGGATCATTGAAAACAGCATTGTAAAAACAAATATTTACATCTTTGTCAGACCATTGGTCCAAAACAGCTATTGCTTTTGATACATTTCTTGGAGTTCCGGTTTCATTGAGGTAACACCATGCAACCATAAAGGCAGAGCTGGCTTCGCCTGTTTTCATTCCTTCAAGATACTCTTTGAATGCAGAGTCATACCAGCCTATCCTCAGGTATTTCTCACCCTTATTAAAGTGATAATCCTGTGCTTTGAGTAATTGGATACTAATAAATCCACAAATAAATAAAAAAATAACACGTTTCATAATATGACTTTTATATTTATTTCCAGCCTACTCTCTCCCAGCTTTTCGGCTTCCGCTGTCATTGTTTAGTCTGCAGCGAAAAATCGGCACTGCTTTCACGTGGCAAAAGTATTTTTTTTAGAAATACAGGGTGTGGTACATTTCGGTACATGTTTTTGAAAGAATGCAGAATTAAAAATAGGAGTTAAAAGGGAAGTTACGATAGAAGTTAAAGAGGAAGTTAAAAAGAACTTAGGAGGTTTGAAGTAGGAGGTATGAGCCAATAACTTACGGCTGATAGCAGATAGCTGACAGCTGAAAGCCAACTGCCCACGGAAATCAAGCTAACAGCTAACCGCCAACCGTGCTTATAGCTTATAGCTTACGGCTTACAGCTTATTGCTTACAGCTTGTTTCTTCCGGGCCTGCTTCTCTGTAAATTCGTCGAGTTTCGCATAGAATTCATCCATCAGTGCATTTTTAAGCGAATCGTTGTCCTCGATGTCGTAAAGGGAAGGCAAAGTGGCGCACAGGCGGTCGAGGCTTTGATAATACCTGCCGTATTCAATCATATAATCATTCTCAAAAACGCGCTGCAAATCCTCATCTTCCGGCATCATTTCATCATGCGCGTCGCCTAGTTCATCGCAGCAATCCCATCGGTTGAATTTGGCGAATTCGTAGTATTTCAGACTTCCGTCGGCGATGCCGTCTTCAATGTTTTTCTTGTATTTGAGATACGAAGCTTTATAAACTTGATGTATGGAGTCAAAATTCAAACTGCTCGCTTGGCTGTTGACAACTGCTGGTACAACTTGCTCTTTCTGAACATCAGATTGCTCAGGTTTTTTGGGTTGAGTCGGCTGCTCCGAAATAACCATGTCGTGTTTCTCCTTGACAATGAAAACCGTGTCTGTGACCCTTTCAGGCAAGGTTATAGGCTCCTCTTCTACGGTGCGTGGCGTGGGCGCTTCCTCTTTAAAAGGCTTGCTTATAAAAAACCACGCCAACAAAGGCACTGCAATCATCAGAAACAGCGCCCATCGGGCAAGAACATCTCTCAAACGCAGTGCATTCCGCACCTCGTTCACATTCCCGTATCGCCTCGCCGCTTCCTTGCGATGGCATTTGCCGACAACCCAGCCGTAACGGTGAGGAAACAGCGCTTTGATGATAAAACCCAAGGAATAGATGTCGCTCGTGACATCGGCTCCTTCGCGATTTGCCAATTCGGGAGCGGCAAAGGCTTTGGTGCCGCCGGTGGCTTTGTCTATATTGGAGTCGCTGTCGGCGTAGCCGAAGTCTATCAGCTTGACATTGTGTCCGTTGCGGGTGATGAGTATGTTGTCTGTTTTCAGGTCGTTGTGGACTATCTGTTGTTTGTGGATGAAACCCACAGCATCGAGCAGTTCGTTCAGTATGCGTTTTTTCTCTTTGGATGACGGAGCACCTTTCAGATAGTCGGTCAAAGTCTCGCCGTCGATGTACTCCATGACGATGCAGGGTCCTACTTCGGCATCTTCGCGCCAGCCTATGCAACGCACGATATGCTCGTTGCCGTAGAGCCGTTCCAACAGCTTATACTCGCGCTGCAAACGGGCGATGTTCTCAGTCAAGGAGCCCTTTTCATTGTTGGCCGCTTTCAGAATCAGCTTGCGCTCGCCGCTGATGACAGTATAGAGTTTGCAGTTGCCCGACCCTTCGTATGGGAGCTCCTTATAGTCGTGGAAGTGCGAAAACCCCACAACGAGTTCTCCAAACGAGCCTGAAGTGAAACTGCCATCCATGAAGTGAAATTTTATGCAAAAGTAGATTATTTCTTTGAAAATATTGGACTTTAATCGTATTTTTGTCTCTCCAAAAATTACAACTGCATGACCAAAACATCAGTATCAAGAGATGCCCAAGAACTTGACAGCCTGCGCAATGACATTAGGGAGAAAGCGCGCTGGCAAGGCAAAAACCTGTCGCCGCAAGATTTTGAATGGCTGCAAAACGACATAGAAAATACGGTGCCTAAGTCGTCCATTAATGCCAAGACCTTGAAACGCCTTTTTGGCTATGACCAAACAGACAATGCCTCGCTTATAAGGCTTTACACTTTGGATTTGCTGTCGCAATACGTAGGTTATGCGAATTGGGATGGCTATGTTGAGCATCTTCGTCTTTTGGAGGGCGCAGGCTCGGGCGATTTCAAGGGTGATGAAATCGATGCCGACAGTTTGCAGGTGGGCGACATTTTGCAGATAACATGGCAACCTGACCGCAAGAGTGTCTTGAAACATCTTGGCAATCAACGTTTTGAAGTTGTGGAGACCGAAAACTCGAAGTGGCAGGCTGGCGACACGTTCTCGTGCAAGCACTTTATCCTTGACAAGCCTCTCTATGTGGACAACCTGACCGACAAGGACGGCAATCTGAAATCGGAGATGTTTGTGGTTGGAGCAAGAGGAGGGCTTACATCTCTAAAACGCGACTGACACTCAAGCGTATAGCTTATTTCTCCTTCTCTGTTATCACCACGTCAATGGCACCCACACCGAAATGGGCCAACGAGGCCATGCGGTTCTCGGTGTTCTTGTATTTCTTCAGCTCTTCTATGATGGCGTTTTTCAGCACTCCGTTGCCTACGCCGTGTATGAAGGTGACCTTGCTGTAGTCGGCGGCTATGGCACTGTCAAGCATCTTGCGGAAGTAGTCCATTTGTATGTTGAACATGTCGTGGCTTGACAATCCGGCTATGTTTTCAACCAGTTCGCCTATATGCAGGTCAACGACGGCCTCGCCAATGGCGGTGCGGTGTTTGTCTATGGGGTAGTCGGGTTTCACTATGGTGTTATTGGCCGAGGCTGTCCTCATGCCTTCTTTCATAAGGCGGGAGAAGTCGGTGTCGCTGTTGCGCAGCGTCACGATGTCGGCAAGGCATATCGTCACGGCTTTCTCGCCAAGCAGTCCCGACATGGTGTAACTGCCTTCCTTGAAGAAGCGTGCCGACCGCAGCTCGTAGGGCGAGTTGAGCGGCAGAAGCACCTCTGTTGACTCGTCTTTGCAGAACACGGCTTGAACTATGCCTTTGAGCCAGTATTCAAGGTCGTCGCGCGAGATTGACTCTATCATCACCTTGCCGTAAGCCTCAATCTGGCCATAGTCGGCATTGGCGAACATCTCAGTCTCACGAATGGTAAGGCTGTAGAGCATCTCGTAAGGTGTGTTGTTGAGCAGCACCAAGTCGATGGGACCAGTGAGCATCCATTGTTGGTCGTGCGGGACGAAGGCGAGATACACTCCCTCTTTCTCCGCGTCTTTGGCATGGCGGCGCAGCCCTCCGTGACGAGCATCTTCACGCTGCTCCTCCTCTTCTTTCTGCTTGGCTTGTATCTCTTTCTGAACCGTATCCACAATCTGCTGCTGGCGCGAAGGTTGCGCACGGAAATCCAGCACAAGGTCGGAAACGAGCGACGGTATCTCAAAACCGTCCTCTATCTCTACCATAACCATCTTTGAATCTATAATCTTGGTGACTTTTCCGCCACCCACGCTACTAATGAAGTTTACCTTGTCGCCTATGTTGAAGTTTGCCATATAAGTATCTGTTTTATAATTAGAATCACCTTACCCTTATTTTTCTTCCTATCCTCAGAACAGCGTTTCTGTCCATATTGTTGAGTTTGCAGAGCTTGGTCACAGTAGTCTTGTTTCGTGACGCTATCGCCGAAAGAGTGTCACCTTTCTTGATGACATAATATTTCACCACGCCATCGTCATCGTCGTATGCCTGCTCGCCGCCTGATGCCGATTGGGTTTCGCCCTGCGTTCTCGCTGGTTTTGTATCTATAGTTTTAAGTTTATAACGTGTGTTGAGATTAGCGTATGACGTCTTCATAGTAGCAGCCGAAATGGTGCAATGATTGTTGACAGTACGCAACGAGTCGGTCAAACGGTGGGCGAATAGCCATTTATAAGTTGAGTCCATATAAAAAAGCCTTGCGAGCTGCGAATGGTTGATGCCTTTCAGCCTGTCATAAACAAGCCGCGAGGTGTCGCCACATTCAGCCATCTCGGTCACGACGCGGTCGGAACATCCCACAGGGACCGCTTTGTCGGCAGTGCCATGCACTATGCGCAGCGGGACAATGTTCAAACCACATAAATCCTTTACGGTAGCACCACCGCACATGGCGATAGCAGCAGCAATTTTATCGGGATAACTGGCAGTGAAGTCAAGGGTGCCATAACCGCCAAGACTCATACCTATAACATAGAATCGGGTTGTGTCGACTGGATAGTGCGCTTTGACCCACTCATAAACGAGGTCTAACTTCGCCGGGCGCCATGGGCCCTGTGTCTGCGGAGCCACTACAATCGCATCAATCTGCCTGCCTTTGGTGAGTGCATCGATGGTTCCATACTGCAACACTTTCGACAAATTACGGCCACAGAGACTTTGTCCATGCAGAAACATCACAAGAGGCTTCAGCTCGGGCATAGTGTCGTTGTTCTGCGGGGTGTAAAGCCAAAAGTCATACCCGTCCTTGACAGAGTCGCGACAGGCTGTCAGCTGCTGCGCCGACAATCCAGCAGAAAACAGTAATAGTATGCTAAGAAAAAGTTTTTTCATCATTTTTCTAACGATATTTTATAGATTTTATTGCCACGCGAGCCAATGACAATCTTGTCGTCGGCTATCACCGGAGAAGCCTCAAAGTTTATTCCGACCTTTTCAGATGCCACAATCTCGCCTGTCTTGGCCTTTATGAGGTAGACAAATCCGCCTATGTCGGCAGTGAATATGTACATCTCATTGTCTTTGTTATAGAACGGCACTGGCGACGACCAGCAATAGAAACGTGTCTTGGTGCGGTATTGTATTTTGCCATCGGCCTTGTTGAAAGCAATAAGTTGGCCAGCTGCACTATCAGAATTGATACAGAAATTGTTGAATATCAGCCCCTCGCAGTCACCACCTCCGAGCAGAGGCGAAGCAAACATTCCACCGTCAAGGCTCTTGTCGGTGAAACGAGCCTTGCGGCAAGGGATGGTATCGTCCCAGACCACCTCTCCATTTAGACCGTTGAGCTTGACAAAATGGCTCTTGCCATGTGTGCCCTGCTTGTCGACCTCGCAGCCTGTGTAAACGTATGGCACACCGTCTTCGACATCCACAAGAGGCGTGGCATCGGTATCGTCGTGATTCCAGTAATGCCAAACAGGTTTTAGAGTGTTGAGGTTAATACACACTACATTGCCTCCGTTGTCGGTGATGTATCCATAGTTTCGGCAAACGGCCATCGACGACTCTATGCCAGGGGAGCTATGGCTGCCCGAGAGAGAATAGCGCAGAGTAGAATGCAGACGATAACCGCCGTCACCTACGTATGCTTTATAAACAGTGCCGTTTTCTCCAGGACGAAATACAAAACCGCCTATCACCACAGGCGACGAGTCGTAGGCACCCCATCCACGCCAAGAGTTATGGTCGCGGCCGAAAGTGTCGATGATGGCATGAGTGTTAAGATCGAACACTAGATTGCCGAAAGGGGTGTGATGCGGAACACCATGACCTACATAGACATGTCCGTTGAAGGTAGGATTGATTGAAGGAGTGCCTTTCACCACATTGCCAACAGGCACCTCTTTTCGGCTGGCTTCTCCTGTTTGAAAATCAATGAAATACAACTTACCGCACAGAGAAGCAAGTATTATCTCTTTCGAATTGAAACTCTCTGTAAGCGCCTCAGGATGCTGTCTGAAACGCTGCATCATGCTGTCGGGCCAATTAACAAAAAGAGGCTGTCCGGTCCAGCCGTTGCCACCTTCCCACACACCGTATGCCGTGCGCGAGGTGTCACGCGAAGTAGTGAACACCCATTCCACATTTATCGACAAAGAATCGCCATAGAGACGTCCACTGAAATTGGGATTACGCGTCGGCGAGCCACGGAACATGAATGTACCAGGCGCCTCAGCATAAAGGTCATCATAATCGCTCAAAAGGGGGCATGTCTCCTTATCAAAAGTGTCGATGACGTAAGTCATCTTCTCAGCAGAAGCATACATCGTGTCGGGAAATGGCTCTACAATCGGCTTCAAAGACAAGGTGTCCTGCAAAAGACTATCACTCACAACAGACGTATCAGTGTTATTTTTCAAACCTAACTGGCATGAAGTCAAAGCCAACGCTGTTGTTATAAACATCCAGATTATATGGTTCATCACGTTTGATTATTGTTTATTTGTTTTGATATGTATATTTATCTTTCAATTTACTCGAGGCTGCGTGACGAGTGACTACAACCTTTGGTCGTAGTTTTCTTTGTGACAATTCCGTCATCGGAGATTGTGGGAGGGTTGTCATGAAAATCAACTTTGCTCAGTTCCTTGATGATTTTTATCGCCTCCTTGTCTTCGTCATAATATGGTCCGGTGTTGGGTTTTGTTTGCTTGGTCGGTATTATCTCAGCCTCGAGGAAGTCGCCCGTGGCGGAATTGATTTTAATTCGAAAGATGGGGGCTATTCCGAGCCTTCCACCTATGTTTATTTGACTGAAGGTGGCAAAGTTGCCCATACTGTAAGCAATGAACTTCCCATTATACACCTCCACGCCGCGCGTCACATGGGGACCGTGACCCAGGACGACATCGGCTCCTGCATCGACTGCCAAATGGGCAAACTCATACACGTTTCCTCTGTCCTGCTCTATGTAATAGTCCTTTTTGCGTGTAACATGCTGATAGGCAGTTCCCTCGCCTCCACCATGAAAAGAGACTATCACCACATCGCATATTGAGTCGAGTTTCTGCACTATGGCCTGCATGGTTTCGTAATCGTTGAGGTTCATTATACTGGTGTTTGGCGAAAAAGCACAGAATCCGTACTTTATTCCACCACGCATGAACATCTCGTAGGGTTTTGTTTGATAGCCTGCCCAATGTATCTTATTGGCATTCAATATCTTTGTTGTATTATCTCGCCCATACGCCCTAAAATCGTTACTATGGTTGTTACCCACACTAATTAGGTTGAACCCTGCATCTTTATAATACTTCACATAGCTTGAAGGCATACCGAAACAGAACTTCTTGCATTCCGGCACAAGGCTGTCGGCAAACACTCCCTCCATATTGCAGAAGAGGATGTCGGCTCCAGCAAAATAAGGTTTCACCTTCGAGAGGAAGTTGGCAGCTGTGGTGTCGTCGGGAAGCCATGTCCTGTCGGGGAAAATGGAGCCGTATTGTATGTCGCCCACCGCCACAATCGTTATAGTGTCTTGCGAAAGCAGGGGGTTCAGGGAAAACAGCGTCACAAACGACAGTAATATCGACAGCTTTTTCATCATCACAACTCGCTATTAGACACCATTTTATACACTTTATCGCCACGGCGCACAAGCTCTTTCGTCATGATGGAGCAGGCCTCTCCTTTCACGGTTTGTGACACAGGCTTCAAGTCGACACGTATCTCGGTTATTACATCTTCGTAAACACCTGTTGTCGGGCCTATTATCATAATCTCGTCGCCAACGTTGAGGTCGTGTGTCTCCATCCTTATCTCGGCCACGCCTATCTTAGAGAAGTAGTTGGTCACTTGACCCACATAAAGCTTTGTCTTGGTGGCCTGCGAACCGTATTGCTTAGTCCACTCGCCCGTCTTACGGCCCAGATAGTAGCCGTCCCAGAAGTCGCGGTTATAGACGCTGCGCAGCCTTTGCATCCATGCCTCAACCTTATCGGGAGTAAAAGTGCCATCCTGCACCGCCTTGACAGCCTCGCTATAAACGGAGACAGTCACCTTGGTGTATTCCGGCGAGCGGCCACGGCCTTCAATCTTCAGCACTTCAATGCCTGCATCAAGGAGTTTGTCGAGGAAAGGTAAAGTGCAGAGGTCTTTCGGCGACATGATATATTCGTTGTCGATGTTGAGTGTCACGCCTTCTTCTATGTCGCGCACCTCATAGCCGCGACGACAGAGTTGCAGACAGGCGCCACGGTTGGCCGAAGAATTGTAATTATCCAAACTAAGATAGCACTTGCCCGAAATGGCCATGCACAAAGCCCCGTGGCAGAAAGCCTCAATCCGCACCAGCTCACCCTTGGGACCACAGATATGCTCCCTTTCTATATTCTCGACAATCCTCTTCACCTGATTTAGATTCAATTCTCTAGCCGTCACCATGACATCGGCAAACTGTGAGTAATATCGCACAGCCTCGGTATTGGTGATGTTGGTTTGGGTGGACATGTGCACCTCGACACCACGACTACGGGCATATTGTATCACACTTTGGTCGGAGGCAATAACAGCGGTGATGCCGTTTTGCTTAACTGCATCCACAAGCTGGTGCATCTCGTCCATCTCCTCGTCATAAACCACGGTGTTGATGGTGACGTAGCTTTTTATGCCATTGGAGTTGCATATATCAGCAATCTGACGCAGGTCGTCTAGGGAGAAGTTCTTAGCCGAACGGGAACGCATGTTAAGCCTGCCTATGCCGAAATACACAGAACCGGCGCCCGCCTGTACAGCGGCCGACAGAGCCTCATACGACCCCACTGGAGCCATTATTTCTATGTTTTTTTTCATGCGGCAAAGATACGGAATAATTTTATGCTGTAAGTCATTTAGTTAACGAATTGACACAAGACGCAGACTCTCCTACTTCGAACATAATCCGACATGACAAACGAATTCTTGATTTTGTAAGAACTTTTTTCTTATTTTTGCAAATACACGAACTTTTTTCTTATTTTTGCAAATACATAAACCTAAACCTTATCAAAAATGAAAAAATTATTACTTTTCACCATGATGTTGGCTGTTGCATCAGTTTTTACAGCCTGCGAAGACACCGATGCCAAATTGGCAGAGAAGCTGAAAGGCTCCTGGAAAGGCACCACCTTAATCAATGACGAGGAATATCCCATGGCTTACCAATTCTTCGAAAGCACCGACGGCAAGACCGGCAAGTTCGTCGAGATGACAAGCGACAAGTATCTGGAAGAGATTGATGGCGAAGAATACGTGTTGCCTTATGTAGTCTATGTTGGGGGCCAGTACAAAATCGACGAGGGCTGGCTGTCATTGACATACTCACCCGAGACCACCATTATCGAGATTTATGAAGACGCCCTAAACGATTTTGCAGAAGCCTATCTTGCCTACGACAGAGCAAAAGAAGAACCTTCGATGGGAGACGCCACCGTGGAAGAAGTTGCTGAACTCTACAAAGAATACATCTTTGATGAAGACAACGACAACTGGACTGAGATGTACGAGAAACTTAACGACAACAAAGCCGACGGTTTCAGCAACCTGACCATCAACGAAGGAAAGATGAGCTACAAGACAGGCGATGCCGGACGCCTCGAGTTTGAGAGCACCGACGAGATCTTCAAACAATATCCTTTTGACGAGTAAGAATTCACCCTTTTAAGGAGATGCCGCAGGCGAGGGGTTAATTGAAAAAATAAAATATTGATACACTATAATTTTCAAGACTCCCCCTACCCTCCTCAAAAGGGAAAAATTGATCAGCTTGAAACAAAACGGCGAAGCCGACAATGGCTCCGCCGCTTTTTATTTTCGGAAAAAATAGTGCGTCATGCTCCGCATTTCAAAAAAATGCTTATCTTTGTGCCCTCAAAACAAGCCACTTTAGCTCAGTTGGTAGAGCAACGCATTCGTAATGCGTAGGTCGCCGGTTCGAGTCCGGCTAGTGGCTCTGAAAAAAGAAAACCGGCAGATTTGTCGGTTTTTTTATTTTCTTCCGAAGTCCGCAGGAATCTCGCCCCACATTTCTGTTTTCCACTTTATGATTGGCACGTCGACAGTGTTGTTTTGAAGCCATTGCTCAGCACGGGCTATCACCTCGAAGAGCTTGGCATTCTGCGCATTGGGCTGCAACTTGGTCTTGCACTTTTTTTGACGTATCCACAGCTGCGCATTGACCGAGTCGCTGTATATAGGATATTTGAAGTCATATTTTTTTTGGTACGACAAAGCATGGACAATGGCCAAAAACTCACCTATATTATTAGTGCCGTTCTCATAAACACAACTTTTAAAAATCACCTGCTTGGTTTCAACAAACACACCCTGATACTCCATTTTTCCAGGATTGCCCGAACAGGCAGCATCAACGGCTATGGCCTGCATTATGGGCTGCTCATCTGCCGATGCCCAGCCAGGCTTGACCGATGTCGACTTTGGCATCTGCGAATAGGCTTGGTAGCCCATAGCCAAAGCCTTTTTTGCCTCTTCCAAATCAGCAAAGCTCTTATAATGCGCCCCCCGAAAACCCTCTATCTGCTCTTTGCATTTCTGCCAGTCACTGAAGACGCCCGTTTCGCGACCAGCCCAAACTACATAAAACTTTTTTTTCGTCATGCCACAAAATTAAGCAAATTTCAAATTCATGCGCTGTTTTATGTTTTTTTTGTACATTTGTATTTTGTTTTGAATAAAAAGGCAAGCCTTTTATAGGCTCCATAACATTGAAAAGTATAGTAATATGAATATTATCATTGCCGGCGACGGCGAGATGGGATTGCATTTAGCTGAGGCCCTGGTGCGCGGAAACCACAACATCACCATCGTTGACCCGCATGAGGAGCTGCTCAAAATGGTTGAGTCGCACACCGACCTTATGACAATAACAGGGGACTCGACTTCGACCTCGGTTCTGCTTCAGGCCAACGCAAAAAAAGCAGACATGCTTATTGCTGTGCTTCACGACGAACACATCAACCTGCTGACCTGCCTCTTGGCAAAAAAACTAGGCACGAAGAAAGTCATCGCACGCGTCAACACTATGGAAAACCTGAGTCCAGAGGTATGGAGAATGTATCAGGATTTGGGCATCGACGGGATGCTTTCGCCAGAAGACATAGCCACACAGGAGATCGTGTCACTGCTAAAGCAGAACGCCTCGCTCGAGACCTACGACTTTGCCGGCGGCAAACTGCAACTCTTCATGGTGAAGCTTGAAAACGATGCCGAGATTTTAGGCAAGACCATTGACGAGGTGATGCAGCAATACAGCCACATCGACTTCCTCGTGGCCGCAATACACCGCCGTCAAAACACTTTCATACCACACGAGGACTACATCTTCACAGCAGGCGACATGGTTTACGTCGTCACCAAGCCACACGCCGTGAAAGACATCATCAAGATAAGCGGCAAAAAACAGACAGAGATACACAACGTGATGATTGTGGGTGGCGGCCGCGTTGGCAAAATCACAGCCAAACGGCTCGAAAACGACATGAACATCAAAATACTCGAGAAAGACAAAAACCGCTGCATGGACCTGACAAACCTGCTCAGCGAGGCCCTCGTGGTGAACGCCGACGCGCGCAACATCGAGATGCTTGAGGACGAGGGAGTGAAAAGCATGGATGCCTTCATAGCTGTGACCGACAACACAGAAACCAACATACTCACATGCCTGCAAGCCAAGACGCTAGGCGTTAAGAAGACCATAGCACTGGTGGAGAACATCGACTATATTGACATCTCCCAAAACATCGGCATTGACAGTGTCATCAACAAGAAACTCATCGCGGCCAGCTATATGGTTCGCTATACCCTGGGCGCAAAAGTGTCGTCAATGAAATGCTTGAGCGGCATCGATGCCGACATAGTGGAGTTCCAAGTACGTGCCGGTTCTGCCGTAACACGCAACCCCATAGGCAAACTGAACATCCCTCAGGGTGCTGTTATATGCGGCATCACACGCTTCGACGAGAGCTTCATTGCCCTGCCCGACTTCCAGATAGAACCCGACGACCTTGTCGTTGTACTAACCCTTCCCGATGCCATCGGGACGATGGAAAAACTTTTTAATTAGAAGTTTATAAGTTTATAGTTGAAAGTTAGAAGTTGAAAGTTGAAACACAACTACTTGTTTTAGGATCAGGAATTTAACTCTACCTTTACAGCATGGATAACAAAGATAAGGTCAACATACCGATTATTATACGCTCGCAGGGTCTCATGCTGCTCATCGAGGGAGTCTTCATGCTCCTAGTAATACCGGTGACATATCTGCGCCATTCGGGTCTCAATACCTTTGCCATGCCACTTTCAGCAATGCTGACGCTGTTCTCTGGTTTTGTTCTATATCTCCTTGTACACCGAAAGGCGAAAGGACACAGCATGGGCGAACGCGAGAGCATCATCATAGTGTCGATATCATGGCTCACCCTCGCACTCTTCGGCTGTATGCCCTACATGCTTAGCGACACGCTCAACAACTTCACCGACGCCTTTTTTGAAGCCCTCTCGGGATTCACCACCACGGGAGCAACCGTCATTACCAACCTCAATGCCGTGAACGACGACATACTCTTCTGGCGCAGCCTCACACAATGGATGGGTGGGCTTGTCGTGCTCATATATTTGTCGGCCATACTTCCATCGATAGGCTTTGGTGGAATGCACCTCTTCGCCAACGAGCTTAACGGCATCAACTACACAAAAATCCATCCGCGCATCTCGCACACCGTAGCCCTGCTGTGGCTTGTATACATGGCCTTCACATTACTGGAGCTGCTTCTGTTGCGATGGGGCGGCATGGACACATTCGACGCTGCCTGCCACTCGCTGACAACGGTGTCGCTCGGTGGCTTTTCGACACACAACGACAGCATCACACACTTCACCCCCTACTGCCAAATAGTCATAATGACATTTATGGCAATAGCCGGATGCAACTTCGCGCTCTTACTGCTCTCTATGATGCGCGGACCTAAGATAATGTTCAAAAATCAAGAGTTCAAAACATTTATAGCCTACATCCTGATTGCAGGCACCGCCATCACACTAGGACTATGCTTCATCAAGGGCGACAGCTTCGGGCACTCGCTCCGCGAAGGCTTTGTAAGCGTCATCTCAACCATGACGACGACTGGATTCTTCGTTGCCGACTACGACACATGGCCAACCACACTTATGGTGATTGTTTTCCTGCTTATGTTCATCGGCGCAAGCACAGGCTCAACATCAGGAGGCATAAAGATTTTGCGACACCTTATATTTATAGAAGACGCCGCCATAGAACTGAAACGACTTGTGCACCCCAACGCCGTGCTGCCCGTGAAAGTCAACGGCAAATCACTCTCACGCAGCGTGACACAGAAAAACAACACTTTCATCTTCGTCTATTTCGCTTGCTTCATAATAGGACTGGTTGTTTTCAGGGTTCTAGGACTAGACTTCAACACCTCGATGGGATGTTCTATAGCCTCGCTGAGCAACCTCGGCACTGGCATTGGCAACGTGGGACCCTTCGGCAATTATGCCTACCTGCCCAACGCCGCCAAATGGACATCGGCCATACTCATGCTACTGGGACGTGTGGAGCTCTTCACCCTGATGATGCCGTTCTCTCGCAGCTTCTGGAGAAACTGATTACAAATTATAAGCTATGTGTAAAAACCCCAACCCACTATTGTCATAACAATCGGCCACAACTGTCAACGATGCAGTTATTTAGAATCTTTATAAATTTCTTGAAAAACATACAATCTTTCGACGATATGTTATATCTTTGCGGCACTAATTCAAAACATAAACATTATGGCTTATAAAATCACTGACAGCTGCGTAGCATGCGGCACTTGCATCGACGAATGTCCAGTTGGTGCTATTTCGGAAGGCGACATCTATGTAATTGACGCTGACCAATGTGTAGGTTGCGGCACCTGCGCCGGCGCCTGCCCGAACGAAGCAATCGTGGAGGACTAATCCAACAATAAATGTAGCCCTGCAAAAGCAGGGCTACATTGTTTGGCATGGTTTTTGATGATTGCTTTTATGTTCTTTGAATATCCTTGAACAAACTAATTAATTAATAACCAAATTTAATCAAAAATGAAAAAAGTATTCTTAGCACTCGTGTGCTTCGCAAGCGTTGCATTCTTTGCAAGCTGCGGTGGAGAAACCGACAAAAACCCCACTATCAGCCTTTCAGCTGACAAAACCACAATTGACAGCCCTGATGTTGTAACATTCACCATCAAAGCTGATGCCAATGCCACATCAAAGAAAGACCTGGTTTCAGTATCAGTCAATGTCACCAACAACGACCAACTCGTTTATGACACTATTTACACAGCCACTGGTCTTACTTTCGAGCAAGAACTCAAACTGGAATTGAACAACCCCACTACAGAGGCTGTTGTTTTCGAAGTTACAGCTACTGTTAACGACGCTGCTGCTCTCAACGCTGCCAAGACAGTTGAGATCACAGTCAACCCCGCTGCCGCTACTCCTCTGCAAGAGAAAGCTTTCACATGGAACCGTCGCGGTAGCAACGATGCAACAGGTCTAGATGAGTTCGGCCTTGAATGGAACAGAAATCACTCAAAGGCTATTTTTGCAGAAATAACACCTGCTGCAGGCGTGACAATGTACGAATTTCCTTCCAGCGTTTACACAAACACCACAACAGAACAGCAAAAAATTGCTGCTTTTGAAGGCGCTACAGAAATAACAATCTGGAAAGAAATGAAAGTAGACGGTGCCACCTCACAAACTTTCGACAAAGTGATTGGTACCAAGAAAGCCGATGGCACATATTGCCTCATACACATCACCAACGGCTCATACACATCTGGCAGCTACGGTGTTGATGCCACAATCACAGGTATGGCAAAATAATCTTTGTTGAAGATTACAAAAAAAAAGCGTCCCGAGCGGGGCGCTTTTTTTGTTTTAAACACTTTTATTTCACAAATTTACAGCCATAGCTGCCATCAGTCCCATTCCAATTTCCAAAGAATCCTCGTCTATGTCGAAAGTGGAAGTGTGTTGTTTTCCCGTGACGCCTTTGGCAGGATTAGAAGTCCCTAAACGATAGAACAGGGCAGGAACCTGCTGCGAATACCAAGCAAAGTCCTCGGACGTGTAGAGCGGCTGCAACTCTTTCACTTTCGCGGCACCAAGATATGCCGAGGCCAGACTTTTTGCCTCTCTTTTCAATCCAGCATTGTTCACAAGCACTGGGTAGCCTTGCCTAATGTCGAGGTCGGCCACGACATTGGCCGCGCGAGCCTTGTCGCCGACATGCTCCTCAATGAAGCGTATAACCTGACTGCGCAGGTCTTCATCGTAAGTGCGAAGAGTCCCCTTTATGCTGACCGTGTCAGGTATGACATTGTATGTGCCGTTAGCGACAAATTGTCCAAAACGCATAACGCATCCCTCCTTACCGGAGCACATTTTCCACACCTTTTTTTGCAACTCAGCAATCATGTCGGCAGCAATCCACACCATGTCCTGCGACTGCTGAGGCTTCGCGGCATGACCGCCTCTGCCTGTAAGTTTCAGTTCTATCTCGTTACCTGAAGCCATATACGGACCTTCACACAAACCAACCTCGCCACATGCAAGGTCTGGATAGCAGTGCTGGGCAATCATGACATCGACACCCTCTAATACGCCATGCTCTATCATCAGCTTGGCACCGCCGGGAAGTTCCTCCTCACCTGGCTGGAACACAAACTTTATAGTTCCTTCAAAGTCAGATTTCAAATTGTTGAGTATCCTGGCCGCTCCAAGAAGCATAGCCACATGCGCATCATGACCGCAAGCATGCATAACACCCTCATTACAGGACTTGTACGGCGCGTCATTATCCTCTTTTATCGGCAAAGCATCCATATCGGCTCGCAGGGCTATGCAACGTTTTTGGGGATTACGGCCCTCAATGGTGGCAACGACACCCGTGCCAACAATGCCATCGATGTGCTTAATATCCCATTGGTCAAGTGTTTTGGCAATCAAACGTGACGTTTCAAACTCTTTGAAGCTCAACTCAGGATGACTGTGTATGACACGACGAATATTTCTTATCTCATCAAAGAATTCGTGCGATAACGTCTTTATTTTTTCTATTTCAATCATGTTTAATCACTGTTTATCAATATATTGCCTATTCTACATTCAAGGCAACGGCGTTTTTTGCAATAGTTCTCATAAAGTGTCAGCACGGCCTGCGACTGGGTGGCATTTTGAAATGCTATTCCACTTTGTGTGAAAAGGCGTGTGATGTGGTTGTTTTCAGCCTCAATCTCTTCAAGCAATGCAACAGCCTTGTCGCACTGTTCAGACTGCTCATGACGCTTGCCCCAAGTGAACAGCATTGGCGCCACCACGTTGATTATGAGCGTATTGACCGTAACATCACCCAAATGCTTAATCTTTCTTGGTGAAGAGACCATAAAACGGTAATGAGTCTCCCAATATGCTGAAGTTGCGACATCGAAAATCATTTTCACTTCTTTTAAGTTATTGCAATTCAACAACTTAGAAAACACCAATGCGTTTTGGTATATAATCTGGGCAATTTGGGCCAGTCTAATGGTCGGGAAGTTGCCAGGTCGCATACGCATGAACCTCCACATAGATGTCGGCATGGTTTTCAGTTTAAATTTGGCCTGCATGACGCTGAATTCACGTCTTAGGAGCATGGAATACTCATCGTTGAAGTTCTCACTGAGCAGTCCTGCACAGCCAAAAAGCATTGCTTCTATCTGTGTGAGGTTATCGGAATGTTTTTGCAGCATTTTAAATGGCAGAACATTGGCAAGCAGTGCAAAAGCATCGTTATTAACCTTCAAACCCATATAGTGAAGCAAAAGCTTATAAAACGCGTCCTCCCAGTCGTGGGTATTGCTGCTCAGTATTTTCGCCACCGTCGCCGACTTGGCTTGGAGTCGCTCCACAACGAGCGCATCGAGCCACGACAACCATGTGAAATTTTGTATAGTCGGCAGCATATTGGCACAAGGCAACTCTTTTTTCTCGCCCACAAAGTCATGATATTTGCTGAAAAGGGTTGTATCGATGATGTTTTTAAGTTCAAGGACAGGGATGTCGTTGACGCGGGCATCGTGTTCATAAACCACGTGCAAAATAACATTATTATAAGCCTTGTCATGCTGGTGTCTATGCCGTTTCCAGTCAGATGTTTTCACATGGATTTCCACATTTCCCGCCCATAAAGTGCTGCCAATCTTAAGTTTAGCCTCCAGAAAATCGGGGCCTGAGTTGGTGTTGCGATAGCCAGTCCCGAGCAGCACAACACTATCGCCATCGGTCGTGACCGGCTCGCCTTTAATGAGTTTGTTGCTCCAAATATAATAGAGAAACTGTTCGTCCACGGTTATATACATTAAACATCAAAACAGGCTGTAAAGGTAATAATAAAAGTTGAAAGAAGTTTTTTTATCGAAAAGTTTTGGAAAATGACGAGAAAAGATGTAATTTTGCAGGTCAATTTCTAACTACTTCAAGTTGAGTCATGGCTGAGTTAAGCATTACTTTGTCTGAGATAGAGCAAAAGATTATCAGACTGATAGAAAGAAGCGATGCGTTGGCTGTTTCCAACAGGGAGTTGGTCCGCCGCAACGAGGAGTTGGAGGATGAGAACTTCGCGCTGCGCAAAGCGAACGAGGAATTGCGTGAACGTATAAATAAAAGTGTAATAGTAAATGCACTCGGAGGAGAGGAAGAGATAAGGGAAAGCAGAGAGCTTATCAGGGATTTGGTTGGCGAAATTGACCGGTGCGTTTCGATGTTGAATGAGAAAGAATAGGCGCGACATATTTTGGACAATCTGACCATAAATATCACCATAGCGGAGAAGCAATACAGGCTTACCGTGGCTCGTGCCGATGAGGAGAAAGTGAGGAAAGCCGTTTCCCTCATCAACGACACGATGAAGTCGTACTCGAAGCACTATTCTTTTAAAGATAATCAAGACCTGTTGGCAATGGCGGCATTGCAGTTCGCCACCACGGTAGTGAAACAAGAATCGGACAGAAGTTTCGACGCACAGCATCTGGAACGTAAGTTGAACGAGCTGAACACCCTGCTTAGCGAAACCGAGCAAACCCGCGATACATAGGCATATCACGGTTCTTTGAAACGATAAAGACAATACTGTCTGCCCATCGCATCATGCAAACCTAACAAATAAAAATCAATTAAACGGGTGTGTTCGCGTGATGTAAAAACAGGCCTCAATCCCATCCCGGCTTGGGACGGGAGTACTGCTTCAGTACCGGTGGAAGTTTGAGCCGCGCGGCAGCCTAATGCGTATCTATAAGGGGTTTTGCTGTAATCCCATGTGGCAGACAGTTTTTCTTTTTTCCCGCTCACATCCCCAAAGTGCAGGTAAAACAAAAAAGTAAAATGACAGGAACAGCCATTATTATCGCTGTAGCAGCCCTCATAGTAGGACTGGTCATCGGCTTCGTGGTGACATCAACACTGCTGCGCAAAGCCGTGACAAAAGAAGAATCGGCCCTTTTGGAAGAAGCCAAGGAAAAAGCCGAAGTTATAAAGAAAGAACGCATCCTTCAAGCCAAGGAGAAGTTCCTCCAGATGAAAGACGAACACGAGAAAGCCTGCAATGAACGCAAGCGCGAGCTGCAAAAAATCGAGAACAAAGTAAACCAGATGCAGCAACAGGCAACCCAGAAGAACGACGAGCTGCAGCGTAAGGCCAAAGAGCTGCAAACACTGCAACAGAACGTATCGGCACAACAGAGCAGCCTGGCCAAACGCAAGACCGAACTCGACAAGATTTACGAAGAAGAGACCAAGAAACTAGAGGCCATCTCGGGGCTTTCGGCCAACGATGCAAAACAACAGCTTATCGAAATCGTAAAAGACGATGCCCGCGCAGAGGCAATGGTTTATGTGAAGGAAATAACCGAGGAAGCCAAGATGAGCGCAGCCGAGACTGCCAAGAAAGTTGTTCTCGAAACCATACAACGCACCGCTGCCGAAGTCGCCATTGAAAACACCGTCAGCGTGTTCAACATCGAGAACGACGAGATAAAAGGCCGCATCATCGGTCGCGAAGGTCGTAACATACGCGCACTTGAGGCTCTCACCGGTGTGGAAATCATCATCGACGACAGCCCAGATGCCATTCTCCTCTCAGGCTTCGACCCGATACGCCGCGAGATAGCACGTCTATCACTGCAGAAACTCGTCACCGACGGACGCATACACCCCGCACGCATCGAGGAAGTTGTGCATAAAGTTGAGAAACAAGTTGAGCAAGAGATTGTGGAAACAGGAAAACGCACCGTCATCGACCTTGGCATCCACAACATTAGTCCCGACCTTATCAAAATGATTGGCCGCATGAAGTACCGCTCATCATACGGACAGAACCTGCTACAGCACTCCATCGAGGTGGCCAAACTTTGCGCCACCATGGCAGCCGAGTTGGGCCTGAATCCAAAGACAGCCAAACGAGCAGGTTTGTTGCACGACATCGGCAAGGTGGCTGAGAACGAGGAAGAGCTGCCACACGCCATACTGGGTATGAAGGTAGCAGAACGACTGAAAGAGAAACCCGACATCTGCAACGCCATTGGCGCCCACCACGACGAGGTTGAAATGGAAACCCTCATCGCTCCTATCGTACAGGTCTGCGACGCCATCTCTGGCGCACGTCCAGGCGCACGCCGCGAGGTGGTTGAAGCCTACGTGCAACGACTCAACAAACTTGAGGAGATGGCAATGTCATACAACGGCGTGGTGAAAACATACGCAATTCAAGCCGGCCGCGAACTGCGCGTCATAGTAGGTGCCGACAAGGTCAGCGAAGCCGATGCCGACCGCATAGCCTACGACCTCTCGAAGCAGATACAGAACGAGATGACCTATCCCGGACAAATAAAGATAACCGTGATAAGAGAGACCCGCGCTGTAAGCTTTGCAAAATAAAAATATCTTTTCATATTCGCAACCCCCGTGCCATGGCACGGGGGTTTTTTTGTATTTTTGCGCGATTAAACTTTAAAAAATGAATGCACTGATCGAAATAAACATAACGCCATTTATAGACAACATTGTTCATTTCCGCTTGTTTTTTTCTCTGACAGCCATTCTTTTGACAATATTTTTGCTCAGTGTCGCCAACCGTAACAAGCTAAACCACTTCATCGAATACCATGTCAAATGGATAGCCCTCTGTGTTTTCATATCAGGCATAATTCTTTACTTCATAGGATTTTGGGACGGAGGCTCGTCGGGCAACATTATCACGCTACTGCTACGCGCCACGCTCTCCTCTTTGGAGATGTTCGTCTCGCAGTCCGACCTTATTGAAGTCAGACATAGCATGCACGAGAACGGCATCTATATGCTTTTCTTTGCGATAACGCATTTTATGGCGGTTTTTATCAGTGCCGTATTCATCATACCGTTCATCGCATACGTGCTGCACTCGCGCCGCGCATTGAGGATGTCACAAAAATCAAATCTTTTCATATTTTGGGGACAGAACGACAACTCGTTTCTTCTGGCCGAGGATATAGTAAGGTCGATGCCCGACAAAGATTACATGACGGTGTTTGTGGAACTGCCCAGTGAAGCGGAAGGAGGTTCGCTGCTACACTTTACCCATTTGTTCAGCGGGTCACTTTTCAAAAACGACAAGATGAACAAGATACGACATCTCAACGCCTTATTGATAAACAGCGACGACACTGTTCTATGCCGCGGTGAGGACTATTCCTTGCAAAAAGTGCTTAAGGAGGCTGGCCTTGAATTCCTTTACAAAGCCATTGCACGCGAAAACTTCACGGATGTGAAATTCTTCTTCTTGTCGGACAACTACAGCCAAAACGTGAAAAATGCCGTTGCTCTTATTTCCACCATAGAGCCGTCGGACAGTCCCATCCTAACAAAAAGAATCAGTTCCTATTGCCACAGCCCTTACAACGAACTATGCATAACCTACAGCTACACCTCTTTAAGCAGACGCATGTCGGGCAAAAACAACATCAGCTTCAACATAACCGACTCGGCACGCCTTGCCGCCGTGGAACTGAAAAGCAACGCCAAATACCAACCAGTAAATTTCTTGAAAGTCGACACCAACACAGCCACGGTAAGCACCCCGTTCAGAGCTATGATTCTCGGTTTTGATGAAACAGGAGAAGAGGTGATGAAATATCTTTACGAGTATTCATCGCTGATAAACACCAATGGCGAGAAAAACCCGACCACAATCTTCATCACCAACACCAAGGTTGTGGAGACTCACAACAAGTTCCTGATGAAATATCCATCCCTGCGCAACAGCAAGGAGGTGCAACTCGTCGATGAAGGCGTGCATACTTCGGAATTCAAGACATGGCTTGCCACAAGTTCGGAGAACCTCAGCTACATTGTCATTTGCAGCGGCAACGACATTGACAATATAAACTTCACCAATACCATCTACAAAATCGCATGCCGACGCAGAAACGCGAAATCAGGCAAACTGATGATATTTGTGCGCTCCTATTCGCAGGATTACTACAATGAACTCAATGACATAGCAACCTATTACAACACGTGCAACAAAGAATCGAACATCGAAATTGTGGTTTTTGGCAGTAAACGATCGATCTTCACCTACCGCAGTGTTGTGGAGCAGCATACCATCAACGATGCGCGTTTGTTCTACGAAAGCTATATAAAACACACAAAATATAATGAGAGCTGGTACGACCAATACCTCAAACTGAGCGCCACTTACGCCCAGCACCAGGAACTTGCCTGCCGGCTTAATCAGAACATGTCTAACTGGTTCCACATAGCCACGAAAATGCATCTTTGCGGTGCCGATACAGACAAGGATAAACTGCATCGTTTGTGCGAATGTGTATATAGCCGCCCAAAAATGGAGCATTATCTTGAAAGTCTGGACTCGGCCTTGACACCCGAAGAGAAAGCAAAAGTGGTGAAACTCTATTGTAGCTATGCCAATGCCAGCGAAAGCGAGCAAACCCTCATGAACAATTTGGCCAAATGCGAATATCTGCGCTGGAAAGCCTTGATGGAAATGCTGGGTTACATACCCGACAATGACATTGTGAACGAGGAGGGCACTATAAGGAAAGACCATGCCAACAAGAAACACGCACGCATAACAACCATTGAAAGGATGAAACAAGAGCCTGTCTTGAGCGAAACCATACCTTACAACTATACTGTTGTCGACGTAAGCCTCATGATAGCGGCTCAAGAAAAAAAATAACTACTTATTTGCTTCCTTCGTCGACAACAAACCGCAGGCCGCGTCAATGTCCTGACCGCGCGAAGCCCTTATGGTGGCCAATATCCCTTTTTTATTGAGAGCATCACGAAAAGCAATCATGGCGATATTGTCGGTGCTTTTTAGGTTAATACCTTTTATTTCATGATAACGTATAAGATTCATCCTGCAGCGCATACTGCCTATCAGCTTGGCAATCTCATTGATATGTTCCTTGCTGTCGTTCATACCCTTGAAAACGATATACTCAAACGACAGTCGACGTTGTCCGTGCCAGTCGTGCTGCCTCAGAGCGTGAATCACCTCCCTTATTGGATAGTTCTTCTCGATAGGCATTATCTTCAGTCTCTCATCGTGGAACGGGCTGTGCATACTGATGGCAAGGTTGCACTTCGACTCCTCTAAAAAACGCTTCATATTTGGGATAACACCGCAGGTTGAGACCGTGATTCGTGTCGGACTCCATGCCAATCCCCACTCCGAGGTGAGGATGTCGAGTGTTGACATAAGGTTGTCGTAGTTGTTGAGAGGCTCGCCCATGCCCATGAAAACGATGTTTGAAAGCGTGTCAAATTCAGGCAGACTCAATATCTGATTGGCTATCTCGGCAACGGAGAGGTTTTTCTGGAAACCCTGTTTTCCCGTAGCACAAAAGAGGCAATCCATCTGGCAACCGGCTTGTGTCGAGACACAGAGCGTGGCGCGGTCGTGGTCGGGTATGTAAGCAACCTCCACATAATACTCGCCAACGGCATAAAGGTATTTCTTTGTCCCGTCGGTCGAGGTCTGCACCCTTACAGGGGCCTGCAAACCAACCTCATATCGTTCAGCCAAAGCCTCGCGCGATGCCTTGCTGAGGTTGCTCATAGCCTCTATCGAAGCACATCTTTTGCGATAAATCCAATTCACAATTTGCTTTGCGGTATATTTCGGCAGTCCCAATTCATCTACAATCGCCTGAATCTCAGTGGGATTCTTGCCTAAAAGAGTTTCTTTTTCCATGATATTTATGTTTTATCCCAACAACATTTTACTCACTGCCGCAGTGTTCATTGCCCAAACGGTATCGTAAACCTCTTCGGCCTGTTCTGGCGAATCTACTATGTTTAGATTCTGCACCTCTGCCTTGAGTTTCAGTATATCGCCAATCTTCGTCTTGGCCTGCAACTTGCGCAAATAGACACGGATTCCAGCAGCATTTAGACTTCCTACAGTCTGACCGTCGAAAGCCGCTTCAAGCCAGATTATCTCGTGACGGGCAACGTCGAGAATGCCAAAAACAAGCCCTTTCGACAGGTTGTCGCTGCTTATCCTGACAAGATGCTGCACACACGATGGGTCGTAAGCCACACCGCTTTTGTCGGAGATGGTCATAGGATAAGCCGAACTCATCCAACCGAGCATAAGGTTTGGCGAGATGCCACCAGAAGAATAGGCATTGCAGGTGAAGGTCACAAAACGGGCTTGGTGTTTCTCCAAGGTAGGCAGGTCAAGCTCGATATATTCAGCCGCACCAACCATTTCGGGAATATGCTGAATATCGCCACTATGGCGGGCACCACGAGGAGAGAGGTTATAGTAGGAGCACACGTCATTATCGTTGTCGTATGCGATATGGCAGCTCAAATCCATGTCGAGATGCTGCTTATGAAGGCCCTTGCCCCACTGCATGAATACCCTTACCTTGTCGCCCTCCACAGGGAATGTCATTCCCTGCAAAGCGCACGATGTGTCTTGAATGGTGGCGCTACGGTCACCAATAGCAATGGGAATCTGATACAACTCGGGGGCGATATAGACCGACTTGGCCTCAGTTGTCTGCTGCGCAAACCGCTGACGCATATAGTCATTATACAAACTGTTGACACTCTTCACCATCGCCTCTATGTCTTCTTTGCTGTAAAGTTGTATCAACCTGTTCGCTTCAACCTGTTTTTTTATTCCACTTAAAGTGTTGACGGTGCGACTTGGATTGAAAAAATAATTCTCGGCATACATTCCCAATGTCATCACAAGTCGTGCAGGGAGTTTGGGGAGCAAGGTACGAAATACCTCCATGGGCTTCTCAGGTCCGAAATGCAGCATTGATGAGAAGAGGCTGCGGGCAAAGACACCTGGACGTTGTTTGAGCAATGTCAATGTGCGCTCTACATCATCTTGACTTTTAGCTGCATCCACTTCGCCTTGCCACACTGGATAGGTCTCATTGTAGAATATATCCAATATGGATTTCAGTTTACCGTAGCCCTCTTTTTTGGCATATTCAGTAAGGCGCAAAGCGCGTATGAAGCGCACCCACATCTCGCGTTTCGGGTGCATTTGCTCACAAATCGTCTCAACAGGCAGTTCCAACTCGTTCATCCATTTGGCCATAAGACGGCAGAAAGTGCGATTGTAATGCAGCTTCAACGCATCCTTTTGCTCCTTTCCAGCTTCCACGCTTCTGTCAAGTTGAGAATGCCAGTTTGTGTTGTTCTTTACAGCAATATGTGTCAAAGTTCTTGGTTCCAGCAGTTGCAAACGACCTGTATGGCGATACCACAAAAACCTCATAATGTCGGTAGGAGATGTGATAAGACGATGTGCTTTTTCTTCCTCGTTTTTCTGCATGAGCAAATCCATGAGGATAATAGCTGTTTCCTTAACTTTTACCTCAACCTTTTCCGGGAAAGGATAGTTTTGTAGCAAAATCTTCAACGAATCTACCTGTGTGGCATCGAGTGCGACAGGTGACTCCACAAGATCAAGCAACATTTTTTTCATGTCGTCATCAGTAAAAAGACGGAGTTCCGTATGTTTACTGCCTTGACCAGTAAACACTTGGTCTGAGGTAACAAAAGGTGTGCCGCAAAATGGACAACCATTATAGCGTTCAAGATTGAAAGTACCGTTTGGAATAAGATGTCCGCAAGGCAAGCGTGTACCTTTAAATCCAGCAGATGCACCAAATATGTTTGCTATCCAGGTGACTAGATGGTCGGCCATGGTCTCGCCTGTGGCTTCGTCCCAGCCTTTCACAAGTGCTGCCCAATTACAGTTGACACCTAAAACCTCTTTGATTAAGCCCAGAAAATCAACAAGTTGCGCAGGGGAATATGCGTTCACAGTACGCAAAGCATCTTCACTGAGTGTGTAACCATACTGGTTAAGCTGCTTCAAGGTTTGCAGTGTCCGATGGTTTATATCGCGAACTACAGGTTTTTGTGATGCGTAAACAGCTACGTGACGCAGGGCCAGTTTCATCAAGTCAGTATTCATATCGTTACTCATTTTGCATAAAAAAAAGGCAATCGGCGGACTAATTTACAAGCGCCGAAGCGCTCAGTTAGATCGAAGTAAGTCCGCCTTGGCCTTATTTATCAAAAACAGGCAATCACACAGCTGAAGACCATAAACAGGTAGTTGAAGTAAGCCGTATTGGGCCTGTTAAACCATTTCAAAAAACTATCTAAAGGCAAAGATATATATTTTTTCGATACAGGGATAAAATGACCTAAAAAAAAGGCATAAAAAAAAGCAGGTAGCTGAAGCTATCTGCTAAGGGTGGGCGGCGACCTACTTTCCCACGTTTCACCGCAGTATCATCGGCGCTGCGGGGCTTAACTTCTCTGTTCGGAATGGGAAGAGGTGCGCCCCCGCGCAATAACCGCCTCGTAGGCGCGCTG
>Ga0310691_10000664_pt1 | contig 60872 bp, 24 predicted proteins | sample 176DNAGHGlowgp2_FD_203887 | JGI IMG/M metagenome (GOLD analysis project Ga0310691, IMG submission 203887) | Sheep rumen microbial communities from Palmerston North, Manawatu-Wanganui, New Zealand - 1766 DNA GHGlow gp2 (v2) (version 2) | ecosystem: Host-associated > Mammals > Digestive system >... | reverse complement strand
GCACGCGTCTTCTTACCGTTAACAAGCTGCTTAAGACGTGAAAGTGAGCGGAACGGGTCAACGATAACCTTACCTATATCACTGTCGCGGCGCAGGAACAGCTGACCCTCGGTAATATAACCCGTGTTATCAGGCACGGCGTGAGTGATATCGCCGCCAGACAGCGTTGTAACGGCGATAATTGTAATAGAACCACCCGATGGGAACTGCACCGCCTTCTCATAAATCTTGGCAAGGTCCGAATACAGAGAACCAGGCATAGAGTCCTTGGAAGGAATCTGGTCCATACGGTTGCTCACGATAGCCAAAGCATCGGCATACGATGTCATATCGCTCAAAAGTACCAGCACCTTCTCATCCTTCTGCACGGCAAAATACTCGGCAGCGGTCAGAGCCATATCAGGCACCAGCAGACGCTCTACGGCAGGGTCCTCGGTGGTGTTCATGAAACCTATGATACGGTCCATTGCACCGGCGTTTGAGAACACGTTCTTAAAGTAGAGGTAGTCATCATTGGTCATACCCATACCGCCCAGGATAATCTTGTCGGCCTTGGCACGCATGGCCACGGTAGCCATAACCTGGTTGAACGGCTGGTCCGGATCGGCAAAGAACGGAATCTTCTGGCCCGATACAAGAGTATTGTTAAGGTCGATACCCGCGATACCGGTTGCAATCAGCTCCGACGGCTGTTTACGGCGCACGGGGTTAACCGATGGGCCGCCAATCTCAACCTCAGTGCCCTCAACGGCAGGACCGCCATCAATAGGATCACCGTATGCGTTAAAGAATCGGCCGGCCAGGCTGTCGCTCACTTTCAGACTGGGAGCCTTGCCCATAAACACCACCTCGGCGTTGGTAGGGATACCGCCGGTGCCCTCAAACACCTGCAGCGTAACCTCATCGCCTGCAATCTTTACCACCTGAGCCAGACGGCCGTCTATCATAGCCAGCTCATCATAACCCACACCCTGCGCTTTAAGAGAGCAGGTAGCCTTTGTAATCTGGCTAATCTTGGTGTAAATCTTCTGGAATGCCTTTGTTGTCATAGCTATAGCGGGTTAAGCGGTTTTACGTTCATCGATAAGAGCCTTGAGCTGTTTCTCGTATTCAAAGTATTTGTCTGACTCAAACGGCTGGTAGTTCATCTGCTTGCACAGGTTGATAACCTTCTTGAAGTAATCTATAACCTCAAGGAAAGTATCAAACTTAAACTCAGTGTGACAGATGTCAATCACGCGGTCCACAATTGTCTCCTGACGCTCCATCGGAGTCACGGCATCAACCTCATCGAACGCATCCTGCTGCAGTACGATAAAGTCTATAAGTTCTGATTTCCAGAACGTTACGTGATAATCCACAGGTACGCCGTCATCGCCCAGAATGTTAATCTGCTCGGCAATCTCCTTACCGCGCAGCAGGCGGGTCTTGAGCTCGTTCACCTTACCAATCCACTCACCGTTTATACGGTCAGTGATATATTTCTCAAATTCCGGATAATCCAGATATTTGGAGTAAGAGTCAATGGGGTTGATGGCCGGATAACGCTTGCGGTCGGCACGCTCCTGCTCCAGGGCGTAGAAGCATCGGGCCACCTTCTTGGTGTTCTCCGTGACAGGCTCCTTAAGGTTACCGCCGGCAGGCGATACGGTACCGATAAAGGTAATTGAGCCCGGCTGGCCGTTGTTGAGATACACGTAACCTGCACGTCCATAGAAGTTTGCAATGATACTGGAAATATCCATCGGGAAAGCGTCCGGACCGGGCAGCTCCTCCATACGGTTAGACATCTCACGCAGAGCCTGAGCCCAACGTGATGTTGAATCGGCCATAAGCAGAACACGCAGGCCCATGCTACGGTAATACTCCGATATAGCCATAGCCGTATAGACCGAAGCCTCACGTGCGGCAACCGGCATGTTTGATGTATTTGCGATAATGATTGTACGCTCCATCAGCTTACGTCCGGTGTGCGGGTCATCCAGTTCCGGGAACTCTGTGAATATCTCCACAACCTCATTGGCACGCTCACCGCAGGCAGCGATAACCACGATATCGGCCTCGGCCTGCTTGGATATAGCGTGCTGCAGCACGGTCTTACCTGTACCGAACGGGCCGGGAATGAATCCCGTACCGCCCTCCACTATCGGGTTCAGGGTATCTATTGAACGGACGCCTGTTTCCAGAAGCTTGAACGGACGCGGTTTCTCGCGGTAGTTGGTCATAGCCACCTTAACCGGCCATTTCTGGATCATGTTGACGCTAACGGTATCGCCCTTGGCGTTCTCCAGCACCGCAATCTCATCTATAATGCGGTACTCACCCTCAGGCGCAATCTTCTTAACCGTATACTCACCCTCTAGCTGGAACGGGGCCATAATCTTGAGCGGCTGGAAATTCTCCTCAACCTTACCCAGCCAGTCCGATGCACGCACCACATCGCCCACCTTCACGATAGGCTCAAACTTCCACAGGCGGTCATTATCAAGCGGATAGGTGTATTCACCGCGCTTAAGGAAAACGCCGGTCATCTTGTCCAGGTCATTCTGCAGACCGTCATAATTGTGTGACAGCATGCCGGGACCCAGCGTAACCTCCAGCATGTGGCCGGTAAATTCGGCGGGGGCGCCCACCTTCAGTCCTCGGGTGCTTTCAAATACCTGGACGAAAACGTTTTCGCCCACCACCTTGATGACCTCGGACATCAGCTTGTCGCCTCCTGTCTCAATGTAGCAGATCTCATTCTGCGCAACAGGGCCGTCCACCTTCAGTGTGACCATGTTGGCAATGACACCTTGCACTGTACCTTTTGTACTCATATTTAGAATTTTAACTCGTTAAAATTTAATTGAGAATTGAGAATTGAAAATTGAAAATTTCCATCCGGTGCGTGTCTTACGCAGGTTCTGCATATTAATTCTCAATTCTAAATTCTCAAATTTCAATTTGTTTTAAACTCAGCGGGAACAGTGGTTTGCTCCTTGAGCTCTCCAATCAATTTACGGAACAGTTGCTGGCCCTTCTCCTTATCCAGGGTGGTCCAGCGCTCCACAATACCCAGGCGCACCATGAATGAGAAGAGGCGCTCCACGCTGAAGTAATTAAAGAAGGTGTGCTCCTCAAGCCAGTTCCAGCGCAACAGATCCACTTTACGCTCACGCTGCGACAGGTCCGACTCCTCAACAAGACGCATCACATCATCAAAATAATCCAGTTCCTGGCTCAAACCCCAGTCACGCGCACCGCTGGTACGCAGCGCCTGGGCAACATCACCCTGCCCCACAATAACCTTTTGTATATCAAGGTTATACTTGCGTGCGGTAATGCCGCTCAAGATATTGTTCAGATTCAGGTTGAACTCATACCATGAGCTTACAAACTCATTGCCCGACTGAGCCATTGCATACTCATAGAACAGGCTCCACAGACGGTCCTCGGCAAACGCGGCCTTCTGGCGCCAGCTGTCATCCAGCCACTCCCGTACAAAATCGTACATGAACGGCGGAATATCAGAGCGCGGAGCCTCATCGGCCTTGACATCGGCCACAAGCTGCTCCATCAGGTCCGATCCGATAAACCCGCGGCAGACACTCTCCTGTCTGAGCAGGTCCATAACCTTACGGTCCTGTCCGCTCAGGGAGTCAAAAACCTCGGCACGGAACTGACTGACCGTGAGCGCCGCCTTGCTGTCATCAATAGTGATGTCGGGCAGCCCGGCTATAAGATAGTAGTAATTACGCATCAGAACAGAGTCTCAACCAACTGCGGGCGCAGCATAGACTTGAACCAGTTCATAAACTCCTCGGTGCCGAAATTCACCTTGTATGACCCGTCGGCGGGCTGGATGGAGAATTCGGCCGGCTGGCCGTTCACCTGGGTAATCTTGACGCCCTTGTCAAGCAGAGCCTTGGCATTTGCGTTAAAATACCTGGTCAGGGCATCGGCATCCTGAGCCTTGATTTCAATCTGCTGGTTCTTGCCCCACTCCTGCGCAATCCTGAGCATAAACTCGTTAAAAGCCTTCTGGTCGGCAGTAAAGCCCTTTACGGAGTCTGTGACAATCTTGTCAGTCACAACGGTGGCAATCTCACTCTTCAGGGCCTCGACAGCCTGAGCGGCATAGAGACGCAGCTCCTTCTGCACGTTCTCGGCATTATCGGCGCTCTCCTTTCTGGCTGCTGCCACAATAGAGTCTGCCTGTTTCCTGGCATCCGAAATGATTTTTTCTGCCTGCTCCCTGGCCTGGGCCAGAATCTGGTCAGCCTGGGCCTGGCCTTTTGCTACACCTTCATTATAAATAATGTCGGTAAGTTCCTGGATTTTATTATTCATATATGGAAAGTATTATATCATCCTTAAAAATTTATAGAATGCAAATATAATCAAAACAAGACAACCTCCCACCTTAATTAAATGAAAAAACACGGCAGGAAAGAAATCCGCCGTGTCTCTGTATAAGGTCATTTCTTGAGATTGTCCCGCCAGACTGCGGGTGTAACCCCTTCTGACTCCTTAAACTTGCGTATAAACTGCGTTGAGCTCTGGAAACCGCTCTTGGCCGAAATATAATCAATAACAGCATCAGGCTCATCCTTGATAAGTTGCTTGGCATGATCTATACGCAACTTGTTTAGATAATCCCTGAATGGCATACCATAATATATGTTGACCAGCTTGGAGACGTAGGTGCGGTTGGAGTTAAGTTTGTGCGCAATTTCATCAATTGTAAGCGTGGGATCCAGAAAACACTGATTGGTAACCATAAGCTCCTTGAAAGAATCCATTATCTTGTCATAACCCGATATTGAGTTGTTAGCCACAGGGCCCGAATCAATACCCTGCAGATACTCCTGTGGAGTCTGGGTAACGGTATTGAAAGGATGTCTGAGACGTTCCATATTAAGATAACCGCCCGGAAGTGCAGGCACGGAAGCCACATAGCCTATAAGAAACAGCACTATAGATGTTACAAATGCCCATATTGTTGACCAGGGCGACATGGGATTCATGAAAACCGTACCGAATGTTATGCATATTCCCCAAAGAACAAAGAATATGATGAAAAACAAACAAAGTATGTTAGCCGCAAAGGAGTTTTTCCTGCCTCTCAAAAAAGATATCACATGTACAAATTTAAACTTGCCGGCAAACAGTTTTGAGAATACAAACACAAGAGACAATGAAAGCAATATAAAGAAGAACAAATGATATAACCTGAATGATAAGACAAAATAGTATCTCTCCAGTTCATCGAGCGCGCCGGGGATAACCGTAGCCTTGTAGATGGATTCCAGCTGTTGGGCCGAATGACTGATGCCCAGGAGTGAAGTCACGACTATGCTGGAGGTCGATATCAGTATCGCGGGCAGGAACAGAAGATAAGATACCGGTCTTTCTCCGGTTTCATCAAAGAGAGACCTTATATAAAAGCATATCAGCGGAAATACAGCCAGCGTGGTAAACCTCATCACAATATCATAAATAACGATACGGTGGTAGTCAGGATACGGAGACATATGGCTTGATCCGCACAGAAAACTTATTGTAAGAAGCGCCAAAACCCATATCAAAAGGTGTTGTGAATGGTTTTTATGACTTTTAAGCAGCACAAAGATGAGCCAGACGGCGCATACAGAGAACGGCAATTGAACAATTAGATAAGTAAGCATCGAGTCCTTTATTTTTGGTTTCCGATGCAAAGATAAGGCACAAAATCGCTTCAGAATGTATAATATCGCCCATTTTTTGTTCAATTTGCATTTTTTGTTGATTTGACAATTGTTGTTATATCTATCAATTGTCGTATTGAACACCAATTGTTGATATTTCAACTATTGTTTGATTTTCGTTTTGTGATTTTTGGATGCATTTTTTACAATGTTGGAAAATCACCACCTATATAACACGTAACTTTGCATCGGAAATAAGAAATGAACAAAAACAGATGAACAACAGAACAAATTCAAACAAGCGCTCCACAAAGATACAGATAATCCTGGGTCTTGCAATAATCATGATGCTTGGTTTTACTTCATGCGAGCGCAAAGATTTGTTCCTCCGCGTAGATCAGACACAGATATCAGTCGAGATATATGACATCCGCCTGGATCTTCTCTGGGGTATTGAATGGGAGACAGAATGGCAGTACAGCTGGAATGAGACTGCAGCCAATTTCGGTGTAATAGGTTACACCAAGCCCGAGCTTATCAAGGGTACTATTTATAACGTGGACCGCTACAGCGGCAAGCGTTACAGCTCATTCTTCAAGATATTTGATTCCAAAGGCGGCCGCGTATCACTCACCGCGGGTTCCACCTACGATATGATGTTCTACAACTTCGGTACTGAGTACACATCATTCTACCAGAGCGACGACTACGAGACCTATACAGCCTCAACCCGTATGAGCAGCCAGTCTTCATGGATCCGCACACGTGCAGAGAGCGAGACAAGCGAAATGCCCGACACCACCAAGACCTACATCGACTACAACCAGCCCGATGAGCTCTTCGGTACACTGGTAACAGACCTGGAGATCAACGAGGACCCCTCAGCTTACGAGAAGGAGTATGATATAGACGGTAACATCACCTACATCTACAGGGTTGACGCCGCTCTCCGCCCCTACTCATTCATCTATCTGTATCAGGTTATCATCCTGAACAACGCTGATGAGAAGGGCAACCGCATCATCGGTGCCAAGGGTCTGACAATCACCGGTCTCTCACAGGGCGTTGAGATGTTCTCACGCAGAACATTCAACAACACCATCTCAATCTCAACCGATGATGTAAAGCCCATGCAGAACCACGACAACGTACGTCTCAAGGACGGTTCGACAGTTGACAACGCCGACATCATGGCAGCACGCGTACTCACATGGGGTCTTCCCGGTATCAATCCTCTGGAGAACACCAAGGCCGGCATCAAGGCTGCCGAGCTGGACCAGAACTTCATCGGAATCGGTCTGACCCTGCGTAACGGTTACACATACACCATCACCCGCGACATCACTGAGGATATGCATCAGAAACCCGCAGGCGGTGTAATCACAATCTACATTGACGGCAATTCAATCCCGCAGGAAATCCTGGACCAGAAGCAGCAGACCACCGGTGGCGGTTTCAACGCAAGCGTAGAGGATTGGGCTAACGAAATCAATGCAGAGGTAACAATTTGATGCCAAAACGGCCCAAATCAAGTGATTTTTTTAAATAAATAGACAAATAATAAAAAAATATAAAATAAAATAGGTATGTTTACAGAATTAAAAAAAGGAAGATGGACCTACATGCTTATCGCGGCGATAGCCTCTATAGCCTTGGCTGCATTGACCTCTCTGTTTACGACCCATGCCATAACGCAGGCCCAGACCGGCGCAGGCAACAACCAGGAGCCGTTTGTAACCAGCAGTCATGTGCAGACAAACTATAACACTGTAAGATTCATCAACTAAGAGTTAAATAATTAATAACAACAAATAATACTTTAAGGACTAATGAAAAAAAGCTATTTGATCATCGCATCAGCCGCTATCCTGGCATCATGCGCACAGAACGAGACTCTGAATGAGATTGTAAAGGAGGAGACTCCTACCGTAATCGGTTTCAACACCATCTCAGAGAAAGCTACCAGAGCTGATGGCGTAGAGAATCTTGAGGACTATCATGCTTCTTTCAACGTTTATTCAACCAAGGTATCAAACAACCCTGGTGCAGACCAGACCCCTGTAGTTGTATTTGACGGCAACCTCCAGGCTGACCTTATCAGTTTTGACGCCAACAGAATGGCCCCCAACAACTGGACATACAGCCCCTATCGTTTCTGGGACAAGCAGGCTACATACTCATTTGTGGCAGTAGCCCCCAACTCAGAGATTGTAAAGTACTCAAAGTCTGGTGATATTGCCGATAACGCCGGTACATTTGTAACAACAGCCGCTGCCGGTTACACACTGACCGGTCAGAACCTGCAGACATCAGACGCTCCGGCCGAGGCAGAGATCCGCAAGGGTTTCACCGGTGCAGACGGTGGTGACACAGACGTCATGACCTCAGGCAAGATCACCCGTAACGGTGCAGACCCTGTAGAAGACGTGAATCTTGAGTTCAAGCACATCCTGGCCAAGCTGAACATCGCTATCGCCAAGGATCCCACTTTTGATAATGTAAAGGTTCTCATCCGCAAAGTCCAGGTTGTAGGTCTGGATGACAACGGTACCTATTATGAGGGCACATCAGACACAGAGAGCGCATGGACATCAACCAAGGTTAATGATGACTACAAGCTCCAGTGGGAGAACGCCAACGGCATAGAGCTTCCGGGCAGCACAGAGGATGCCAACGGCAAGAAACTCTACTTCATTGAGTCACTTGTTATGCCTCAGTCAATTGAGAAGGACGTTGAGAAGCTCATCATTGACTACACCATCGTTACAGAGACCCGCGAGGAGAAATACAACTACGAGCTCAAGTTTGACGACGGTGATCCTAAGCACAAGGTCTTTGAGAACTTCAGAGAGCGCAACAACTACACTATCTCACTGACTGTACGTCCCAACATCATCACATTTGATGCTTCTGCAATCCTCTGGGTTGACAAGACCAGCGACAACATAGTAACCCCCGTTACTCCGCTGCCGTAATTTAACAAGCCTATATATAAGGTATAATTAAAGAAAAGAGTTACTTGAAAATGAGAAAGAGTATAATAACAATCATAGCAGCTGCCTCAATGCTGGCAGCCTGCTATGATAATGTTAAGCTCAATAACGATCCGGAATTCCAGCCCACAGCAAATGACATGATAGGTTTCAGCACCTACTCAGAGAAGACCACACGTGCGGCAGATGCCAACTCTGTCAATCTGTATGACTTCTACAAGACATTTGATGTGTACGCCTGGAAGAACTCCGGGGACGATGAGCAGAACGTATTCAACCACGTGCCGGTAGAGTATTTTACAACCGACACCCAGGGCACATACGTCTACAAGACAGCTCCCGCCAAGCCAAGCACCGAATGGGGCGCCAGCTGGGCCACCAGCTTTAAGGGTTGGTTCTATCAGGAAATCCGTTACTGGGACAAGCTGGCCACAGGCTATAACTTCTACGCCATTGCCCCGTTTGAGCAGACTCCAGCCCCTGCCCTGACTATTGCCAACGGTGACGCCAACATCAAGATTGGTGCCGAATCAGACAGATATGATATTACGACCGAGAAGAACCTTGCCTACAAGAATGAAACTCTTGTAAATGAGAGAAGGTATTTTGGTTTTAACAAGGACTACATGCTGGCCAATAAGTCAGAGACTAAAAAAGAGCTTGTTACCCTGCAGTTCAACCACATTCTCACCAAGCTTAATGTAATGATCACTCTTACTGATTCTTACATTGGCTCGCAGCCATTCACCATCAAAAAGTTGGATATTGTAGGTCTGGAGAATGAAGGTTATTTTGAGTATGCCGGTTCTATGACCACCAATGGTTGGAAAACCAAGGACGGTTCAAAGTATGACTTAAAGTTTGACAAGGATTACATCCTTAAGAACGTTCCTGAATCAGAGACAGATAAGACTGAGTACAGCGGCTACTACTGGCTCCAGACCCTTATCTTCCCGCAGACCCTGACTTGCGCAGCAACCGGTGCCCTGAGAGAAGCCCCCGCCAGCAAGTACCTATACATTGAGTACACTATCGGCGATGAGACTTTCAAGGCTTATTACGATCTTGCTTATGTATTCAACAACACTATCGCAGTAAACGGAACCTATCCTCTGGAGCAGGGCAGCGAGTACACTATAAATATAAAGGTTGGACCCGAGCCAATCGTATTTGATGCTAAGGCCACGAAGTGGGCAGAAGTTGCTGAAATTGACCACAATGTAGAATAAATAAAACCGAGTAAGAACTATTATTAAAGAAAAGAGAAATATGAAAAGAAATTGTTTTATAATCGCAGCAACTGTAGCAGTTTTTGCAGCTTGCGCAGGTAATGAGGAATTCAAAGAGATAAACACCGAAGGTCCGCAGATTAGTTTCAGCACATATGCTCAAAAAGCCACACGTGCTGAGAATTCAGATTCCACATACACTCTTAACCTTAAAGATCATCATAAGACATTTAAGGTATGGGGTTACAAGAACACAGATAAAAAAGCTGTATTCAATGGAGACAGTGTAGGTTATTCCAACGGTCAGTGGTCATATTTTATCAATAGGTATTGGGATAAGACTGCCACCACTTATGAGTTCTACGCTTTTGCTCCTGAGAATGCACCACTTACCTTCAATGGAGTTGATGAAATAGAATCACAGAAAGACGGCTATTTCACCATTACAACATCTTATAATAAGGTCGGTGCTAACAGATCACCCATGAACGCCGGCAATCCCGTAATTGTATGGAATGATTTTGATGATAATACTTACGAAGATGTTGATCTTATGATTGCAGACACATGCCGTCTCTCAGGATCAGCTTTAACAGCTGCTCAGGCAGACAAGGTAACACTGAATTTCATACATATTCTGTCACGTCTCAACATCACCATCGAGACAATTGACGGCTTTGATCCGACAGTTGCTACCAATGACTCAATATGCATAGATTCAATCATCATCTCTAATTTTGCTCATGCCGGAACATTCAGTGAGAAAAACGGTGATGTAAATGCCAATGACCTTAAGAACGGTACTACCAAACGCTGGATTGCTACTAACAAGGCTGATTACAAATACGAGATTGACTACACTGCAACCAAAAATAAGACATTCGCAGTCGAGGCTCTTATGATTCCGCAGGAAATAGCTAAGGACGCCATCAATCTTGATGGCACATTCCCCGAAGGCGCTAATGTTGATGCACCTTATATAAAGATAGCATACAGCATTTACAGCTATAACCCCAAGAACAGCAATAAGGCAAACAACAAAGAGCACTACATTGCATACTACAATCTGGCAAAGATATTCAATGCAACCGAAGATAAGTTGGCATTCAATGAAGGCTGGCAGAACACACTTAACATCACTATCTCACCCGCCATCATCAAATTCGATGCTAAGGTTGCTCCTTGGGCTGATCAGAAAATTGAAGATCTTACAGTTTATTGATTAACCAACCATAGGCCGGCAGGAGGTGATACTCCTACCGGTCACCAAGAATAAAAAGAACTATTAACTAACAACTTAAAGAAAAGAGAATTATGAAAAAGAGTTATTTGATGATCGCAGCTGTAGCCGCAATATTTGCAGCATGCAGTGAGAATGACACCTTCAATGAGGTTGTCAATGAGGAAGTTGCCATAGGTTTTGAAGGTAATTATGCTACAAAAACCACAAAAGCAGAAATTGATAATGCCTGGATGAAAACAGGTGGTGACAAATTCGGTGTTTACGGCTACAAAAAAGAAACCGACAAAGTTGTAACCCTTTTCAATAACGAGCGTGTTTATTACACAACAGATTGGGAGCACCCAAGCGTACGTTATTGGGACAAGAGCGCAGATGATGCATATGATTTCTATGCATACGCTCCTTATTCAGCTTCTGCAGTATCATTTGTAAAAGATGCAGAATCACCTGCCACTACCGGTTTTAGATACAACTTAGGAACACAGGTATTTGCTGATGCCACATTAGGCGAAACCGTTGACCTATGCGTAGCTGCTGTTGAAGGTACAGACTATAACGAATGCTTTCTCCCCAACACAACAACAGCTTCTGATGGACATGTATCATTTACCTTTGACCATGTACTATCAAAGCTTTCATTCAATGTAAAGAAGGTAGAGACCCTGACTGCCACTGTTACTTTGAACGCTCTGAAAATGGAATTCCCATCAGCCACATCAGTTAACTGGGCTCAAAATAGTAAGAGCGTCACTTTAGGCGACAAGAATGCTACCCCTGCTAAATATGTAGGCGATATTACATATGGTGGTTACGCTGCGCCTACCGCTGACTCATACAGCGTAACAATAGTTTCTGGCAAAACACAAGCTGTTACAACCACATCAACAGCCATTGCTGATGCTCACAGTTATATCGTTGCCCCGAACGTTGTAGCAAATCCTGTTCAGGAACATAGCATCAATGTCAAGGTTGAATACACAATTGATTATGGTGATGAAATTGTTGAATCTCAAATTGCAACAGGTGTTGCCAAAATCAATTTTGTTGAGAATTACCACTATACTCTTACAATCACTATTGATCCGGCTAAGATTGAATTTGATGTTGATGCAGTTAATGGTTGGGATGAGCCACACGATGCAAATGTAGATGTACATTAATTATATATAAGTATTAACAACTAAGACTTTTAAGCAATGAAAAAAAGTATATTATTTTTGGCAACATCAGCAATAGTATTTGTTGGTTGCTCTGAAAACGACTCAATAAAGGAAAATGTCTCAAATGACACCCCTATTGCTTTCACCAGCTATGCACAATCTGCCACAAAAGCTACTGAAAACAACGGAAAGGCTTATAGTTGGGAACTTAAAGACCATCATTCAGATTTTTATGTATATGGTTACAAGACTGTAGGTACAACCATTACCAAAGTATTTGACAAGCAACTGGTAGAATGGAACAAACCTGCTTTAACTACTGCAGACTGGAACTACACTCCGGCTCGTTATTGGGATAAAGCAGCCTCTCAATATTACTTCTACGCAGCTGCTCCTAAAGACGAAAAATGGACTCTTAATGCAAACACCGCTGGTGTTGATGATGATTATTTCACATACGCATCCTATAGCTTGAGTGATCATGACGCAACTTTAGATGACAATAAGTATGTTGAGTCATTTAATGCCAGCCGTGCAAAAGCCGTTGATCTGATGATAGCTGATAAATGCCCATGGAATAATCTTGGTGCTACTGTTAATCTTCAGTTCATTCATATCCTCTCCCGTCTGAATGTTTTAATCAAAAGGGGTGATAATCTGGATACTAACGATGTCGTAACACTTTTGGATTTCAAAGTATTCAAAATGTATAATCAAGGTAGTTTTGATGAACATTTAGCTACTGCTGTAAACACCACTCCTGGTATTAACACAAGATGGACCGCTCAAACTGGTTCAGTTGATTATACTGCCGCAAACGAGGCTGATAAAGTAGTAGGTGATGGAACTACAAAGCAGTACATCCTTCAGTCATTGGTTGTACCACAGAACATTGTTTGGAAATCAATCAAGCCCGATGGATCTGATGCTACAACAAGCGCTGCACCTCAGGCATATTTTATGATTAAGTACAAAATAGCCAACAACACATGGACTGGCGATAAGGAAGAAACCTACGAAGCTTATTACAACCTTGCTGCAGCATTTGGCGCAACTGCAGATGATGCAACAACAACTGATAAGGAGGAAAATAAGATTTCATTTACAGAAGGTTGGCAGAATAACCTCACTTTGATAATTAATCCTGATAAGATTGAATTTGATGCGAAGGTATCTGAGTGGGATGATAGAAATTTTGAATACTCTATTACCGAGCCGTAATTCATCAGCTAACTCTTTTCTTTAAATAGGCCTGCAGGTGGGTGAAACCCCTGCCGGTCACCAAGACTAAACAGAACAAAAATTATTAACTAAATAACTAATTATGAAGAAAACTCTATTGTTTTTGACAGCAACTGCATTATTAGCAGGTTGCGCAGGTAACGAAGTCAAAGAAGACGTAGTTGTGGAGGAGATTGCCATAGGTTTCGGTGACTCTAACGTTGGTAAGATTACACGTGCCAATGCAGGTGAAATGACTGCATCAAATTCTGGTGGTGAATCAAGCGGCACACTGTGTACCAATGGTAATACGATGGAGGTTTGGGGTTGGAAATATAACGCCAACACGGACCCTGCATACACTAAAATTTTTGACAATCAGGTGGTAACATACACCCCCTCAAGCAGCCAGACATCAACAAAGTGGGTATATTCACCTATTAAGTATTGGGATAGATTTGCAGATTACACATTTTATGCTGTAGCTCCAGATGGTAAATTCACCATGCCTGATGAGAATTTAACAACAGCTGCAAATAGGGTTCTGAAAGCACAAAACGTACCTGCAGTACAGGTTTTAATGAATAACGCCGGAGCTGCCAAGATCAAACTTGCAACTGATGGAGATGCCGTTAAAGGCACAAAAAGTAATGCCATTGATTATCTGGTAGCTGAAAAGAGAGATTGTGCTAAAGGCTTAGCTACACAAGGTAATGCAACTGACAAGGATGTCACCTTTACTTTTTACCACATCCTTTCAAAACTTGATGTTAATGTCTTAACAACGTCAACATTTGCCAATTCTGGTAGTGAATATCCTCAGATTAAACTGACAGACCTCAAGATAAATCTTGCAGGAATGTGCCCCACATGGGATCAGAAGACTGCTGGTGCTTTAACACCTGCTGCAACTGATGGAGACACATGGAGTGGCACTGCTTCATCTGCAACTGATTATGTATGCTTTGATGTTGATGGAACAAATGTAACAGACAATCTTCTTTTAACTGAAACAGCATACAAAACAGCTTCATATTTTGTAGCACCTACTGCTACAGGAGCTACTCCTGCAACATGTGATGTTAAAATACAGGTTGAATATGATATCATCTACGCAGCTAGTGGTGATGCTTCTGTCGAACATTGTCAATCAGATTTGCTTACTGTAACAAACCTGAAGAGTTTTGTTCAGAACACATATAACAAATTGAACATTACTATTGATCCTCAGGCTATTCTCTTTGATATAGAGAAAGTCGAGAACTGGACAGACGGAACCACTGGTACTATTACAGTACAGTAATCCCATCAGACTAACTCTTTTCTTTAAATAGGCCACCGGGGTTTGATCGCCCCGATGGCCACCAAGAGAGAGCGTGAGCGCTATAGGACCAATGATATTTATAGAAGGAATTTGCTGTTGGCTATAATTTAAAACAGCGGGGCTTAGAGTGAGTGTAAAATTATAATTAAGGTATATATTAAATAAGGTGTAATACCTTAAGAGTGATTTACCTTAAAAATTAAAAAAGAGGAATTAAAAAGACAACTATGCTGAATGTAGCAAGACATAAAATACTGGGGTGCCTGGCAGCGGTAATGCTGCTGGCAGGATGTCAGTATGACGGCATTGTTAACCAACTCCGTGAGGAAGCGGGCCGCAATGATAGTCTTGCTATCAGTTTTGGCAACGGTGTTATTGATAATCCAGTCCATACACGGGCTCTAACCCTCTTAAGTCAGCACGCAAACACCATGGGAGTCTGGGGATGGCAGACATCAACTGACGGACAGGTGGTACGCCTGTTTAATAATCAGAATGTCAGCTATAACCCGGATCTCAAGGATTGGACCTACTCTCCCGCACGTTACTGGGAGAAAGGGAGTTCCTACAGATTCTACGCTTACGCCCCCCATGCCACCACAGTACCGGGTACATCAGTATCAATAACAGAGAGTACCGGACTCATTAGCATAAACAATGTGGTACTGGATGGCTGCAATACCATGATAGACAAGCCTCAGCCACAGCCATACGGCACTTTCAGCAGTGTGACAGATATAGACTGGCTGGTGGACCGTGAAGGCAAGACAGTCAACCCCGTACAGGTAGGTAGTCTGGTTACATTCAATATGCAGCATATCCTGGCCAAGCTTATTGTAATGGTTACGCCAAGCAGCGCCATAAAGGAGAGTGGAGTTACAGTGGTATTGGACAGCCTTAGCATAGGCAGTTTCTATGGCAAGGGTAACTTTACCCAGATACTTGACCATAGTCCGGTGGCAGGTATTGAAACAGACGATACGGCAGTAGAGTGGCAGCTTGACACTGATTATCCCACCTACACGCTGCATAGCGCCAAGGGTGCAGATATTGATTCTACAGGTTGTTGCGTAATAGAGTCCCTAATAATGCCACATGAGGCAGACAGCACGCAGATGATTCTGGTTGATTACTCTCTGCACTATCAGGATGGCCGCGTGGAGCGTTTTGACAGCCGTCTGAGACTGCAGGATGCGTTCAGCGCGTTCAAGAGCGCCAACAGTTACACTCTGCATCTGATAGTTGGTCCGCAGGTTATCACATTCAATGCAGGCGCAACGCTGTGGGATAAAGAGGATTGGAGCGGATGGTGGAAAATAGCCGAGGGTACGCTCATAAATGATTGATAATAAGTAAAAACAAATAATATAAGATGAAAAAGAAAAGTTTGATTTTCCTTACCGGAGCAGCACTGACACTGCTTACAGCTTGTAACAAAACAACGGTCTTGAACAACATTGACCCAATCCGTGACAACAGCACACAAATCAACTTTGCCAACTATGTAAGTGGAATTACACGTGCATCGAGGGGCGTAGGAGCCACATTTGTAAGCGGCGACCAGATTGCAGTCTATGGCTTACAGAACATGGACGGTGAATATGGCAAGATTTTCAACAATCAGCTGGTAAGCAACACCGGCCAGGAGATTTGGTCATACTCTCCCGCCAAGTATTGGGAAAAGAGCTCTACATACGATTTCTATGCAGTATATCCCTACGCAGCAGCCGGTAGTTTTAACTTTGACACACGTAAGTTCAACATAACAGACTTTACAGTGGCCAATGCAGCCGATGACCAGGTTGACCTGATGATAGCCAAGCAGATAACTGACCATCAGCCCTATAACGTGGTCAATTTTGAATTCAGCCACATACTGAGTAACATCAATTTCTACATTAAGGCATCATCCCAATTCAACACAGAAGGCATCAAGAGCATTGAGGTGGTAAGCTTTGATGTGACCGGACTGTACAGCAAGGGCTCATTTGAGCAGACCGGCTGGAATACCAACAACGTGTTTACCGGTGCATGGACTGCCAATAATGGCTCAGTCTATGATATGCCCGAGGTTAAGAACGCCGCATATACAATAGGTGATACCAAGGCTGCCGACCTGGCTACAGACCTGCTCCTGCTCCCGCAGCAGATTAACGACAAAGCTCAACTGACCATCAAGTTCAAGCTGGTGTACAGCGATGATACAGAGTCTGTATTCAGCCGCTCAGTAGCTCTGAACAAGATTGTAGGCAACAAGGTGTCAGCCCCCACCGACAAGGTTACACTGGCCAAGTGGGAGCCCAACTACCGCTACAACTACGTAGTATCTATAGACCCGTCTATCACATCGGATGGCGGTCATTTTATGCCTAACGTCAACCCCGACCACGATCAGGAGGAACTGAACAACCAGGATCCCGATAACCCCATCACTCCTATCAACAACATCATTGAGATAGACAATGACGGTGACGGCATCACAGATGAGTACTGGATTGATGAGGATATGGACGATACTCCGGACTACCCCATCATCTGGAAGGATATAGACGGCGACGGTAAGGAGGAGGGTCTGCCCGACCGTGATAATGACGGCCAGCCCGATGATACCGACGGTGACGGCAATCCTGATGTAGTCTGGATAGACACCGACGGTGACGATATAGTTGACACTGAGTTGGAGCGTCCCAAGACCAAGCCTGATGTACCGTCAGATCCGTCAGACCCAGACTACCCCACCGAAGCATTCATTGATTACGATGGTGGTACAGACGGATATAAGAACGCCACAGCATGGATTGTCTCTGATGAGAACGGTGAGTACTTTGTAGACACTGACCACGACGGCAAGGGCGATATACCCGTAGTATGGAGAGATGTTGACGGTGACGGTAAGCTGGAGGGTATTGCCGATAAGGACGGTGACGGTGCAGCCACCGCAACTGACAGCTATGATAACGATGGCGTTGACTATAAGGGCCAGACCAATGACTACGATGTAATCCTGATTAAGGATAAGGATGCAGACGGCAATGAGACCTGGCGTGAGCTTGAAAAGGATCCTTCTGTACCCGAGGAGGAGATAACCTACTACAAGACCATCATTGAGTTCTCCGCAACTGTATCAGACTGGGAGGATGAATATGAGTCATCCCATGTACTTAAATAAATAACAACTGCCTTAAAACCAATAGACTATGAACGTCAGAACCAAGATAAAACTGAGCATAATAGCCGGCGTGGCACTCCTTTCGTCATGCCAGCAGGAAGGTATCCTGCATCAGATAGATGCCGATGCCAACAAGCAGAACGCATACATTGAGTTCGGCAACTACGTGAACAAGATGACCCGCGCATCAAAGACCAGCGGCGACGGTGGTTTTGTGGTTGGCGATACCATGGCAGTCTGGGGTGAGCAGACCACAGGCACGGATGTTGATGTGATATTCAATAACCAGGATGTCAGGTTTGTAAGCGGCTCAACATGGACATACAACAACAAGAAACTCTGGAACATAGGCTCTACATACGTATTCTACGGCGTATTCCCCTACTCTAAGACTCTCTACAGCATGAGTGAGGATGCCAACCGTTACATCACCATTCCGGAGTACACCACTCCCAATGATCCGGACCAGCAGACAGACCTGATGATATCCGAAAGACGTGCGGTTTCACCGTTCAATACGGTTGATATGTTCTTCCATCACATACTGAGTAACGTAACGGTTTACGCCAAGGTGGCCGATGGTTTTGACGATAGCGGAATCCAGAGCGCATCAATAAAGAGCATCAGGATGTACAACGTTCACTCAACAGGTCACTATGAGCAGACCGGCTGGGAGCAGAACCGCGCAGTGGGTGCATGGTCCGACCTGAAGAACTACATGGATATCCCCGAGGTTACGGACCAGGAGATAACCAAGACTGCAACACCCGTATTCAATGACTTCCTGATGATGCCTCAGGCCCTCTTTGGCACCGAGTCACAGCCCAAGGACGTAAAGATTGACGTGACATTTAAAATTGCTTACAAGGACGGAACCACTTCTACATTCATCAAGAACGGCATCCGTCTGGCAGGCATAAACGGCACCAACGGAACTACCAGCAAGCCCATATCAAGGTGGGAGCCCAACTACCGTTACAACTACATACTGGCATTCAACCCCCAGATATCAACCAGAGTTTGGGATGCCGATGGCGACGGTAGCATAAAGATAGACCCCGAGACCGGCGACACCATCACCACTGATGATGACACCCCGTATCCCGGCACAATGAAGTATAGCCCCGACGAGCCCGATACCATCTACATCTATGAGGATACCGATGGCGACGGTGTGCCCGACACATGGGTTGACTACCCCATCGTATGGGAGGATATAGATGATGACGGACTCCTGGAAGGTGGTATAGACCGCGACGGCGACGGCCATATTGACAATGTGGATAATGAGAACGAGACCCAGCAGGAGCCCGGTGGCGATACCGACAGAGATCCCACAGACGGCAGCCCCAGCAACCCCGACGGCAAGGATGTGATACTGGTTCACGTTGACACTGACGGTGACGGCGATGTGGATGATGACGATGAATGGGTACAGCTCCAGAAAGATCCCGATACAGGCAAGATTGAGCCCGATCGTCAGACTCAAGACGCCACCATAGAGTTCTCTGCCACCGTCCATGAGTGGGAGGATGCCTACACTATTGAATACAACGTATACAATTAAGAAAATTTTTCTTACAAAGGTATAATTTGAGATGAGACGCTTTAATGACATAATTATCCTGTTGACATTACTTCTTGCGGTAACCGGCTGCTGCAGGCATGACAATATTACCGTCCAGGAGAATGTCATGATATCACTCAGTCCGACCATGTCGGCTGGTGGCACCAAGGCTGTGGTCAACAAAAAGTCAGACCTTTTAGCCCAGAGCTATGGTGAAAACGGCACAGGATTCGGCGTGTTCGGATACAAGTCATTAAAGAACGGCTCATCCACCATACCGCAGACACTGGCCTTTAACAACACCGAGGTCAAGCCCAGCGCTGCCACAGAGACTGATGAGAACAAAGCGACCTGGTCATACACCCCCATACGCTACTGGGACAGCAACACCAACGTCTACTATCAGTTTGTGGCTTACTGGCCCCATCTGCAGTCGGCAGAGGCAACCGGCCCATGGGTTGAGAACAACAACAATGTGATTGGTGATAACACCACCGGCAATATGCAGCTTAAACTGCACAACATTCCTAACTGGCAGGATTCGGCCAGTTCTGCCACAAGGGATTACCTGGTAGCCACTTCCTTGGGCAAGTATAAGGGCTCGGAGGAGGGCGTAACCCACTATAGTGATGGCATCGTTAAGTTCAGTTTCAGCCATATCCTGTCCAAGCTTACCATACGGGCCTATTACGTGGGCGTAAAGGAGAATCACGTGTCTGTTCATAACATCACTCTTGGCGGCACGGACCTGCTCAGCACAGATGGAGTGGCAGACTACACAAAACCGTTTGGCGCCAACAGCAATGAGCCGGCTTTCAGTACACCTGTCAAGGGCTCAACCAGCCACGTGTTGTTCAATGCCGCTACTCCTGATGCTGCGCACACGCTGCAGGATTCTGCGTTCTATGACCAAGACACACCAGACAACACCCCCAATTGCGTGCACGAGTCCATCTGCAGCTGGCTTGTGGTACCCACCGGCGGCTGGAACAACCTTACGCTTGACGTAAGCTTTGCCGTTGGTGATGAGACCACACCCACCAGGATAGAGGTGCCGGGAGTCAACATAGGCACTGAAGCACCTTACGCAATGGCGTCAGGGTATCAATATATCCTTACACTCAAGTTTGACTCATCTGGTGGCGGCATTGACGTAGAGATGGTCTATGTAAAGGATTGGATTAACACCGATGTTAACCACGAGGTGTACAATTGGTAAGGTATCATTAGGATAATAAATTCTAATTTATTATTTTTGCAAAAATATAGCGATGGGAATTAAAGGACTACTACATAAAACTAATCTGATTCGTTTATGCGCAAGCGTACTGCTTGCCGCCACCGCTCTGGTATCATGCCAGCGTGATGATATAGTAGACAGGAATCTGGTTACACTCTACCCTGTTGTGGAGAGTAACATTGAGACTACAGTCCTTACCCGCGCCCTTACCGGTTACTCAGCATACAACAGCGGCAGCAGACAGACTATCCGCGCATACGCTGTCAATCATGACTATACTCCTGGCGATGAAATAGCAACCGGATTGTTTTCGCCATCGGCAGACGGCGGCTGGCGCTCCACCCTGAAGGTTGAGGCCGATACGTCCTACTATGTGTACAGCTACACATCCCTGCCGGGTGCCACAGACTACCGCCTTAACTTTACAGGCCCTAACGATGTGAACCTTACTTTCAGCGGACTGAGCCTGATTTCCGGCACAGACCCTTTGGTAAGCACAGCGGCAGCCGGTAAGTATCTTGTTAAGAATCCGGCTCAGGTTGATTACCCTGAACTTACAGAGGGCAGTTTCAGCATCGGTGAGGTAAAGACCCCGGCCAACGACAAGTCAACCAAGGTATTCCTGGCCATGAAGCACCTCTTTGCCAAGGCCACCCTGTCATTCAAGGTTGACCCCACATATAATGAGCTGCGCACCATCAAGGTAAAGCAGGTTACCGTATCAACAACAGCCGGCGGCACGCTGCCCGGAACCCATAAGATTAACTTCAGGAAGAACACTGATATTGCCCAGTTGGTCAAAGATGAGACCACATCCGTAAGCAATGAGTCCCAGACCAGTGTTGACATATTGCGTGGAGAGTCATCGACAGCAACGTTTGATGACCCTGACGCCAAGGATTGTGTCACTCTTGTGCCGGACTCATTTATAGAGTTCGGCTGGTTTACATTCCTGCCGGCTACCTACCTGGGCGGTAACAATCCCAGCCTGAGCATTACCGTTACATACGATGTCTATGACAAATCCAATCCGGCGGTACCGCTGCGACAGGATCAGACCGCCACAAACGGCAACATCTTAAAAAACTTGACATCGGGAGGCGCGGCCGGAAACAATTACCGCATAAACCTGACAGTAAACCCCACATACCTGATAGTACTGAGTGACACCGATGTGTCCGAGGGGTTGGAAATAGAAATTAATTGACTTAAAGGACTACTCTACAGATATGACCCGAAATAACGACATAAAGACTATGATGAAACCTATCAGGCTGTGCCTGACAGGTATTTTGTTCATTATAAGCCAGGCTTCGGTTGCACAGACCGCCACCGGAATTGTGATTGGAGGCGATATTTACGGCGGCGGACGTAACGGAGCGGTTGGTACTGCCAAGACCGGCAATGCCAGTGCCGAGACAAGTGCCGTCACACTTAAGGATGGCGCACTGAGCGATACAACCACCAATATCGTTATCAACAGCGGTCAGGTCCGTACTGTTTTCGGCGGCGGACAGAACGGCCGCACATTCGGTACCACATCTGTAACAGTAAATGGCGGTACTGTGGGTGATGCAAAGTGGAACGGCTCCATACACGGAGGTATATTCGGCGCCGGCGATGGTCAGTCGGCCGTGGTGTTTGGCCGCAGCAACGTTACCATGCATGGCGGAACGGTAATTCAGAACATATACGGCGGCGGCAATGAGGCCGCACTGATAGGAACCACATCAGTCACACTTAAGGGCGGTGATATCCAGAGCACCATATACGGCGGTGCCCGAGTGGCCGACATCAACGGTTACACCCTGCTCAACATTGACGGAGCCCATGCCATCAATGACCTGACAATAAAAGCCGCATACGGCGGTAACGATATAGCCGGTAACATCTCCATACCCGATGGCACCAACTGGCAGTGGATAAGAGGCCTGGGAGCCCCCACGGTCTGCACTGATGCCGGCACGAATGAAGTGGACGGCACATGGAACGCATTTGTGACATCAACCCCCAGCGCAGGCCACACGGTGTATGTTGCACAGCTTTTTGGCGGCGGCAACGGTGACTATAAATACGGCGGCAGCGAAGGCAACTGGACCATGAGCCAGCTAAAGCAGTGGGACAGCCAGAATACAGCCTGGAATGAGCACACTTTCAGCAACATAACCCGCAAGCCTGAGGTCCGTAACGTCTATCTGGAGCTTAAGGGAGGTATCTACGGTTACGTGTACGGTGGCGGAAACAATGCTACTGTTACCAATAAGACTGTTATCTGCCTTGATGACACCACAAAGGTCGATGACAGCAACAAGAACCTGTACAAATTCAGCAAAGACGGTCTGCGTGCCATGGGTATCAACCTGGATGTTGACAAGCTGGCTTATGATTCAGTTCAGGCCGTTGCAGACTCTGTGTATCCCCATTATCAGTTTGACCGTGTGTTTGGCGGTAACAAGCAGGCCGACATGGCCATCCAGCCCACCTGGAAACTCAAGAAAGCCAATATCAACTCACTGTACTCGGGCGGTGATGCTGGTAACATGACCTACGCCGACGGTCTGCTTCTGGCCATAACAAGCCAGGACATAAAGGTCAACAACGTTTACGGCGGCTGCCGTATTGCCGATGTCGCCCCTGCAGGCTCCAGCATTGCACAGAAGTCTTTCAACATTGATGGCAAGAGCTACACATTCCCTGCCGACCTGTCAGCCAGAGTGCTGATAACAAACGGCACAATCAACAACGTCTATGGCGGTAACGATATATCGGGAACCGTCTATGGCGGATCGGCCCTGGAGATACTACACTCCATTAACGGCGAGGTTTACGGAGGCGGTAACGGATCTTACGTTTACACTGATAACGCAGCCCTAAAGGATGATGCCACATACGGAGATTTCTACTATAACCCCGGATCATCATCAATTGATTCGCTGAATGCTTTCCGCCCCAACACCAGAAAGACATACATACATCTGGCCGGTACAGAGACCAAACCTATCAAGGTAAGGACCGTATATGGCGGCGGTAACAGCACAACGGTAAGTGACAACATAAGTCTGCGTCTGGGAACCTACGTTACGGTAGATAATATTTATTTGGGCAGTAACGGTATCAACATGAAAGCCGACGAGACCCTGCAGACATTTGCAGGCACACATAACGGCCAGGACATAAGCTCACTCAACTTCAATGACGGTAACGGTACGTTCGATAAGTTCATGCTGGGTACCGCAGTCTCATCACAGCCTGTTCTGGAATTTGACAACTTATACCCCAGCTCTAAGGACACCGCTAAGCTGGCCAAGGTAGGCTCTTTCTACTGCGGCGGTAACGTGGGCAGCATGACATCGGACAACCTGTTTAACATCAGTTTCAGCAAGCCCATTGTCATTACCAACAAGATTGTAGGTGGCTGCAATACCGCATACGTGGCTAAGAGCGATCTTAATGACCTGCATCAGGGTGGTTTCATAGGCGGGTCAAATACAGCCGACAAGATTATCCTTAACATAGACGGTGTGATATTCACCACCACCCCGCAAACCACCGCCACCGCAGGTAACCAGGGTAACATATTCGGAGGTTGCTTTGAGAGCGGCCGTATGGTCGGTAACGTTAAGATCAACCTTAAGGAGAATATCATACCCGCCACCTATTTTGCCAATACAGATTCGCTTAACGCTTACGTAAACAATGATACCACTCTGTTCAATACGCCGCTTAGCGTATTTGGAGGCGGATTTGGCCAGAACGCCCTGGTGGACGGAAACACCACCGTAAGCGTATTTGACGGCACCGGCAATGCAAGCGGAAGTGCCCTCAAGGTGTTCGGCGGCGGCTACGGCGGAACAGTTCAGGGTAATACAACCGTAAACATATACGGTGAGAACAGCTTTATAGGCCGTGTCTATGGCGGCGGTTTTGAGGGTCCGGTAAATGGCAATACCACTGTCAATCTGGACGGCGGCACTGTTTATGACTCTTTCGGTGGTGCCTGCAATGCCGATATAAGCGGTTACGCACAGACCTACGCAGGAGCCGGTCTGAGCGGTGCCAGCGGACTGACCACTATATTGGGCAGCATTTACGGCGGCAATGACTTTGGCGGCAGGATTACAGGCCTGGGCGATTTCAGTTCCAGACTTAACGGAGCAGGCTCAATGGTTTACAATCCCAGCGATGCCAGTGTACCCGCAGTACTTATGGCATCATCTTACGTTGAGTACCAGCAGGGCAATGTGGCCGACTATATATTTGGAGGCAACTGCGGATCATACAACTATACAGCACTAAATCATGAACATGTTGACCCGTACCTGGTTGGTTCATTTGTACATATAAGACCTTTGGACAAGGTTGACAACGCGGTTGACAAGGTGTTTGGCGCAGGTCGGGGTTACTCCGGAACATCAGAGCAGGCCAATCATCAGGACCAGATGCAGGACCGCAGCTATGTGCTGGTCAACATTCCCGGTGCCCAGACAAACTTTACAGAGACCGAGGTGTTCGGTTCGGGAGCATACAGCGGACTGGGCATGAGGCTTACCGCGGTCCAGGCCAGAGCCAAGCTGGATTCTGTAACAGCAGTGGTTGACCTGGTAAGCGGTACCATTAAGAATGCCTACGGAGCCAGCTACAATGAGGGTGTAACCCGCCGCACGGTGGTAAACGTGCCCCAGGGTTCAACAACAGTGCTCAGCAACCTGTTTGGAGGCGGCTACGGCTCACTGATGTCATCACCCTGTGACGCCATAGAGACAAACGTGAATTGGAGCAGTAACGATGCTATTGTTACAGGAGCCGTGTTTGGCGGTAACAACAACCGCCGCCGCACCCTGTTCAGCACCATCAACGTCAACTCTAAGGTGCGGTCCGACCTTTCCGATCCTTCTTATACAGGTTGGATATACGGAGGCGGTCTGGGAGCAGACACATGGTCATACTATACCGTTGTGAACCTGAATGCCAATACCGACGCATACATGGTTTACGGTGGTGGAAATGCGGGTAACGTGCTTAACAAGGAGTCTTTCGCAGCATGGAAGACCATCTATGACAGCAAGCATACCGGCGCTGCCCTATACGATGTACTGGGAAGCGACTATGATACTCCCCAAGGCATGGCCCAGTTGGAGAGCCAGCTTGTAAGAGCAAACGGGCTGGACACTATAACCAACACAAACGTTTACTTTAACAAAGGCTCGTACCTGAGCGGTTACTGCTACGGCGGCGGTAAGGAATCGGACGTAAGCGGATCAACTTACATAGGTCTTCACGGCGGCTATATAAACAAGGACATGTATGCTGCCGGTGAGAGCGGTAATGTATGTGACCTGTACAGGACGAAAGCTTTCACCCCAACTGCCAATGCATTTGTTGAGGGTGGTAAGGTAAGGCGTGTCTATGGTGGCGGCTGGAAAGGCAATGTAGGCTCCACCCAACTGCCTTTCACCGTAAGTGCTGACACACTGAGCAAAAGCACGCTGTTGGATAGCATTCTGAGAAATGACCTGACAGGCGTGACCAATGTGGTGATTGGAATTGATGAGTCCGAGGCACGTCTGCGTAAAATGGGCTCTGACTACAACTATTACAAGGGTATTCCCGCGGTTGAATGGAACGCATACGGCGGAGGTGAGCGCGGCGGTATAATAGGAACCGCTAACCTTACTGTGTATAACGGTTACATAGGCTACCGTTATTATGAAGATGCACAGGATTCCGCGGCTACAAAAATCAATGAGAAATACCGGGAGAAAGTTGATGATGAGACTGCCGATGACAAGATTGGCCGCAACTACCTGATTGAGCACGGCAACCTGTTTGGAGGCGGCTACGATGACGGCAGCTACACTGACTATGCCAACGTAAGGGTTTACGGCGGATACATAAGGAACAGCGTATATGGCGGCGGTGAGATAGCAGCCATAGGTCGTGGCCAGACTAAAGAGAGCGGCCAGTCAAACACGGTACGTGAACTTCTGGGTATAGCCAAGGCTGGAGGCTCAAACGTAGAGATTTACAGCGGTAACATACTGCGCAGCGTGTTTGGCGGCGGTAAGGGTTACAGCGCCACCAGGGCCGATGATTATGCCTACAGTGCCACCCGCCGTTATACAGACGGATATGTATTCGGCCAGACGGCAGCCAACATATATGGCGGTATAATAGGCACCCCCACAACCCTGCTTGAGGGCGAGGGTAACGTGTTTGGCGGCGGTAACATAGGTTATGTATATACCAAGCTGGGTAAGAAGGATAATACCGACGGTTACTACTATAAGGTTAACACAGACGGCAGCTGGGCCCTTCAGGATGGTGAGAAACAGTTCACCGAGGACTCCAAGGTTGTAGTATCACCGTATTGCCGTGTGAAGGACGGCCAATCCGTAGAAATTGGCGGCAAGACATACAAGGGCGCCTACATAGATGACAGCGGTGTGTTCCATCATGCAGATTATGTACCCACCAGTGCACTTAACACAATATCTAACAAGAACAATCTGGACAGTACAAAGATGGATCTTGAGTCCGGTATCATAATATCCAACGCAGTATTTGCCGGCGGTAACGTAAGCCAGGGTTCGGACCTTCTGTACGCCGAGGCCAAGACCGTGTTCGGAAACGCCACAGCGTCAATCATTGACCTCTACAGCATGGACCTGATTACACTGGGTCAGGAGGGCGTAGGCGGTCTGTACGGCGACGGTAACCTGACATTCGTGGACGGCTACCGTGAGCTTAACATCACCAACTACGGTACGGACTACTACGGTCTGCTGCAGGAGATATCGTATGAGCAGTATCTCAGACTTAATGACCGCGAGCGAGCATATTTCCAGCTTAAGTACAAATGTAAGACTGCGGTTCCACCCTACAGCGTTGGCAATGAGATTACATCAGAGATCTACAACGAATTATCACCCCAAGATAAAGCCTGCTTTGAAGTGACCGGTGTATGCAGCATCTATGCAGGACGTATGATGAACACCATACAGCGTGCCGACTACTGCGGCGTATTCGGAAGCCGTATGGTTATGAGGGGTGCCCGTGACCGTGTGCCCGCCGAGGTGGACTACACCAACTACACCATAAACCGTGTGGGCGAGGTTGCACTGCATAAGCGCACTGTAAGCGGTGACAGCCACGGCAACTATTTTGGAATCTACAATATAGTACACTACCTGGGTGCCCTTACATCGGATGTAAAGTTCAAGGACTTTAGACGCGAAGGAGAGACCACAACGAACAAAACTTATTACGAGTATAAGTCAGGTCTTAAGGGCAAGCGTTCACGTAACAACGGATCAAGCCATAATGAGGTGGCTCTGGCATCGGGCGTATATCTGGAGCTGCTCCAGGAGCCTGAGCGTAACTATGTGGGCGATAAAAAGGTTTACGGCCCTATAACCGGTGTGGTACAGCTTAACCTTATAGCTGCGGCTACCGGCGAGGGCGGCGGTTACGTATATGCCCAGAACATACACGGAGCACAGACATTTAATGAGAGCCTTAAGCACCTTACCCTGGCACAGTCCAACCAAGGCGGTATTACCCACAGGGCGTATACTTACAGCGACTCCACCACATGGATGCAGAGTTCAGGTAACTTTGTATCGGCCGACAAGACTATCATAGACGAGTGCTTCCCCACTGTAAACAGCTATGATAAGGGCGGGTCTGAGGCACACTACTGGTTTATCAAGGGTGACTTCTACGTTTACAACCAGGAGATTTCGGCCTATACCGGGTCTGCCCAGTCTTACATAAAGAACGTAAGCATTCCGCTTACCATTCTGGCACAGGGTAACGGCAGGATTAAGATTGAGGACATAAAGACCAACCTTTATGCCGACGCCACCAAGTTCCCAACCGGCGAGGATCATGTTATATGCAACGGCGTAACATACTACAGCAATGACCCCATCACATGGTGGGACTACTCCAACCTCTCTGCCCTTGACCAGGGTTACTTTACCTATGACAGCTATGTCTGTGCAAACGATGTATGGACAAGTGCCGACGGAGCTGAGCGGGGTGCAGATCCCGCCTACACGCAGGGCACCGTATTCACCACAGCACAATACAATGCTCTTGCCGGCACCTGGTACAACAACAAGGGTGATAAACTGACCAAGGACCGTGCATTCCGCCACACCAACGCCCTGACTCATGACAACGGCTATATGCTTGCCGTATCGTTAGACCAGCCAAGTAAATGGGATGAGTACTACACTCATGAATCAAGCGGTGTCTCATTGACAAAGGAGCAGTATATGCAGGATCAGCCTGCCGGATACAAGCTCTCCCCCACATTCAAGCTTAATGATATCGGAAATGTAACCACCTATATCTTCGGCCAGTCTGAGTATAGTGAGGGTGATCTTGTTGAAAAGGCTGTAGTTGACGGTTATAATGCACTTGATAACACGGCCAGGAGTAATCTGTCCAACCAGGCAGCATTCAAGCCCGCATACATGGCCATGACCACCTGCGATATAACCATAAACGGTGTGACCCACCATGTGGTAGAGCGCAGCGCCATATCGGAGGATGAATATAACGCCATAACAGACGCTACCCAGAAGTCTTATTTTGCCAAGGCGTTCATAGCCCTTGAGACAATAAAGCTCTCAGACAAGCTGCTGCTAAGCGGTGGACAGCTCTACTCATACAATGAATTGTCAGAATATGCCGCCCAGTTCGGTGATATGATACACACAGAGGGTACCGGTGAAAACATTATATTCACCGGATTCCCCAGGGCATACTACTGCACCGAGCCAGGTTCTTATGGAGGCACTGAGTTCAGCACCGGCCAGAACTATCAGGCCATGATGTACGCCAACCTTGACAAGACTGAGCGTGCCAACTTTACGTTTAACTATGACGCTCTTGACATAATGCTTGACACCGCCTACAGCGGCATTATAAGCCGCTATGACAAGACCGGCAGCACCCTGTACTCAAACACACAGAAGATTGACTACCAGGCCAAGTATATAGGTGAGAATGGCAAGACCTTATATGGATACGGCACAGGTACAACCTTAAGCCCCGAAAACGGAAAAATATATACACGTGACCAGTTTGAGAGCCTGGCCAATGAAAAACGCCATTACTCACGCATAACCACAAATGTGAGCATGTTTGAGAATAATAAGCTGACACTGTATATAGTATCCGATGAGTTTGGCCGCGCCGGACGCATATTCACAGTGGGTGAGCAGGTGGATGCGGCTGACTATGCAAAGCTTTCTGATGACCAGAAGAGTAAGATAGACACTCTTACACTGACCAAGAACGACAACAACAGCTACACTTACTCTTACGCAGGTACAACCGGCACATTGACTGACGCAAGTAGCGGAGAGCTGTCATTCTATCTGTGCACAGAAGGCTACACCAAGCCTGGCAGTACTGTGATAGTAGCCAAGAACACTCTGATTGACCAGAGTACGTTCAGTCCCCTGAAAAACTACCAGAAGGACTTTGAGGTGGTAGCCGGAATACCCGAAGAGAAATCAGCCCTGTACGTATCACGTGACTGCGATATCTATGACTTTACAGGTGACCGTATATTTACCGTGATATACCGTTACAACTACACAGAGCCAGATGATGATGGTGATGTGTACAGGAACGTATCAGAGCGTCACATACTGAACATACGTGTACATTTTGAGAGCGGTGAGCCTATCATTGGTGAGCTTATAGCGCCTGCCAAGATGCTGCCCGGCACAATCATCGGACTTACCAAGCCATCAGTCCAGAAGGGCGCATTTGAGGTCCTGGGCGGTGGCTGGGAGCTCTATGAAAATGAGAACAACGCCATCAACCACAAGAACGGTATACCGTATAACAACTACGTGACACCTATGTACTGGTATCAGGACAACTGGTATGTGGCCTACTACGCCGAGACATATCTGGGCCGTACGTTCTCCAACCCGGTTCCGTTCTCAATAGCCAACTATCATGACCTGGATGCCGTGATGGCCGACAATACCAACCACATGTACATAGACCATCCGGGCGTTAAGGCAAACAGCAGGATTTACATTGACAGCCGCAGCACCAGCTCTGACAACAGCAAGAGCAAGCTTGACCTTCTGTATGACCTGTTTGACCTGAGCCTGCAGGGACATGGCAAGAAGCAACTGCTTGATGAGAACGGCAAAGTGGTTATTGACAACAACGGAGACACGGTTATGATTGATGACTATGACATTAACTATGACCGTGAAGGAGATCTCAATAAAAAGCATTCGGCACTAAATGAGCATGTCAAGGGTCTGGATAACCTTGAGTTCATACTTAAGAGTGATGTGGAGCCAATGGCCTACACACACTGGACTCCCATAGGTACTGACGACAACTGCTTTAAGGGTACACTGCACGGCAATGGCTACACCGTAAGCGGTATAGACAAGTCTCTGTTCGGTAACCTGTGCGGCAGTGTGTTCAACCTGGGTGTACGCGGTGCCATAGACGGATCAGGTATTGCCGAGACGGGTGGTTATGCCCAGAACGTATGGCTAATAAATGATGCCAATATTGACCTGAGCGGCAAGAAGGCCATAATGGGTACCGGAATTGTTGTAAACGGTTACTACAACGATGAGAGTGCAAGCCCCGGATATGCTGATGGCAGCAATGCAATACGCAAGCCCATGAGCGCATTCCTTAACGGAGAGGTGGCATATAACCTGAACGGATTCTACCTTAACAAGCGTTATAAGGATCATCTTAAAGACTACTCAGGCACACGTTACCACTACTATACTGTAAATGCCGACAATTCGTTGTCAGATCCTATAGAGGCTTACGCAAGTGACAATATCCTGTACGTAGAGAACTACTATAAGGACGGACAGTTTGTATATGCTGGCGGAAGCATTCCTGCCGGTAATAACATCAGGTATGCAGACCAGGAAGGCAAGCACTATCCCATTTACCCGGATGACTATATCTACTTTGGCCAGAAACTTACCTACGGACTGACCTCAACGGCTCACGATGTACAGCCTGAGGCAGTTTACAGGTCCGGCCAGTTTGTTGACAAGTCTGCATCGGGTAACCGCGTATATCGCGCTCCGGCATACTTCGGATCAAGCGCGCAGGATATGGCATACTTCAACACCAACGCGGCGTTTGCAGCCACATATCAGGGTACAGATGCATACGCCGGAATGACTGCCATAGACTTTACCGGTTATAATGATGCGATATGGACCGGTGGTTCTGACCAGGATACATATTTCAAGCCCACACTGGACTATGCCGGCCTTACCGGATTCAATGTCCAGGGTCTGACCAGGAACCTGCTGGTTTATGTTGACTGGACCAAAGACTACTACTCATATACAAAACTGGAACGTGTTCTTACGGAGCCTAAATACAACAACGGCATAGCAATCGATGCTTACGGAACAGTGAGCGCGGTTACCCCAGCTCAGTCCAACGGTATCAAGGGTCATCTGGTCAATAAGGTCGGCAGTGAGTATGTGGCAAACGGCCGCCACTTCCTGGTAGACCTTGAGGACTTTAACGCTCCTATAAGCTATAAGTTTGATAAAGACAAGAATGACTTTATGTGGTACCAGCGTACTCCGGGCGTCTATGTGGAGAGCATGGAGGGTGGCTGGGAGACAATAAGCCTGCCGTTCCAGGCAGAGCTTGTCACCACTCAGCAGAAGGGTGAGATAACACACTTCTACACTGGCAGCACCAAGGGTCACGAGTACTGGCTGCGTGAGTTCAGCTCTGTTGATACTGAAAACAAAAAGGCTCAGTTCAAGTCACCTGAAGCCGGCAGCTACAGTAAGACAGTAGGCAGCACATTCCTGTGGGATTACTACTACAACGGAAGCAACCATAAGGATGAAAACAGTGACAACTACATTGATGCCTCCAAGACAGACTACAGCGCAAGCCGCCCATACACAGACTATCCGCTGGCAGCAGCCGGAACACCATATCTGATTGGATTCCCCGGCAGCCGTTACTATGAGTTTGACCTGAGCGGTCAGTTTGAAGCAAAACACACCGCTAATCCGGCTCCTGCCAAGTTGAACAGACAGATAATAACATTTGCATCTGTTATCGGTCAGGAGATTAAGGTTACTGACAGTGAGTATGCTGATGGCATGGTTTCAGAAGACGGCTACACCTTCCACCCCATCTACCAGGCCAAGACAGTTGATAATGCGTACATGCTTAAGGCTGACGGAAGTGCCGATGACGGCAAGTCATTCAACCTGCAGGCACAGGCCACAACAGTTCCGTTCCGCACCTATATGACAGTGGCTGCTTCAAGCCCGGCTCAGAGACGTGCCGGAACACGTGCCGATGTCCTGTACATTGACTACACCGGCGATAACGACCACCTGGAGGAGGCTGTTGTAAGCCGCGGTCTGAACATCTACTCAGAGCACATGAACATTGTGATTGAGAGCACTCTGGATGTTCCGGCCAACGTGACCATAACCACCACCGCAGGCCGCACCCTGAAGCAGATCAGCGTGCAGCCCGGCACCAAGGTTACCGTTCCGGTCAACAGCCGCGGCATCTACATAGTCAACCATCAGAAGGTGGCTGTGACACGCTAAAAAAGCACAAAACAGTACAAAAGGGGACAGTCCCCTTTTGTACGTATTGCAATATGTTGTAGTTTTATATAAATATTTGGTCTAAACCACCGAACCTTAGCCTACGGCTGATTCAATTAAACTCTGCTAATGATACATAGAAACATAGACATACACTTGATGACACGTAAATACATGCAATCTGCATCCAAGGTACTCCTGTACATCGTCATCTTGTTCGCAACAGCTGGAGCCTACGAAGCCGAAGCCCAGGTGTCCAGGGGCTTCTACTACATCCGAAGCCAAAACAACACCGCTTACTACCTTTATCCCTCGAACAACAATTATAGAACGGGTATGCCCTACCTCCATGACAGGCAGCGCCGCAACGACAATGCCATCTGGGAAGTGCGCAACGCAGGCGACGGCTACTTCTATCTGATTCATTATGCCACAGGGAAGTATGTGGTCAGGAATGGCAACAAGGGCGAGGCCCGTGCCGTCCACTTGGAAACGACGGCGACGCCCGGCGACAATGCCAAGTTCACGTTCCCGGAATACTCCGGCGCGTATGCCATCGTGCCGTATGCCTATGCCGGTCTGGCTGCTACGGAGAACATCTCGTTCAACCCCAATAACGGCCAGGGCAACGACATCGGCTTATACAGATACGACAGCAACAACAACAATTCCTCCCGCTGGACGTTTGAGCAGGCCTTGCCCTTGGTGGAGACCCCGGTCATCACCATCAGCGAGGGAACGTGCACCATCACCTGTGCCACGACGGGTGCCACCCTCTACTACACCACCGACGGCAGCGACCCCACCACCTCCTCCACGCGCTACACGGGTCCGTTCAGCGTTCCGAGCGGCGCGGAAGTGGTCAAGGCAATCGGTGCCCGTGCGTCCTACGGCGACTCCGATGTGGCAACGGGAGCTGTCCTCCACGAGATATCCTCACTCTCAGAAATCACGAATCCCGACGGCTACTACCGCCTGACGGGTGATGCCACAGGCACTCCCGGCGTCGCCACCTTCCGCGGCACACTCGACGGCGGCTACTACACCATCAGCGGCCTTTCGGCGCCGCTCTTCACGACCTTGAACGGCGGCACGGTGAAGAACGTCCGGTTCAAGGACATCAGTATCTCCGGTGAGACGGTGGGCGCCGTATGCGGCACTGCCACGGGGACGGCTAAGATCTACAACTGCGGCGTGCTGGGCGGCAGCGTCAGCGGCTCTACCAATGCCGGCGGACTGGTGGGACTGATCGCTGAGGGCTCCAACGTCCGCGTGGTGAATTGCTACAACTATGCCAGCGTCAGCGGCGGCGACTATGCCGCCGGCATCGTGGGCCGCAACCAAGGCACCATCAGCGGCACCACGACGGTCAACACCACGGGTGTGCGCATCACCAACTGCATGATGTACGGCGACCTCACCAACGGCACCTACCGGTCGCCCGTATATGGCGGCTACCATACCAATAATGTGCAGAAACTGACTGAATACAACTACTACCGCTCACGCGCCAACCTTACCTATACGGCATACAATGACCAGCTGGCCATTGACAAGGATGAGTTCCTGACCCGGTTCCCGTTTTACCGTCACATACAGAACACCCACCGTGAGATGGCGGCCTATTTCCTGTTTGGCGAGAAGCCGTCGGCTGCACAAATCAGCGAGATTGGACATTGGGTGCTTAAGCCCGATGTGGCTCCATACCCCATAATTGAGCCCTGGCAGACCGGTACGCATCGCACCACGCAGGACATCGCCGCTAACCTGCCGTCGACCACGGCCGACTATGCCGGCAAACTTATCGACAGCATGGGCAACAGCGGCTACCTGACGGTGAACTACACCGTGGGCGGCACCACGGGCAGCGTCAGCCTGCCCATCACCGACATGGACACCGCGCGCTACGACTTCACGTGGGGCAAGGTGGTGCTGCCGTTCGCCAACGAGCTCTGGACGCAGACCGACTACAGCACGGTGGTCACCGGCTGGAAGATAACCTCCGTCACCAAGAACGGCACCTCCTACAACACCTTCTACATACCCGCCGCCGAGCCCTACAACTTCGCCGACCGCGACAATCCGCAGAAGGACATCTACGACGCCACCAACAACCCCTACATCTTCGCCCAGGGCGGGAACTACATAGTGCCCTACGGTGTGACGGCCATCAGCATCGAGGCCAACTTCGCCACAGCCTACTACCTGAGCGATGCCCGGTCGGACTTCGGCTACAACACCTCCTACGGCGAGCAGACCAGCCTGGGCTGGGCGGTGCCCACCTCCTACCACGGCCGTACGGTCTACACCGACCTCAACACCCTGGTGAACGCCCTGAGCAACAGCACCAACCCCCACAGCCAGGCCATCGTGCTGGTGGGCAACTACCACTACAACCAAAACACCATCGGCGGTGTGCGTTTCAACGCCGCCAAAGCCGTCACCATCATGAGCGTGGACGAGGACCGGAACCAGGAGCCCGACTACGGCTGGTACTCCTACCACACCACCGACCGTTCGGCGATACCTCCCATACGCTTCGACTTCGTGCCCAACATCGGCATGGGTATGGCCGAGCGCGTCACGGGCAGCACGCCCTACCCCACCATCGGCATCTGGCACGGCAGAGGATGGTTCGAATTGACCGAGACCTGTGTGAGCTTCATGAGCGAGTGCGAAATCAACGACGGCGCCTTTACCAACAACGACAACGGCCACGGCAACAACCGCTGGATAGCCAACAGCGGCTACTTCATACAGATAGTCCGTGCCCGATCGGGCAATGCCAACAAACTGAGTTACCTGCAGATAGGCGGTAACGCTTACGTCAAGGAGCTCTACCCCGGCTCGCATACCGACAATCAGCTCGTCACCACCATCAGGCCCATCCTCGTCACCGGAGGCGAGATTGAGGAGTGCTACATGACCGGCTACCGCGCCGGGAGCACGGCTACCGGCAGCGACATACGTTTCTGGGGTGCCGGAGGCAAGATGCACAAGTGGCTTGGAGCATACATGGAAAGGCCCAGTACCAACGACGTAAATGTCACGGCCAGGATAGACCATGCCCGCATATACCGTTTCTTTGGCGGCGGTACGTCATCATCGGCCCGCATAACCGGCAACATTGATATCACAATGAACAACAGCCTGGTTGATTTCTACTGCGGCGGTCCGGAGTTTGGCGATATGGCGGCCGGCAAGACAGTAACCACCCACGCCACCGGCAGTACATTTGGAGAGTTTTACGGAGCCGGATTTGGCGGCACATCAATCACATACACACGTCAGGGCAACAATACAAGTGTAAATTTCGGAAATGATGTTGATTTCCCCATAGCGTTCGGCACCACTTACAAACGCCTGACCAATGACAGCAACTACGGAACCGGCAGCTGCTACAAGTTTGAGTTTATACTCTATGCCGGCGGTAGCGGAACAGGTGTGGCGCGCTCATACACAGGATATGCACAGTTCTCATTAGCCACTACCGGAAGCGTAACCAATGTGCTTGACAACTGCATAGTAAAGGGTAATTTCTACGGAGCCGGCTGTCAGGGCAAGGTAAACGGGACTGTAAACTCCACCCTGACCGGATGCACCCTGATGGACAATGCCTTTGGCGGCGGTTATAAGGCTACGTCAAACACACTCGATGTATATCCGGCTACAGAGCCCACAAAGTCCCGATACACCAAGGAGACTGGTCTGTTCAGTGACTTTGGCACCGTCCGCCCGGAGACATTCACATGGCAGTACCGCAGCACCATAGGCTCTGATGATGCCAATAAGATACTCTACACCAATACAGACATGAGCCAGCTGGGCAACGTGACAGGCGCCATAACACTGACCATAAACGGCGGCAGCGTGGCCCACAGCGTATTTGGAGGCGGAAACGAGAGCCCGTCAAACAATGACGTAACGGTTGTAATAGACAATACCGCCACTATAGGCGAGCACGTGTATGGAGGCGGCAACATAGCCAATGTAGGCGGCGCCACAACGGTCAGCATAAACTCCGGAAATATAAGCGGCAGCGTATATGGCGGCGGTATGCAGGCCAATGTATCGGGCAATGTAACCGTAAACATCAGCAAGGATGGAACACCGGGTTCCGTTGTAATAGGACGTGATGTCTATGGCGGCGGCGCATTGGCCAACACCAACACCGGCAATCAGAACGGCGGTAGTTTCAATACCGTGGTAAACCTGTACCCCGGCGCAACCATCGGTCATGATGTCTATGGCGGCGGACGCGGACAGAAGGCAGACCAAACCACCCAACCTGTCACTCAGGCCGTTGAGGCCATTGTCTATGGCAATGTCACCGTTTACCAAATGGGTGCTGTGCTTATAGCAGACTATAACAGTGAGGGTCTGGCCACCGGAGGCCGCATATTTGGCGGCAACAATGTGAACGGTACGCCCAAGGGCCACATACTGGTGTATGTAAACAAGACCGCCGGCACCGACACACAGCAGCGCAGCATCGCCGATGCCAGAGCCGATGCCGATGCCACCCACACTTATGAGTTGGCTGCCGTCTATGGCGGCGGTAACGAGGCCGAATACAACCCGTACAGCAATACTGACTTTGCCGAGGTACAGATAGACGGATGTGATGACGTGAGCATACACTCTGTCTATGGCGGAGGTAACGCGGCATCAACGCCAGCCACAAAGGTCACCATAGGCGGAGCGTACGAGATTGAGTATGTGTTTGGAGGCGGTAACGGTGCAGGCACGGGCAATCCGGGCGCCAACGTGGGTTATCATTATTACGGTAATGACCATGCCGGAATAACACAGGAGGATATTCAGTATAGGCTGGACCATTACGAGTACGGAACAGGTGTGGCCACAACAAACATCTACGGCGGACGCATACACCACATCTACGGCGGCAGCAACACACGCGGTAACGTGCGTGAGACCGCTGTGGCCATGCTTGATGAGGTCAATGCCTGCCCGCTGGTGGTGGACGGCATCTACGGAGGCGGACGCGAGGCCTACATGGAGGGCAAGGCCAGCCTGGAGATGGGATGTATAACCGGAATGGGCGAGATTTACGGAGGCTCCGAGAAAGCCGATGTGGGTAACAACGTTGAACTGACGCTTACCAGCGGACACTTTGGCAAGGTGTTTGGAGGCAACAACAAGGGCGGCAGGATTTTCGGCTCCATCAAGGTAAATATTGAGCAGACCGGCTGCGTGCCCATAACCATCGATGAGCTCTACCTGGGCGGTAACAATGCCCCCTACTCCGTTTACGGATATACAGATAGTGCACATACGGTAACCATAGAGGGTGAGCCCGTGACACACTATGATCTTAATGAGTCCGGCAGCAGGCTTTACGCTGACCCGGAGCTTAACATACGCTCATTTGAGAGCATCGGAAACGTTTACGGAGGCGGCAAGGGTGAGCCCGCCACAATGGTCGGCAACCCACAGATAGACATCAACGTCACACAGGGCTGGGTAAACGGTGAGTACGTAGGTGTGGAGCCCGCTTATACCCGGTATAAGCAGAAACCCGGCATACTGCCGGCCGACGGTGTGATAGATACCGTGTACGGAGGCGGTAACGCGGCAGACGTGATTGGCGACCCCGCCATCAGGATTGGTGACAAGATGGGCAGCACTGTAACGCTCAAGAGCATGCAGAGCCTGCAAAATGCCACATCCGATACTTACGTAAAGAGCGGAATAACGATTGAGAAAGTTGACGGCAACAGCATCAAATACACTGCTACCAACAACAGCACCAACACCATAACCGTAGGAGTAAGCCAGCCCGTAAAGGGTGCCACCATATCGGGCAATGTCTACGGAGGCGGTAACCAGGCCAACGTTACCGGCGACACCAACATCCAGGTAGGTCCCGCCCAGTGACGCAAAGTGACGCAAAGGGGTCGTTTCCCAATGCGGCGTTTTTTCGACATCAACTGTACCACCGAAAGCGGCACCCACATCACTGTCGAGATGCAGTGCGCCAAGCAGAGCGACTTTAACAACCGTATGGTATATTACTCCAGCTACACGCTACGCAACACTCTTAAACGCGGCGAGGAGGGTTTTGAGTACCCGGAGCTTTATGTGATAGGCATCCTGGATTTTCTGCTGCCCGGCATCAGGGAGAACCCCGAGGTGGTAAACCACTACAGCCTGAGGAACGACCGCGATGACGGAATCATGCTTACCGACACGCTTCACTACGTAACAATAGAGCTGCTCAAGTTCAACAAGCAGATCAGTGAGCTGGACGGGCAGCTTGACAACATGCTCTACCTATTCTGTAATCTTGGCAGGATGAAAGAGATTCCCGCTTATTTTAAAGACAAAAATTTGGACAAGTTATTTGAAACCACTATGTTTGCAAACATGACACCAGAACTGCAAGACCGGTATTTCCGCGAGTTCATGTATGAGATGGACCAGAAGAGCCGTATGCGCACGGCCCGCCAGGACGGCATTGCCGAGGGCGAAGCCCGTGGTCGTGCTGAAGGTCGCGCTGATACAGCCCGCGCAATGAAAGCCCGTGGAATGGACGCCGCCCTGATAGCCGATATCACCGGCCTGACTCAAGAGCAGATAGCAGAATTGTAAGCAAAACTCTTACAACGGCACCACAATCGGTCCAATCAGCAAACAGTCAACTGATTGGGCTGTGCTATTACGCACGGCAATACCACCCAAAACGCACAAAAAACAGCCCCAAAATGCGTTTTTACGCCCCAAAATGCCGCTTTTATAGATATTTATATCTATATTTGTAAGTTATTACAATAATTATAAATTATAGAGCAAACAATAATATTTATAAGGACTATTTTCAATTTAACCAATCAAACTTTTATACGCCAAACAATTACAAGTTTATACAACATGCAGAAAAACAATAAGTTATCATTGTTTATAAGAGTAACCGCACTACTCCTGTTGTCTGCACTCTCTACGTTGGTAAACGCTCAGGCTCAGACCACAATCACATCGCTCCAGCAAATCACAAATCCGGCCGGCAGTTACATCATTACAGACGATATCAATGCGGCCGTTTTTGACACCCCTATAGCTGATTTTACGGGTACACTTACATCGGCTCCAAAACAGGACGGAACCTTTCCTGTCATTTCAAACCTGAATGTTCCCATTTTTACTACCGCAACCGATGCTACCATAAGCAACATAATCCTGGATGCGATCAATATAAGCTACCCCAGTTCCGTAGGCGCCATTTGCTGCACAGCCAACGGTGCGACACGCATCTACAACTGCGGCATTTTGAGCGGCGAGATAAGGAGCACAGGTAACTCTACTGCAAATAACAGCACAGACTGCTGCGGCAGTCTGGTGGGTCTGCTTGACGGCACCGCCCGCGTAATAAACTGTTACAGCTTTGCAAATATCACTGGCGGCAATCGCGTGGCCGGCATAGTTGGCTACAACAATTATAAAACCACCGCCGCCAACATCAGAACATTGGTGATGAACTGCATGTTCTATGGTGATATTACGGATGGAAATAAAGTGTCTCCCATATATGGTGGCGAAATCATCAACAACCTTAATAGCGGCGGTTTGAACACCTTCAACTATTACGCATATGACAGGTTAAAGACAAATGCCATCACTGAAGGCATGTACAACTGTGCGTTGGCTGTTGAGGAAAGATATCTGACCCGCTTTGAGTTCTACCGTCTGATGCTTAACAGCAACAGGAGTCTGGCCGCATACTACGCATCCACCGCCGATAACACCGTAAGTGCCGATGATATGGCCAAATGGGTTATGGAGACTGCCGATAAATCCATAAGTGACCCAAAGCCCTACCCCATACTCAAGAAAAAGGGCAAGTACCCGTCAATCATTAATTATGATGTTGAAAATGCCCCGTCAAGTTCAAGTACGGAACGCAACAAGGGCAAGAAGTTAGGCACCCTGACTGTTAACATTAATCTGGGCAGCGGATATCCGGAAGGCGCAAGCATTACAACCAGCCAGTTGATTCTTGACCGTACCGATAAGGATTTTGACCGTTTTAATTTTAACTATGATAAGGTTCAGTTGCCATATTACAATGATGTAGGCACCAACAACTGTACCGACAATAAGGTTGTAACCGGTTGGAAGATTACAGCTATAACAGCTGTCACGGATGACCCTTATACATCGGCCAACTACCCCACAACAGGAGTCAAGGATTTTCCGGATCACAATTATGCTGACCGTAAGAGTTCTAACAAGGACCTGTATTCCGTAAGCAAACGCGTATTCTCACAGGGTGCATATTTTGATGTTCCTTATGGTGTGGAGTCTATTACTATTGAGCCTTACTGGGGTAAAGCCGCTTATGTATCGGATGAATACAGGGATGTGGTTTACAAGAACGATTATACTTCAGCTCAGGGTGTCAGCCAGTTGGGTAAGGTATTTGGCGGTAATGGAACCAGCGTCCAGATAAATGGGAATTCCCAAAAGGTTTACACATCTATAGGCAATGCTCTGAATAACCTATCCGGAGTTACAAACCCCACAGTCTATGATTATGCCGTAGTTCTGGTGGGCAACCTTCATCATAGCGGCAGCACTCCATCCGGTGGTGATAAACCATTCACAATCATGTCCATTGACCTGGATAAGGACAATGAACCGGACTGCAGTTTTATTTATAACCACAACAGTCGTGCTGCCGTATCACCTATCCGTTTTGATTTTGTCAATGTGATAGGAACTGCGCAGGCCCAGAAACCAAACGGAGCCCCCAATATCTGTAATGCTGCCATATTCAAGACTAAAGGATGGTTTGAGATTACAAACACCGCATTGATGTATTTCAGCCAGTTTGAATATGAGAACACAGACGGAGTAACCAAAGCAGAATCTCCGCTTATTCTGCAAGGTGGAGTATTTGATCAGTTTACTTCAACCCAGAGCACTGCAGTAAGCGGTATGACAATATATATACATGTGGGCAGCAACGTCTGGATCAAGAACTTTGGCCCTGGTACTCACAGTGACGGTAATACCAGTACCCCACATGTTCCAGTATCTGTGACCGGAGGTGATTATGAAGGCTTTTACCTTACCGGAACATACAATGCCAATGCTGCAGCAAGGACTGATAATGCGGAATGCTATATAAGCGGTGGCCGTTTTGGTGAGGCAGCTGGTGCTTCAATGGAGCAGATAAAAGGCAATGTACGCTGGCAGATTTATGATGCTGACATAACCGAATTCTTTGGAGGCGGCATAAATGATGACAAGCCTATTACCGGAACTATTACCACGGAGATTTTCAATAGTCATGTAGAATTGTTCTGCGGAGGTCCCAAATTCGGTAACATGACTGCCGGAAAGGATGTAACTACCACAGCGCAGGGGTGTACTTTCGGCAAGTTCTTTGGTGCCGGTTATGGCGGCAACTCTTTCAGCCGTAAGAAATATGTTGATGACACCAATTATAACTGGAACACATATCAAGGTTACTATACAACTGACAGAGGAAAGTACTTTAATGGAACATCCACAGCAACTGCCAGTGGTAAAAACTATGGTTACAAAGGGCCAGGCGTATCAGTTGATTTTGACTATGAGTTCTTTGTCTGGACATCAGGAAAAACCGGTGGCCGTTTCTTTGTCAAATTTGTAACATTCTCATTGGCACAGTGCGGCAATGTGAAATCACAACTGACTGACTGCACCATAAACGGTGATTTTTATGGGGGCGGCAGTCTGGGTAAGGTAACCGGCACTGCAAAATCCACTCTTGACGGCTGTACTGTAAACGGCAATGTTTTTGGAGGCGGCTACTCGGCAACCACGCCTAAGATTCCGGTAAGAAGAAGTGGTTTTGCTCAAGTGCCTAACTATAACAAGAGTTCGGGAATGTTTGAGCCGGGTGTGTTCTCAGAAATAGATTATTATGAATGGAAACACGTAGACAATTACCCCGCCAATGGAGCCAGCGGCGGTCTTGTTACAGAGAATGGCAAGAACTACGTGATTACCACAGCCGATCTGGAGGCTCTTGGTCAGGTGGCAAATACCGACCTCACCATAACGGGTAACACCAAAGTGGCTGGCAGCGTTTTTGGCGGCGGCGACCAGTCCGAGACATTAGGCAATACCGATGTCAAGGTGCAGACTGTTGATGATAACCCCAATTACACCATAGGTTATGTATTTGGTGGAGGCAATGTTGCCAATGTAGGTGGTAATGTCAAGGTTACCATGACTTCGGGAACTGTTCTGAATGATGTCTACGGCGGAGGAGCCAAGGCTAACACCAACATCGGCAACAACAATAATCCCAAGCCTAATCCGCTGGCAGAGACTATTGTTGACCTTAACGGCGGTCTGGTTCAGGGCGATGTCTATGGCGGCGGTCTGGGAAATGCTGATACAGCCGCATTGGTCTGGGGCGATGCCACTGTAACGCTAAACGGTACCAAGTTCCAACATACCGGCCATATTTTTGGTGGCAACAATATAAACGGAACACCCAAGGGACACATCAAGGTTGACATCAGGAAGACTGCCGACAACGGTCAGAGTATTGATCTGGACGCTGTATTCGGCGGTGGAAACATGGCGGCCTACGAGCCGTCTGATCCGGATGATTATGCCGAGGTTCTGATTGAGAAAGCCAACGCTCAAGACCGTCTCTATGTGGGTGATATATATGGAGGCGGAAATGAGGCTGATGTGGTGGCAGGTACAAGCATTACGCTCTTATCGGGTATAGTTAATGGTGGTATTTACGGCGGCTGCAACAGTCAGGGAACGGTAAGTGGTCCTATCCAGGTGAATATTTACGGTAACGTGGGCCAATCCGACAGCAACGTTGACATATTTGGCGGCGGTTATGGTGAAGCTACAGCCACCAGCGGTAATGTAACGGTCAACATCGGTGACCTTACCAGTTACAATCCGGTTATTTACGGAGATATTTACGGCGGTTCGGCCCTGGGCAGCGTTAATGATGCACAGGACTTTACCATGGTGAATGTTATGTCGGGTCAGATTCACGGCAACATTTTTGGCGGCGGTCTGGGTGAGTCCGGACAGGATAATGCATCAAAAGGCCAGGTTAACGGTACGGTGATAGTAAACATTGGTGCTACCGATGGGCAGCAGACTCCTGCCTACACGGGCAATGCCACATTATACGGATCGGTTTATGGCTGTAACAACACCAACGGTTCGCCACAGGGTAATGTTACGGTAAACATTTACAGCACCGCTCACACCACAACAGATGCTGTTGGTTATACTGCCGATGACGGCACTAACGGTGCTCCCACATATGCCATTGCAAATGTGTTTGGCGGCGGTAGGCAGGCTGATTATACTCCGTCTTCGGACCAGAGCCGCGCTACGGTTTACATTCACGGTTGCTCTAACACTATTGAGGATCTGTTTGGCGGAGGCGATGCAGCTGCAGCTTACGGTGTAGTTACCGTTGTTGATGGCGGCAGGTTCCATAGGATATTCGGCGGTGGAAACGGTGAAAACGTTCCGGCCGACATAGGTGCCGGCGGTACGGATTTGCAGGTTCACGGCGGTAATATCGGTCAGCTGTTTGGAGGCAGCAACACCAACGGCGTGATTACCGGCCCCATGAATACTACGGTTGACAGCGACGGTCCTTGCGGACAGGTGGATATTGAGGAGTTTTTCTGCGGTAACAACCTGGCCAGCATAGGTACGGCACAGAATCCCACCAGTATTGTGGCTACCATTGGCTGCGGCACTATCTTTGGCGATGTTTACGGCGGATGTAACCTGGCTGACATCTACGGCGATATTACGCTCAACATTGAGGGCGGAACTATCGGCAGGGTGTTTGGCGGCTCAAAGGGAGGCGCTACTGCGGCCAACATTTACGGTAATGTTACGCTTAACATAACCGGCGGCGATATTGACAACGCATTCGGCGGATCTAACATAAACGGTAACATATCGGGGTCCATTCAGGTTAACGTGAACAAGGGCGCCGACCCGTGCGTGTGGAACATCGGTAACATTTACGGTGCCAGCAACGATGCCACATACTCTCCTACTGCCGATGGTAACTCGCTTACCGTAAACATTATGAACGGTAACATAAACGGCAGTGTTTATGGCGGCGGAAAGGGCGCTACCGCTACGGTTACCGCCAATCCTGCGGTTGTGATTGGTGACGGCAATGCGGAGCATTCGGTCATCATTGCACAGAATGTCTATGGCGGCGGTGATGCTGCGGCTGTGGATGGTAACACTCAGGTCACTTATAACGATAACAACGCAGCCGGTCATGTGGATAACCTGTTTGGCGGCGGTAACGCTGCGGGCGTAAGCGGGACAGCTACGGTCAACATGATGGCCGGTACAATTACTACTGGTATTTATGGCGGTTGCAATTCGGTCGGCGATGTAGCAGGCGCAATACAGGTTAACATCTACGGCGGCACGCTGGGTAGTTCATCGGCCCATATGCCGGGCGGCATTTTTGGTGGAGGTTATGGTCAGAACACCACCACAAGCGGTAACGTGACTGTTACAATAGGTGACCTGGAGGGCAATTACACTCCTGTTGTTTATGCCGATATCTACGGCGGCTCGGCTCTGGGTAATGTGAACAACGATGCCCAGGATATTACAAAGGTGGAGTTCCTGAACGGCACGCTGCACGGTAAACTTTACGGCGGCGGCCTGGGCAGTCTGGCTGTGGAGGATGATCCCGATACGCAGGAGGATGAGTCGGCTCCCGCTATTGCGGCCAAGGTGATGGGTCAGGTGCAGGTGAACATCGGTGCCGACGGGCAGAGCAACTGCGCAATTGACCTTAGCGACGCATCGGTATTCGGATGCAACAACACCAACGGCTCTCCGCAGGATGATGTTACGGTTACCGTCTGGTGTACCGCGCATAATTCCACATACGGTATTGATCAGGTGTTTGGCGGCGGTAACCGGGCCGATTATGCTCCGGAGAACGGGCTGGCTTCATCGGCCAAGAGGGCTACGGTCAATGTGATGGGCTGTCTGAACACTATTCGGCGTCTGTTTGGCGGAGGTAACGCGGCTGCTGCAACCGGTGTGGCTGTAACCATAAACGGCGGTACTTTTGAGTACGTATTTGGCGGCGGTAACGGTGAGGTGAAGGCAGCAGACATAGGTGACGGCGGTACAGACCTTCAGATTCATGGCGGTCATATCAATATGCTGTTTGGTGGTAGCAACGCCAGCGGTACCATTACCGGCCAGATGGGCGTGAACATCGACAGTGAAGGCGGTTGTCCGGATGAGATGAATATTGAAGAGTTCTTCTGCGGTAACAACCTGGCCAACATAGGAACGGCTGATAATCCTGTCGATATCAATGCCACAATAGGCTGCGGCACAAAGTTTGGTGCTGTATATGGCGGTTGTAACCTGGCCGATATATATGGTAATGTCACACTTACCATAGAGGGCGGCACAATGGATTATGTCTATGGCGGTTCTAAAGGACGTCTTGCTGATAATACAGACCCCAGCAACCCCATTGAAGCTAAGGCTGCAAACATAAACGGAGACGTAATCCTTAACATTTACGGTGGCCAGATTGGAGATGCATTTGGCGGATCAAACATAAACGGTAACATAACCGGCTCCATAACCGTGAATATGGATTGGAGTCTGGCATCAACTGATTGCAATACTGATTTGAGTTTGGGTAATGTGTATGGCGGCAGCAACCTGGCTGCATACGCCCCCACTACAGCCGGCAACTATCCTGCAGTAAACATCTATCACGGTACTGTCACCCATAGCGTGTTTGGTGGTGGTAAGGGCGCGACTGCCGTTGTTACCAGCAATCCTATTGTTACTATCGGAGATGATAATGCCAATCACTATGCTGTTGTAACAGAGAACGTATACGGTGGCGGTGATGCAGCAGCCGTGACCGGTAACACCAGGGTTCTATATAATGACAATAATGCCAGCAGTACCGTAAACAACCTGTTTGGTGGCGGTAACGCTGCCGGCGTAAGCGGTACGGCAACCGTAACTCTTACCAGCGGTAAGGTTCTGACCGGCATCTACGGAGGTTGCAACGCCAGCGGTACCGTGGGCGGTGCTATTGCACTGAACATCAACGGCGGTCTGGTTGGTACTGATGCCAACAACAGGGCTTACGGCATATTTGGTGGTGGTAAGGGTTCGGATACCCGTACGGGTGATGCAGTAACTGTAACCATCGGCACCGCAACCGATGCCCAGACCTACCCCACTATCTACGGTGATGTATACGGCGGTAGCGCTGAGGGTCAGGTTAATGATGACTTGGCAGAAATCGCCAAGGTTTGGCTTAAGAAGGGCGTGATAAACGGTGACCTCTATGGCGGCGGATTCGGTGATAACGGTTCTAACGCTCTTGTTAACGGTAGCGTTCAGGTAGTAGTTGACGGTGGTACAGTAACCGGTAAGGTATTTGGTGCAAACAATGCCAACGGTACACCCCTTGGTTCTGTAACTGTAACCATCAACGGCACTGACACACCTCAGTCAGGTTACGCACTGTCCGAGGTTTACGGCGGCGGTAACATGGCCCACTACAATCCTACCAACATAACTCCCGCTACCGTGGTTGTTAACGGTTGTGACAACAGCATAGGTGTTGTCTACGGCGGTGGTAATGCTGCCGATGTGCCCGGAACCGATGTAATCATCTGGGGCGGCACGATAGGTCAGGTATTCGGTGGCGGTCATGGTAACAAGGATGCCACTCCCGCTACCGAGGCTAACGTTGTCAAGAGAGGCGATGAAGGCGGCAATGTTGCCGTCAAGATTTACGGCGGTACCATTACCGAAGTATTTGGCGGATCCAACAGTAAGGGTAACATTGAGGGTGCAAGCACCGTAACAATTGAGGAGAACGGAGGTTCATGCACATTCAATATTGGTGATGTATATGGTGGCGGTAACCAGGCAGCCGGTAATGCCGGTACACTGAGCATTGGCTGTGGCGCTGTTATTACGGGTAATGTCTATGGTGGTGCCAAGGAAGCCAATGTAAATAATGACATTCATTTGGAAATAACCGGTGGAACATTACACAATGTATTTGGAGGTAATAATATAGGCGGTACAATAGCCGGAACTATTACAGTTGACATTAATCAGGATAACAGTTGTTCATCATGGCACGTGGATAATGTCTATGGCGGTGGTAATCTGGCTGCATACTCAGCACCTCAAGACAATCAGAACTATCCTGCTGTTAACATCATGAACGGTACAGTTTCTGGCAGCGTATTTGGCGGCGGCTATGGTGCATCTGCAAAAGTGACTGCTAACCCGCAGGTTACCGTAACCGGTGGAACCATTTCCCAGGATGTATTTGGCGGCGGTGAGCAGGCTCCCGTTTTTGGTAATCCCACAGTTCTGTTTACCGGCGGCCAGGCAGCCTACGTTTACGGCGGCGGTAAGCAGGCTAATGTAACCGGCGATAACACCGTAAGAATTGAGGGCGGTACCGTAACTACCGATGTCTACGGTGGCGGCATGCAGGGTGATGTATCGGGCAACGTTACTGTGAACATAAGCAAGAGCGGAACTCCAGGCACAGTTGAAATTGGACGTGATGTTTACGGCGGCGGCGCATTGGCCAACACCAACACCGGCAATATTGACAGTGAGACCACAATGACTACCAACAGGAATGTAACTGTAGTAAACCTGTACCCCGGAGCAACCATAGGGCATGATATATATGGCGGCGGTCGCGGTCAGAAAGCCAGTGGAGCCGATCCTGCAATTGAGGCTATTGTTTACGGAAATGTTTCCGTTTATCAGTACGGAGCCGTACTCACTGCAACATACAATAGTGAGGGACTGGCCACCGGAGGCCGCATATTTGGCGGCAACAACGTGAACGGTACGCCCAAGGGCCACATACTGGTGTACGTAAACAAGACCGCCGGCACAACCACACAGCAGCGCAGCAGCGCAGAGGCCAGAGCCAATGCCGATGCCACCCACACTTATGAGTTGGCTGCCGTCTATGGCGGCGGTAACGAGGCCGAATACAACCCGTACAGCGATACTGAAATTGCCGAGGTACAGATAGACGGCTGTAATGACGTAAGCATACACTCTGTATATGGCGGAGGCAACGCGGCATCAACGCCTGCCACAAAGGTTACCATAGGCGGAGCGTACGAGATTGAGTATGTGTTTGGAGGCGGTAACGGTGCAGGCACGGGCAATCCGAGCGCCAACGTGGGTTATCATGCTTACGGTGATGACCATGCCGGAATAACACAGGAGGATATTCAGTATAGGCTGGACCATTACAAGTACGGAACAGGTGTGGCCACAACAAACATCTACGGCGGACGCATACACCACATCTACGGAGGCAGCAACACACGCGGTAACGTGCGTGAGACTGCAGTGGCCATGCTTGATGAAATCAATGCCTGCCCGCTGGTGGTGGATGGCATTTACGGAGGCGGACGCGAGGCTTACATGGAGGGCAAGGCCAGCCTGGAGATGGGATGTATAACCGGAATGGGCGAGATTTACGGAGGCTCCGAGAAAGCCGATGTGGGTAACGACGTTGAACTGACGCTTACCAGCGGACACTTTGGCAAGGTGTTTGGAGGTAACAACAAGGGCGGCAGGATTTTCGGCTCCATCAAGGTCAACATTGAGCAGACCGGATGCGTGCCAATAACGATTAATGAACTCTATCTGGGCGGTAACAACGCCCCCTACTCCGTGTATGGATATACCAACCAGTCTTACACCGTTGATATTGACGGTGATTCCGTAACACACTACCATCTTAATGAGTCCGGCACCAGGCTTTATGCTGACCCGCAGCTCAACATACGCTCATTTGAGAGCATCGGAAACGTTTACGGAGGCGGCAAGGGTAAGCCCGCCACCATGGTCGGCAACCCCAACATCGACATAAACGTAACACAAGGCTGGGTTAACGGTAAGTACGTTGGTGTGGAGCCCGCTTATACCCGGTATAAGCAGAAACCCGGCATACTGCCGGCCGACGGTGTGATAGATACCGTGTACGGAGGCGGTAACGCGGCAGACGTGATTGGCAACCCTGCCATCAGGATTGGTGACAAGATGGACAGCACTGTAACGCTCAAGAGCATGCAGAGCCTGCATGACAACCTGCCTGCCGGTGGAGAGACCAAGAACGGCATCACGATAGAGAAGCCCGCCAGCGGTAGCATCAAATACACAGCGGCCGATAACAACAGCAATACCATAACCGTTGAGGTGAGCCAGATCGTAAAGGGTGCCACCATAACCGGCAATGTCTACGGAGGCGGTAACCAGGCCGACGTAACCGGCAACACCAACATCCAGGTAGGTCCCGCCCAGTGACGCAAAGGGGTCGTTTCCCTTTGCGTCGTTTTAGAATAATTTTTCTTACTAGCCCTGCACTTTTTCGCCCATTCTGTAAGGCCTTATAGATATTTATACTATATTCGTACTTTTAAATGCAAATTGTACTTACACGAAAACAGTGATATTTATGAGGGCTATTTTCACTCCTACAGTATTCCGCAATAATACTCCAAGCACCCCCATCACCAACCACCCCCTGCGCCATATTCTCCTGCTGGCTCTGCTGGCACTGACCAGCGTTAGCATTAAGGCTGCCGACTATGACTATGTATTTGTCTACGATAACGGCTATCTGGCTGTAGACAATAATGGCAACATAACCTACGCCAACACTTTCAATCCGCAGTGTATTTGGACTTGCGTATCGAGCACTACTAACTTGACCGCTGCTACTCTTGGAAATACAGCATACTTTCTTTATACTCAGGTTAATGGAACGAAATATTGGTTGACCGATGCCACATCAAATGGAGGACCAATTAATTTAACTACCAATGCGCCAACAAACGCAGAATGGACAAACTCAGATAGTCACCTTATTGCTAACAATGGCTATTATTTATACTATCGTAGTAATGCCTGGAGAACAAGTAATCAAGCTAAAAGAAATTCAGATGAAACTTATTATGCTGAAACAAATAAGCAAGGTAGAATAACAATAGACTACCGTTCAACAACCACCGCCGTTACAGTTAGGACAAATTCTACAGACAACACTACCGCACCAACCATCTCGGCCGCGCTGAACAGTGGGAATACAGGCATTCAATTATCACACACCAACGTTTCGGGAACCTATCTGAACTATAAATATACAACGATAGGTACTACAACCTATTACTGGCTTGACGGAGCTACCACTGCCTATACCAACACCAATTCCTTATCGGCAAATGTAGATTGGAGCCAGGCCTCCTACGAGTGGAGCATCAGCAACGGCGGTAATTATGCTCAGATAACTTCTGACGGCGTATTGACCTCAAAGGGCGCCGCCACTACACAGCAAACGGTTACCGTCAAGCTTACCACAACATACTCGGCCATCGGCTATAGTAATGAACAGACCTTTAACATTTCCATTCAGGACTATGCAGCAACCACAGTTACCGCTGGCATTGGAGATTACAACGTAATTAATGCTTTAGGCGGTTCAATACAATTACGAGGTTATATTTCCGGCAATTATACACCTGCTTATACCGTCTACGATTATGGTTACAGCAGTCATCACACACTCTATAATGGGACAGACTACGGCTACACGCAACCGGCTATTTATTCGGGCAATGCCAACTTGGTCTATAGCTGGACGTTGACTGGCGAAGGTGCTTCATACGCTTCATTGGATACTACTACACCTACTCAACCCATACTCACTTATAACACCGATGCAGGACATGACGTTATAGCAACGATCAACCTGACAATTACACACCCGGATTTCCCGGAGTTCAATGTCACAGCCGATCCTTATAATGTCACGCTCTATTCCACAACACCCAGTGCACCCACATTTTCGCGTTCAGGAAATGAGATAAGACTGGAGACCACCTCCCCTGAAGGCATATTATTCTACACCACCGATGGTTCTGATCCCACAACAAGTGGCACTAGAATACAATACGATAATAGCCCAATAACCCTGACCACCACACCAACAACAATCAAGGCCTACACGGTACGCTGGAATAACGCATCGGAAGTAGTCCAAGAGACATTCAAACTGAAACTTGCCGCACCGGAAATAACAATCACCAGTGGAACGGTTACAATATCTAACCCTTCTGGTAATCCATCAGATGCCACCATCTACTATTCAACCGACGGCAGTGATCCTGCAACTATCTATTCTTCTGATTTTAATGTAGGAAATGGCACAACGGTAAAAGCTGTGATAAAGAAAGACGGCTACGATGACTCAGATGTAGCAGAAAAAAGATATGAGATGCAGTCTGGGGTTAATGGAACAACTGTCATCTTAAATGACTACGAGGACCACAACTGGACCTACTACAGCGACAAACCGGATACGGATTATCCCGATAATCTGCGTTCTCCCGATCCACGCAATGTAAAAATCACATATCGTGGCGGTAGCGTTAGCGGTGCTTCTGCTGTCGCAGTATCGGCCACTGAATCACAAAACGAGTTTGTTTATTACAAAACCATAGAGAAGAAAGCTTGGGGTACCGACGAGGGCCGTTGGCTTACGGGCGATTATGCTTATAAAGTTATCCCAAATCCGTTTAGTAAGCGTCCACGTACCACAGGTTCTACAGGCACCAATGGTTTCTACGGTTTTGCAGGTTGGAAAATAATCAGTGGTGGAGAATACATCAACGGACATAATGACAACGATGTGCTTGGTCTGGAGGAGAAAATCAACTTTGTAAATCTCCCTGCTGGCAACGACGGCAATGGCGCCGTGGTATTTGAGGCCACTTGGACAGCAGCAAACGTGGTGACTGTCAATGCTAATGTCACCGGAGAAGCAGGCCTTGCTGGTACTGGCGGCACTTACGAAACCAATTTCATAGTGGTGAGCGGCAATGACCGCACCGTAACCGGAATGACCCGTAATGCCACAGTCATGGGCTGTTACCCCGACGGAACCGGAGCCACCGGCGCCAGACTGAGCACTGTCACCGGCAGCGGTAATGACCTTAAGATTGAGAACATTAACATAGGAGGCGGAAGTAATGACTATACAGCCAACACAGGATGGCTGATAGTAGGCCGAGGCTGCACCGGTAACGTGCGCCGTGTGATAGGCAACACCGGTCAAGTAAAGATCCGCATTGAGAGCGGTCTCTACAACTTTATCAACCCTATGTCCGGAGGAAGCGCTAATAACTCAAACAATGGCTTGATAATATTTGGCTGTGATTATGACCGCGCCACCAATGACGGACTTACCAGTAATGATCAGTATGCCGATAACTCAACGCATCGCAAGTTACGTGTAATCAATTATGTCTCATTTAATGGAAACGGCGCAGCCAAAGCAAGTAATGACAACCGTGATGAGTGGATGGATATAACTATTAAGAGCGGATACTTTGGCTATTCTGCTGATTACAGCCTTTATTCTACCACTGCGGACAATAATGCTGACGGTTTTGGTTTGGGTATAGGTGGTAACACAGATCATGCCGGAACATACACCACGCCAGATATCAATGGAACAGATCGCACCTATACCAATTTGAATGCTGGCGTAAATAACACCACTTACCGGTGGCAAAGACTCATGTCATTCTATATTGGCCGAACCCGAGGTGGTAATTATGGTGGCGTTAACCGCGTATTAGTTGAAGGAGGCGAGTTGGGAAGTATTAATGGCGGAGGTTACCGCAACACCGGTGCTAACTTTGATGTGTGCTATCATTTCCGCATGAAAGGCGGCTGGGTAAAGGGCGCCATCTACGGAACAGCTTCATCATCACAGACCAATGCCACGACCAAACAGGTTATTACCGGTGGTGAAATCAACGGATGGATTGCCGGTGCCTGCAACGGTACAGATGTTGAGAATGATGACGGACGAAACCTTGGTGATACCTACATTTATTTGGGAGGAAACGCTGAACTACGTTCGCACCGCAAGGATGGAGTTTATAATAACGCCTGGGGACTTGTTGGCGGTGTTGAAGGTGGCAGTATATTTGCATCCGGGCGCGGTACTCCTGCAACAGCTGCACATACCGACAGGAACTATTGTGGTTCATCATATAAAACCTATGCAGTTGTGGCCGACCAGGCGCAGGTAGAAAAGAACGTTTGCGGTGGAGGATATATAGGCGTGGCACAAAACAGTCATATCTATATCACCGGTGGAGAGATCGGTAATGTGTATGGCGGTTCTATGACACCCACATCAACCAACAACACATGGATGACCCAGACCACCGACATCCGTATGTATGGCGGCACGGTGAAAGGCGGCATCTACGGAGGTCATTATCAGGGTACTGGAAATGCCGGAAAAATCCATCAAACCACTAATGTAAATATCGTAAACGGTCAGGTGGGCGATGTGGCGGCTTTGACGGATGCCAGCAAGATGGGATATGTCCACGGCGGCGGTTTTGGTAGCGGCACCAGTGTAGGCGGCAATGTGGATGTAACGATTGGTGATGCCACAGCCACAGAGAGCCTTGTTATCTATGGTGATGTATATGGTGGCTCCGCATTGGGAACTGTAAACACCAATGCCTCTAATCATACAAATGTGACCCTGAACAAGGGTATTATCAACGGATCGCTATATGGAGGTGGATTGGGTGATAACAGTACCGCAGCCAACGTCAACGGCCCTGTTACGGTAACAGTGAATGGAGGAACCGTTAATACGACTTCTGCCAACGGATCGGGCGCTGTCTATGGGTGTAATAACCTTAACGGTGCTCCGCAGAATACTGTGGCGGTTATAATAAACGGTACTGACCCGGCTCCAGGCACCAACGCCTACGCTCTGGATGCTGTCTATGGCGGTGGTAACCAGGCCAACTATACATACGGCACACCGACTGTGACCGTGAACAACTGCGATAACAGTATTGCTTACGTCTATGGCGGTGGTAATGCAGCTTCCGTGCCAGGCACCGATGTTCAGATTTATGGTGGAAACAAGATTGGTAACGTGTTTGCCGGCGGTAATGGCACCAATGGCGCTGCCGATGTTACCGGTAACACACGTGCAAGAATATATGGCGGAACAATTGGTAGAGTGTTTGGCGGTTCTAACAGCGCTGGCACAATAGGCGGTACCATTTCGGTCGAAATAAATAAGACCGGTAGCTGTCCGATGCACATTGACGAGGTCTATGGAGGCGGCAATATGGCCGCCAGCAAGGCCGGAAGCATATCCATAGGCTGCACCGGTGGAGCAGATGAGGGCATAGGCGATGTTTATGGCGGTGCCAATGCCGCTGCAATCACTGGTAATATTACCCTGGATATTGCCGGAGGCAGTATACAACGCTTATTTGGCGGTAACAACGCCAGCGGAAACATAAGCGGATCTATAACGGTTAATGTTGATTGGGATACAGATAATCCTTGCGGTTATAATTACTTGGGTACTGTCTATGGCGGCGGTAACCAGGCTGCATACAGCCCCACTTCTGTAGGCAGCTATCCTGCCGTAAACATTAAGAACGGTACCGTTTCGAGCAGCGTATTTGGCGGTGGTCTGGGCTCGACAGCCGTTGTTACCAGCAATCCCGTAGTAAAGATGACCGGCGGTCAGGCAGCCAACGTTTACGGCGGCGGCATGCAGGCTGATGTAAACGGTAATACAACCGTTAGCATTGAAGGCGGCACCGTAACTACCGATGTCTATGGCGGCGGTATGCAGGCCGATGTATCGGGCAACGTAACCGTAAACATCAGCAAGAGCGGAACGCCCGGAACAGTCATAATAGGACATGATGTCTACGGAGGCGGCGCACTGGCCAACACCAACACCGGCAATCTGAACGGAGACAGTTGCAATACAGTGGTAAACCTCTACCCCGGCGCAACCATCGGCCATGATGTCTATGGCGGCGGACGCGGACAGAAGGCAGACCAAACCACCCAACCTGTCACTCAGGCTGTCGAGGCTATTGTCTATGGCGATGTAACCGTCAACCAGCTTGGTGCAGTACTGATAGCAGCCTATTCTGATGAGGGGCTGGCCACCGGAGGCCGCATATTTGGCGGTAACAACGTGAACGGTACGCCCAAGGGACACGTGTTGGTGTATGTTGAAAAGACTGTCGGTTCAAGCTCTTATTCAAGAGCCACAGATGTTGATGGTACTGAGGTTACGTATGATTATGACCTTGCAGCTGTATACGGCGGCGGCAATCAGGCTGAGTACAACCCGAACGACAAAAATGACTTTGCCGAGGTACAGATAGAAGGCTGTGATGACGTAAGCATACACTCTGTCTATGGCGGAGGTAACGCGGCATCGACACCTGCCACCAAGGTAACCATTGGCGGAGCATACGAGATAGGATATGTATTTGGCGGCGGCAACGGTGCCGGCACAGGTAATCCGGGAGCGAACGTGGGTTATCATGCATATCCCGATTCTATTTCGGATGCTAATCATATCACTGATCGTGAAAGTTACAAGTATGGTACGGGAGTTGCCACAACTAACGTTTACGGCGGTCGCATACACTACATCTATGGTGGCAGCAACACCAAGGGTAACGTGCGTAAGACTGCAGTGGCCATGCTTGATGAGATCAATGCCTGCCCGCTGGTGGTGGACGGCATCTACGGCGGCGGACGTTCGGCCTACATGGAAGGCAAATCTATACTTGAGATGGGTTGCGTAACAGGTCTGAATGAGATTTACGGAGGCTCCGAGAAAGCCGATGTGGGTAACCACGTTGAGCTGACGCTTACCAGCGGACACTTTGGAAAGGTGTTTGGAGGCAACAACAAGGGCGGCAGGATTTTCGGCTCCATCAAGGTAAATATTGAGCAGACCGGCTGCGTGCCCATAACAATTGATGAACTCTATCTGGGTGGTAACAATGCCCCCTACTCCGTTTACGGATATTCAGATAGTGCTTATACGGTAACCATAGAGGGTGAGCCCGTGACACACTATGATCTTAATAAGTCCGGCACCAAGCTTTATGCTGACCCGCAGCTCAACATACGCTCATTTAAGAGCATCGGAAACGTTTACGGAGGCGGCAAGGGTAAGCCCGCCACCATGGTCGGCAACCCCAACATCGACATAAACGTAACACAAGGCTGGGTTAACGGTGAGTACGTAGGTGTGGAGCCCGCTTATACCCGGTATAAGCAGAAACCCGGCATACTGCCGGCCGACGGTGTGATAGATACCGTGTATGGAGGCGGTAACGCTGCCGACGTGATAGGTACTCCTACCATCAAGATTGGCGACAAGATGGGCAGCCCTGTAACGCTCAAGAGCATGCAGAGCCTTTACAACACCACATCCGATGATCATGACATCAAGAGCGGAATCAAGATTGAGAAGGAGGCAACTGACAACAGCATCACATATACAGCTGTTGATGCAGATAATAACACCATATCAGGAACTGACCCGCTTACAGTAGGAGTGAGCCAGACCGTAAAGGGTGCCACCATAACCGGCAATGTCTACGGAGGCGGTAACCAGGCCAATGTGACCGGCAACACCAACATCCAGGTAGGTCCCGCCCAATAGTTACAATCAAAAATGATACAAAAGGGGACTGTCCCCTTTTGTATCATTTTTTAAAAAACGCCGCATTGGGAAACGATCCCTTTGCGGCGTTTTTGGCAGATTTTGGATCAAAGGTGTCTTTTAGTTTTGCTTTACACTCAAAATACCATATCTTTGAGTTTGATAAAGCATATATATATATGAAGAACATAAAAAATAGAAATCTAACAGTTGGTGAGCCAGCCATACAATATCATCCCGGCACACCAACACCAGAAATCATGCCCATGAGCCCCAATACCAATGACCAGTTTGAATTCAACAGGGATGAATACATGACTGTAACCGAATACTTTGATAAAGTCCGAAAAGCACTTGATCTAAAATATGAAAACATACAAGGTAATAATCAGTAAATCAGCCGAGCAGGATATTAGATAAAGACGTTGTGATAGTAGACAGGATAATCCCTTCAAAAATGATAAAAAGGTGATAGAAAACGCCGCATTGGGAAAGGACCCCTCTGCGGCGTTTTTAAGTTCAATCAGAAAGGCTTGAAAGCCCAGACGGTCTTATAGGGAGTGTAATTGCTGTTGTAGATTCCGCCGCAAGCCACCAGACGTCCATCGGGCAGCATGGTCATGCTCCAGATTGAAGCGTAGGCGTCAAGAACAGCAGTCTTATAAAGGGTAAGATGCGCCTGCGGCTGGCTGTAATCAACTTTCAGTATATAATAGACCGGAGCCTCCTGACGGCCATTGTAAGCAGGCAGAAAGGCTGTCTTATGCTCTATGTCAGTAAATATCAGGCCTGAGTAGATAAGCTTTACATCACCATCAGTCTGCGGTATGGGAAGTTCTGTATCAAGCATTGAGAATGACTCTCCATCAACCTTCATTATACCCAGTTCATCCTTATCGTTACGGGCTGCAATGAGATAGCTGTAAAGGCCTGTGGCACAGTCTGACGCACGCCAGTTTACAGGCAGGCTTACCGGCCTCCACTCACCGAACAGGTCAACTGTGAACTGACTTCCATCATAGCGGTCTACCGTGAGTTGAGTGTTTGCTCCGTAGTTGCCGCTGGGTCCGAATATTATGGCATTATCTGCCGATGAACGCAATATATAAGGATTGGAACGCTGGTCCGATACAGTACCCTTACTGATGAACTGGCTGTCAGTTGCCATGTAGAGCTCCTTGGAGTCAGATGCATACCAGTTACCGGAGACCAGCACATCACCGCCAGCCAGTTCTACAGCATGGCAGAGTGTACGTGCCTCTATCATGGAAGGCATTATATCAAAACTGTGGCTGGCCGGGTTATAAATCTCTACCCCCGATGACTGTCCAACACCCGATCCGTATGAGCAGCCGCCGCCCAGCATAAGACGACCATCAGCAGTGACCACCGAGAACGCCATATCATGAGTGTAATTCATGCTCATGGAGTGCCACTGACCATTGTCCAGATACTCGGCCGATGTGGTGGTCTCAAATCCGTTGACATGACCGCCAGCCACAACAAGCTGCCCGTCTGCAACGTACATTATATGGTCAGCACGGCCGTATATCATATCAGGAAGCCGGTCTGCCTGCATTGGAACAACGGCCACAAAAGGCTCCACTACACTCACAAAACAGGAATCTGTAAGGTTCATATCTGCGGTTGTAACGGTTATCACAGCATTACCTAAGCCTACAGTGCTCAGGACACCGTCAGTCACCTTAACCACGTCTGTATTGCTGCTGGTCCATGATACGCTCTTATCGGTAGCCTTGTCAGGAAGCACGGTGGCCCAGAGCGTATCGGCCTGCCCAATTACCATCTGCAATGAATCCCTATCAAGGCTGACAGACTGCACTGCAATGTATGCCGGCTCAACATTAACCAGGCAGCCTGCCGTATAACCGCCGTCTACGGTCTCCACATAAATGCGGGCCGAACCCTCTTTAAGCGCCGCCACAAGCCCTTTGTCCGATACAGTGGCAACCCGCTCATTATCCGAATACCAGATTACAGACCGGTCTGATGCGTTATGAGGCCTTATCTCAGCCGTAAGCTGATGCTCCTGCCCGGTCTTGAGTATAAGCTCAGACTCAGTAAGAGAAATACCTGAAACAGGTTTATCGACTTCCGGATGACAAGAAACCATCACCATAAGAACGCTCCAAATTGCCCCTGCCCAAATAACAAATCTATTCATAACAAATCAAAATCCATTAATATTGCAAACATAATAAAAAAAACGACGCAAAGGGGTCGTTTCTTTCAGTCGCTTCGCTTGGTGAAAGCGTCCCTTCGGGCCGAGCGAATAATGCGTCACTACCTGGATATGGATAAAAAAAGGACGCCCCAGACTAACTGTCCAGAGCGTCCTGAAAGACGGCGGCTACCTACTCTCCCACTTGCCCCGTTCCGCGGATGCGGAACTAAAATAAGGTATATGGTACTGTGCAAGTGGGATACTATAAAAAAAGAAAGCGCCTCAGATTCTACTCTGAAGCGCTTTCAAAGACGGCGGCTACCTACTCTCCCACTTGCGCAGTACCATCGGCGTGAACGGGCTTAACTTCTCTGTTCGGAATGGGAAGAGGTGGAACCCCGCTGCTATAGCCACCTGAATGTCATATACAAGGCCTTTACCTTGTTAGAAGGTTGACAAACAGCCACAAAACAATTGCTAATCAATCACCACTCAGCTGCTTTCTAATCTAGCGCCACTTTCACAAGTCTTCTGACTTAAGGAAAAATTCGGGCAATTAGTACTGCTCGGCTTTGACGTCACCGCCTTTACACCTGCAGCCTATCAACGTCCTAGTCTCGGACGACCCTCAAAGGAAATCTA
>Ga0310691_10000661_pt1 | contig 60996 bp, 54 predicted proteins | sample 176DNAGHGlowgp2_FD_203887 | JGI IMG/M metagenome (GOLD analysis project Ga0310691, IMG submission 203887) | Sheep rumen microbial communities from Palmerston North, Manawatu-Wanganui, New Zealand - 1766 DNA GHGlow gp2 (v2) (version 2) | ecosystem: Host-associated > Mammals > Digestive system >... | reverse complement strand
AAAAAGTAAGCCTTACTTTTTTACTGAGAGCACCCCATAGGGGCAAAATTTGGACTAAAAGTCTTTGGAAAGAGGTCTGGGGAAGAACCTTTCTTCAGAAAGGTTTTCCCCAGTAAATACCCGTATTACTTCTGTATAAGCACAGCACATATCCCGCGGCCTCTTTCTGTTTCAGCGCTGATATTTCAGTATAAATACAGTTTTTACGGTGCCTGTTTATGCTTGTCCATGACGCCCCTGACCGTCTCCGCTGTGCTGACTATCTTGTCGGCTGTGCAGAGCAGCACGCTCTCGCGGAAATGCGGTACGTGAGTAAGATTCAGCGGGAACATATGCGAGTATATCATGTCACGCTCGCGCCTGTTCAGCGTGAATCTTGCCATTGCGTTCAACAGCGCGCGTGAGGCGTGAGTATAGCCGTGGAGGCGGTGCCACTTCTCGTCGGCGTGCCAGTCGTAGAGGAAGAAGTCATGCAGCAGCGCCCCGCGTATGAGGGAGCGGCGGTCGGTCTGTATGCGGAGGACGTCAGCGAGCGTCAGGCACATATCCGTGACCTTCAGCGAGTGCTCGTACACGCTGACCCTGCCGTGCTGTACGAAGCGGCGGGTGCTCTGCATCTCGTCAGAGGCGAGGATATCGCGTCCCTCGCGGGAAATCTCGGCGAGGTGTCTCACAGCTCTATCCTCATGTAGCCGCAGGTGAACGGGAAAAAGTCGAATTTTTCCGTGCCCGTGTGGACAGCGCCCTTGCTCTCGTACCAGCGGCGCAGTACCTGATTCTCCTCGACTATGCTCAGCCTGAGCACACTGCACCCTATGCTGCGGGCGGTATCCATAGCGTGTGCGAGGAGCTCCGCGCCTATGCCGTTGTGTCTGTACTCGGGGAGCACCGAGAGGCTGCCGAGCTCGCACTCGCCGACCTCGCCCATGAGCAGTGAATAGAAGCCGAGTATCTCGCCGTCCTCGAGGTAGGCGAACATGAGGCGGTGCTGCTCGTCGAGCTGATATGCAAGGCGCTCTGTCGTAGTGCAGAATGCCACGAAGCGAGGGGCATTCTCGGGCGTGAAGCCGAACTCGTCGGCGACGGTCATGAAGCTCCTGCGCACCACGTCTGCGCAGACGGGCAGCTCATTTCTTTCTATTTTACGTATCATAGTTTCCCTCCGAATCATTTGCTTTTACAATTATACTCCGACAGGCATTGTTTGTCAACAGAAAAGGCGACCCGAGGGGAGCCCCCTCTGGCGGATTCGCGAGTTACCGATTATATGCCTTTAGTTTACGGCACGGTAGCCCGCTTTTTCCGCTAAGGGGAGTAGCACTAAGGTCGCCTTTTGCATTATATTCAGCCGATTATCATTTTTCTGAGCTGTGCGAGGTCGAACATATCAGCACGTCCGTCCTTGACAACGTCGGCATTGACGATATTGACCTTCTGTCCCAGAACGAACTTGTTGAGAGACGCGAGGTCAGCAACGCTTACCTTGCCGTCGTTGTTGTAGTCGCCCGCGAGCATCGAAGCCTCGCCGCTGTATACAGCCTTTATGGTGACATTGCCTGTCGCCTTGAAGCTGATAGTTGCGGAGGTCTTGCTGCCCGAGGTGAGCTCAGCGCCAGTTATCTCCCAGTGGTCGAAGGACGCGCCCTCGAGAGGCTGAGCAGTCGCGGTCATATCGTAGTCGGAGTGGTACTTGCCCGTCCAGCTCGACTCGCTGAGATTAAGCGTATTGAGCTTTACCTTGCCCTTGGAGCTGTCGTTCTGAACGGTCACGCTGTTGAGCCCGTTCGAGAGCGAGGCTGCCCGATTGAGCGTTCTTACTGCGTTGTCGAATCTGCTGTTGTAGAATGAAGCTACTGTGTTTGCCTCCTGCTGGAACTTCGACTCGCCCTGAGTTGTGAACGAGAAACGCTTGTACGTATCGGTTACAGGTTCCTTGTACTTGGTGAACTTGTTGACCTCAGCGGTCGTCTTCTCTGTATCGAAGTTGTAGTTCGCGATATCCATGAAGGTGCGCGAGAATTCGAGAGCGAAGTCCTTGTTGCTCATGAGCTTCGTGAAGGCGGGGCTCATGTAGTCGTGCTCGTTGTTGTTCTGCCTGATGCGGCTGAAGCTGTCGGCACTTGCGGAGTTCTGCTGCGTGCCGTACATACCCTGACCGAGCTCCGTATCGAAGAGGAACATACGCCATTTGCCGTCGGCGTAGGGATTCTCGGGGTCGACCGCATTCGAGCGCCATACTGCGACGTTGTTCTGCGGCCAGTCGGAGTTCGCTATGTATATCTCAGCCGCGAAGTAGTCCATATAGCTCTGTATATCGACCTTCTCGCAGAACTGCTCATAGCTCACGCTGCCGTTGGCAACGCCCTGAAGGAGCTGGTTCCACTCCTCGAGGTCCTGGTCTCTGCCCTCCTCGAGGTCTCCGTTCTTGATGAGAGCGACGTCGTCCTTTTCTATTCCGTAGTGGGACTTGATATAGTCGTCGCCGACCTTCTCGGTTATCTGGTAGATGCCCCAGAATTCGCCGTCGATGAAGAGTATGCACTCGCTCATCGCCTGAGTAGCGAAGGCTCTGTCGGAGACGAGCTGCTGGTTGACACTATCGCGGAAGTAGAATCCGCCCGCGTCGTTGCCGCCGTTTCTGATGACGATATTGTCGAACTTCTTGATAGTCTTGCCGTTCTTAGCCTTGGTAGCGGTGCCGTCGAAGAAGTCGTACTCGAGGTCGGACTTACCGTAGTCCTGACGGGCATAGATAGTGAAGCTCTTCTGTACGGAGTTGCGGCTCGCGGCGCCCTTGATACGTATGCCGACGTCCTGCTTGACAACGGACTCGCCGCTGTCGAACATCTCGAAGCTGGCAACGCGCTCCCAATCTCTGCCCTTCTGGTTATAGTTAGCGGGGATTTCCCACGGGTTCATCATGTTGAAGCCGCCGCCGCCCCAGCCGCCCCAGCCGCCCCAGCCGGGTATCTGCCAACCGCCGGGACCCTGACCGGGACCTCCGGGCTGACCGGGCTGCTGCTGTTGCTGCTCCTGCTGGTAGTCGTCGTAGGTCTTGCCTCTTACGTAGATGCCCTTCTCGTAGCCGAAGAGGTTATCGGGGTCTGTGACGAGAGATACGACCTTCATGTCCTTATAGTATCCCGAGGAGGTCTTGCCCACGAAATACGTCTTTGTAACGGGAGTACTTACGCGTCCCGACGAGTCGACCGCAACTGCGCGTACTATCGCAGCCTTGTCGATGAGCTCACGCGGAGCGGTGGCGCCGCTCGCAGTGATATCCGTCTTCATGCTGAGGCGGTTCTCGGTGTCGCTCATGTCCTTGATGTCGATGGGACCAGTGTACTTTGTTGATTCTGTTGTAGGGTCGCTGCCGTCGGTGGTGTAGTATACCGTTGTGCCCTCGGGAGCCTTTATCGTCAGCGAGAAGCCGCTGCTGAAGAAGCCGCTGTCCTGAGAGAATTCGGGCAGATGTACCGCATTCGAGCCCTCGGGAGCTGAATTAGCCTTGCCTGGGGTGCAGCTGAGCACGAAATACTCGCCGCTGCCGTCGGGGTACTGACCGTACGAGGTATCGGTCGCAAGAGCGTCAAAGGTGAGAGTGTCCACAGCCGAGCCCGAGGCGTCGCTGAGTATGAGAGTCTCGCCGCTTGCGGACATACCGAACGGAGCAATCTTTGCGTCGTTGAGAGCGGCGTTGCTGTCGCAGTAGACTACGATACTGCCCTTGGCGGGAACAACTGTGCCCGCGGGGAATTTGTACCTGAATGGCTCAGCCTCCTTGTCGGAGAAGCCGTAGCCGCTGATATCGACGGACGAACCCGAGCTGTTATATATCTCTGCCCAGTCGTAGAAGTTTCCGTCGGGAGCTGAATTCTTGGTGTTCTTGGCGCACACCTCATTGATAGTGAGGGTGCCTGCTGCGCTGGCGGGAGCAGCGGGAACTGTGCCTATCAGTCCCATGACCGCCGACAGGCTGACTATTCCTGCCGCAGCGCGCTTAAAAAATCGGTTTTCCATAAAAAAAGTCCTCCTTTTCATTGTTTGCCTGCAAGCTGCCAAAGCATCGCGGGCATAAAGGTGTAACTTTCCCCTTCATGTTTTTCTATATCCCAGTGCCCTATCTATATAGTAAAATCATAACACAAAACTCATAAATTGTCAATATTTATGGTACAAATCCGCAATATTTGATATAAAGACAGCGGTATCTGACTGCTGTGATATTTCAGATGCATCCGTGCAGGGAACGCAATAATTCATTCAAAAAAAGCCATTGCATTAGCAATGGCTTTTTTGCTGTATCAGCGCGCCTCCGTCATATAGGCGTTGTACATCTTCGACCACATCTTTTCGAGCTGCCTGTACATCTTTCTGACGTTTCCGTTCTCGGAGAGGAGCAGGTACCTCTCGTTTTTGAGCAGCTGATACACGCCTCTGTTGCGGTCGCAGTCGGCGCTGAGACTGCCCGTTCGGGTCTGGAGCAGGTTGGCGTAATACCGCATGATTTCGAGGTATTTGCCGTTTGCCTCGCGTATGCGGCAGAGCTCCTTCATTTCCTTGTAGTGGTACATGATGTTCCCCGCGTACTTTATCTCCGCCCAGTACATACGGCGGAGCTTCTCGTAGTTGTACTTCGTCTTGTCGATGACGTGGGATTCGCTGCCGAAAATAGTCGGCTCGGTGGTAGTGATGTAGTCGAATATCTTCTCGTTTGTTTCAACGTCGTCCATTTTCGTGACCGACAGCCAGTAGATGAAATTGTTGTCCACGACACCGACAATTATGACCTCCTGCTCCTTCTCGGCATAGTAGACCTTGATGAAGCGGTGCTCGGGATTCGGCACGTATTTCGGTATCTCGTACAGCTCGGGCGTGAGGCAGTTGAGCTCCTGTATATCCATATGAAACACCCCTTTTCTCATACAGTATAACTCAAAACGCGCGCGATGTCAATCACTGCCGCCTTTGAGCTTCTTCATTCTCACCACGCTGAACGCTATCATCGCGGCGGAGATGACTGCGGCAGATATCCACACTCCCGCACCCCGTACATAGCACCAGCACAAGAACAAGCGGTATTATCCCACATAAGAGCTTTTTCATACGATTACCCCCTGTCCTTTTCTTTGACTTTATTATAGTACACTCCCCGCGCGAAGTAAAGATAACATCTGTAACTGCCGCCGTTACATTTGTCACTGATTTTATCAGACTTGATATTTTTTGCGGATTTTTAACATCAAATCAACACTTTTGCATAAAAGTATTGCAATCTGCGGCAAAATATGGTATCATCTGTTCATAAGCTGCGCTCAGGCGCATCAAAGAGGTGAACCGAAAAATGAAGATATTATTGATAGGCGGCACGGGTACTATCAGCATGGCTATCACGCGTCTGCTCGCCGAAAAGGGCGAGGACGTGTACCTCCTCAACCGCGGCAGCAGGAGCAGCGAGCTCCCCGCGGGCGTGAAGCTGATAAACTGCGATATCAGCGACGAGAAGCGGACTGCGGAGGCTCTCGGCGATATGACCTTTGACTGCGTCGGCGAGTTCATCGGCTTCATTCCCGAGCAGGTCGAGCGCGACGTGCGGCTGTTCGCGGGCAGGACGAAGCAGTACATCTACATCAGCTCCGCGTCGGCGTACCAGAAGCCGCTGTCCGACTACAGGATAACGGAGAGCACTCCCCTCGCGAACCCACATTGGCAGTACTCCCGCGACAAGATAGCCTGCGAGGAGTACCTGATGAGGCAGTACCGCGAGAACGGCTTCCCCGTGACGATAGTCCGCCCGAGCCACACCTACGACGAACGCTCTGTGCCGCTCGGAGTTCACGGCGACAACGGAAGCTGGCAGGTGCTCAAACGCATACGCGACGGCAAGCCCGTCATAATCCACGGCGACGGCACGTCCCTGTGGACTATCACCCACAACAGTGACTTCGCGAATGGCTACGTCGGGCTGATAGGCAATATCCACGCGATAGGTCAGGCGTTCCACATCACCTCCGACGAGAGCGTAACGTGGAATCAGATATACAGCATCATCGCGGACGCCCTCGGTGTGGAGCTCAACGCGCGGCATATCCCGTCGGACTTCCTCAACGCGATAGGTCCGTATGACTTCGAGGGCACGCTCATCGGCGACAAGGCTAACACGGTGGTGTTCGACAACTCCAAGCTGAAGCGCGCAGTCCCCGATTTTACGGCGACTGTCCGTGCTGACCAAGGCATACGCAGGACGGTGGAGTACGTCCTCGCGCATGAGGACTGCCAAAGGGCTGACCCCGAATTCGACGAGTGGTGCGACAGGGTCATAGCCGCATACGACAAGCTCACAAACGAACTAAAGGAGAGATAATTATGCAGAATTTCCAGTTTTACAGCCCGACCGAATTTGTCTTCGGCAGGGATACAGAGGACAGGGCAGGCGAGCTCGTGAAGAAGCACGGCGGCTCGAAGGTGCTCATACACTACGGCGGCGGCTCGGCTGAGAGGAGCGGTCTGCTCGGACGTGTGCGCGCCTCGCTCGACAAGGCGGGCGTGAGCTACGTGGAGCTCGGCGGCGTTAAGCCCAATCCGCGCGACACCCTCGTTTACGAGGGCATCGAGCTCTGCCGCAGAGAGTGTATCGACTTCATTCTCTCGGTCGGCGGCGGCTCGACCATTGATTCCTCAAAGGCTATTGCTCTCGGAGTGCCATACAGCGGCGATTTCTGGGACTTCTACAGCGGAGCGGCTCGTCCCGAGGCTGCGCTCCCCGTCGGCACTGTGCTGACCATTGCAGCCGCAGGCAGCGAGGGCTCGGGCGACTCCGTAATAACAAAGGAGGACGGCGGACTCAAGCGCGGCACTGGCTCCGACCTCATACGCCCGCGCTTCTCTATCCTCGACCCGCAGCTCACCTGCACGCTTCCCGCATATCAGACGGCGTGCGGAGCTACAGACATCATGGCTCACGTATTCGAGCGCTACTTCACGAACACGACCGAGGTCGAGGTGACCGACCGTCTCTGCGAGGCTGTGCTGCTGACTATGGTGAAGGAGACTCCCCGCGTCATAGCCGACCCCAACAACTACGACGCCCGCGCCAACATCATGTGGGCGGGAACTGTTGCTCACACGAACATCGTCGGCGTAGGCAGGGAGCAGGACTGGAACAGCCACGGCATCGAGCACGAGCTCTCGGCGCTGTATGACTGCGCTCACGGTGCGGGACTGGCAGTCATAATGCCCGCGTGGATGGAATTCGTATACAAGCACAACCCGCTCCGCTTCGCACAGGCTGCGACGAGGATATGGGGCTGTCAGATGGACTTCGAGCACCCCGAGGTCACGGCTCTCGAGGGCATAAAGCGGTTCAGGAGCTTCCTGCACAGTATTGGTATGCCTATCAATTTCGCGGAGCTCGGCGCACGCGAGGAGGACATACCCGCACTCGTTGAAAAGTTCGGCATCGGAAGAAAAAGAACAGGCGGCTTCGTAGCACTCTCCGCGGAGGATATCGCGGAGATATACCGCATCGCGGCACGGGCGGAGCTGTGAAACATTGAATCATTTTGTATGAGCACAAAATGAGGAGGGACCCTCATGAAAAGGTCCCTCCTCGGCAGGTGCTCATATTTTTTTGCGGGACTTACGGCGTCCCGTTTATTCAGGTCAGGTCTCTGATGATAGCGTCAAAAGCGATGAAGTCCTTGTCGTAGGTCTCCTGCATATCCTCCTTCTTGGAGTAGATGAGGTCCTGCGGCTTGCGGATAGCGATGAACCAGTCGTCTGAAACAAACGATTTGTCCACGCCGACCTTCTCCGCGAAGTCTGTGTCCGCTAGCATGAACCTGTACCCTTTGACGTGCGGATTATCGGGGTAGAGCTCGGTCAGGTCGACGAAGGTGTCCTCGGGAGTCAGCACGCTACCGATGTCCTTGTTCGCGATTATCACGACCGAATCAGCGCATTGCAGCTCAGCGGTCAGCTTCTGCGGCACGCTGTTGACGAAGTCCTCCTTCTCTATTCCCGTGTAGGGGATATAGTACAGCGAGGCGAACTGCTTGCCGTTGTTGTTGTTGTCGGGAGTGAACTGCGAGAGATAGTCCTGCAGCTCCGACTGCTCGCCGAGCTCCTGATTCATGCCTATCATGAGCACTATCATATCGGGGCGCGGCTTGGTTACGAGGTCGTATACGAGCAGACCGCCGATGAAAACGAGCACAGTCGCGATACTGAGCCACCACTTGTTGAGGTAGAAGAAGCTGCTCACCTTTTGCAGGAAGGAGCGCTTGACCTCCGCGGTATCGTTCTCGCTGAGCTTCTCGCTCTCGTCGATGACGCCTGTTTTCAGCTTCAGCAGCTCGAGTCGTTCCTGCTCGAGGCGCTTGTCGTGAGCCTCCGCGGCTTTTTTCTTTTTCAGCTCATATTTCCGCTGAGTCTCCTCGCGCTTGAGGCGGAGCTCCTCGTCGGCTTTTTCCTGCATCTCGCGCGAGGTCTGGAACACGCTCTTTGAGATGTGGAGCTTGTCGTCCTCCTCGTTCGCGGGAACGCTTTTTTTATCCTTTTCTTTCATAGTACCTCCGTAGACGTAAAAGGGCGGACAGAATGTCCGCCCTTGAATCATTACATTTTTTTACCGCAGTAGGGGCAGCAGGTCGCCTTAGCCTCTCTGCCCATAAGATGACTGTTACAGTGCGGACACCGCACGAATGAGAATTCAAGTATCAGACTCGCTATGACCCCGACTGCGAACAGTATCAGACCCGCTATTGCAGCAGATATTGTCTGGGAAAAGGAGATAATTACGTACCCCAAAAGGAAGGAGCCTAAAAACAAGCCCAGACAAATCACTCTATTTATAAGCGGCGGTTTATTTTTCAAAATTATTCTTCCTCGTCGTCCTTAGCCTGACGTCCGCCGTTTGCGGGCAGGGACTTCATCGTGGGGAACAGATTCCGATATGGCGGAAAATCGTTCATATCTGTTTATATCCCTATTCTAGCGACTTTGCTTTACAACGCAAATCACATATTTCTATGTAATTCTTTTTAAGTGGTCGCAAATCAGTCGCAATGCGGTCGCAAAGCTTATTCTGCTATCTGGGCGTGCTTCTGATTGTTGAAAAACTTTTCAAAACTGATTAGTTCTGACTTCTTCAAATCCTTAGTAGCTTCGGCATAAATATCAAGAGTGGTCTCTGCATCAGCGTGTCCAAGAATCGCTTGCATCGCCTTTACGTTTACACCTGCTTCGCACATTCTTGTTGTGAACGTGTGGCGTAAAGAATGATTGCTAAATTTCGGAAGAATAGTTGCTTCTCCGCTGTGATTTCTGTCGAGAACATCGTAATTACAATCTCTGATAATCCTTCTCAATGCCTTGTTGAGAGTTCCCTGATGCTGAACATTCCCAAAGCGGTTGACGAAAATGAAATCTCTATAACCATCTACAACAGCTTTGCTCTTCAAGCCTAATTCTTCTTGATACTGCTTCTCCATGAGAAATGCATTCTTCACCTTTGGAAGCATCGGAATTATTCTTTCTCCAGCTTTTGTCTTTGTGGAATTGATAGCGAAAGTGCATCTTTCTTCATTTCTCTTATCGAAGTAAACTAAAGTATGATTAACGCTGATAGTTTCTTCTTCCAAGTTTATATCTTCCCACCTAAGACCAGTAATCTCACCAACACGCATACCAGTGTATAACATGATTATGAATATCGGATACCATCTGTGATACTGCCCTTGCTTGCTAAGATACTCTTCAAATAAGTCTTGCTCGGGGATAGTCAAAGCACGTCTTTTTTCAGATTCGATGTTGCGTGCTTTTTTGAGTTCTTTTAGAGCGTTGTCGGCAGGATTATACCTAAGATAATCATCCTCAACTCCAAGCTCTAAGACTTGATGGAGCACGGTATGAATGCTATCAATGGTATTGACTTTAACGTTCCGTTCATCAGCTAAGTAGTTGTAAAAACCTCTAACATCAGAACGTTTCAAATCAATTAGTTTTGACTTGCCAAAATCAGGCTCAACGAACATTTCATACATATACTTATAGTTTGAAAATGTATTGTCTTTGAGACCACGCTTGACCTGAATCCAGCTTTTATACAAGTCATTGATAGTGAGATTGTTCTTATCAGCTCTCACACCATCCATTATATCCCTAAGTACATCTATCTCTTTTTCGCGTAATTCTTCAAGAGTTACTGCACTAATGGAATGCCGATTACCACGTTTATCTCGCCATTTGAACTCATATGTTCCGCAAGACCTTTGATATTCGCCTTCTTTAAGAACGCGATTTTTATTGTCTTTTCTTCTCTCAATTGCCATAAGAAACTCCTTTCATATAACAACAAAGAGAACAAGCTATGTATTATTATACCATAGAATGTTCTCTTTGTCAAATACGTCCCTGTTTTATCAAATAGAGTATGTCTTTGACAGATACTCTTCGAGTTGTTTTCTTTTGATAAGTCGCTTGTTTCCCACCCACAGAACAAAGACGCATTTATCATCATCTGAAAGTTCACGGAGCTTATTAACACCGATACTAAAATAAGCTGCCGCTTCTTCTAAAGTAAGATTTGCTTTTTTATAAATCGGCACTTCATATTTCATGATAATGCCCCCTTTCATTTTATTCTGTCAAATATATTATTTAAAGTATAAGGTGACTGGTTTTTCTTGCTATAATGATTGGGCTTTTTATCAACTTCTGTATACATATAACAATGCGGTTGATATTCCATCTTATATATCCAGTCCATATCAAAATTCAAAACAGATGATAATCTGCGAAAAAGCTGTTCTCCCTTGTCAGAACGATTCAAATGATATCCCATATAAAATGATACAGGATTATAAGGCGTAGTTATGTAAATTGCCTTACATGATAGTGATTTATTGAAATATCTTGATGAAACAGCCACTTTACCTTTTGAAAAAGGATTTAGAAGTGCAAGTAATTCCGAATATGGAATCATTTCGGGTCTTAATTCATCCAGTATTATAATTTGCTCTGCCTGATAAAATTGAAAAGGATCTGTCGTAGTAGTTGTTTTATAGTAAGGCTCTCCAGTTTCTTTAGCCAATAGTTCAGCAAGAAAGCTTTTACCTGTTTCAGAATCACCGTAGAACCAATGGACAGCGACCATTTCATTATTATCTATCATCTGCTTATGCAAAGAATCTGCACTCCTTTCAAGGAATAATTCATGAGCCTTTTTCAGCTTATCTGCGATCTTTGCATAGTCAGAGCCAGCAAGCTGATTTTTTGCTTCCGAAATGGTCATTTCGCCTGTTGCAACCAAATCAAGAATTCCATTATTTCTATGAGCCTTTGAAACAGCAGATATCTTTGTGACTTTCTTTGTTATCCTAGCGATAGTAGCGGGGTAATCAAAGTTTGCTTTGACTTCATCGCAGGAGTATTGGTGCTTGTGTCTAGCATTATCAGTTGCATGAATAAGATACGAGAAACCGTTATCAACATTTCCTTTCCAGATTTCAAGTTGTTGAGGTTTATCTCCGATATCTTTTGCAACCTGATTTACAGAACGTGCATTATCAAATTGTAGCATCATATGAATATGCGCTTCGGCAGGAGTCTTATTGTCATCTTTCATGTCTTTGTCATGCAAGATGCAAGCCATGCGTTTAGGTTTAAGATTCTGCTCAACATGATTATAGATTTCATCAACAGTCATATTATTCGGAAGATAGGATACTTGTTGTTCATACATGAAGTTACGACTCTTCTTTGATTGTTTGCTTTTTTCCATTGTGCCATCCTCCTTCCATTTTATTAGCTTTTGCCATGTATATTTGGCACACTTTTTTATTTGGCTGGGGAATAACAAGCCCTCCCCAGCCCTTATTTACAGAGATTTATCGTCTTTTGACTCTGGCACAGCACAGCGCTCTTTCGCTTCGCTCATAGCGCTGTGCTCCTTTGTGTCAGCGTAATACTGTGATAATAATTGTGACAATGCTTCGTATTCCCCAAATTCAAGACGTGGAAACTTCACGAATCTAACGCTATTATTGTTTCCATCATCTGCACTAAACCATGCATCGCCAGCCGTGTATTGCCGTTCTCGCATGACCTCTAAAGCATCACTGCTCCATAGATATCTTGCTTCTTGGATACTCGGCTTAAAAAGTATCCTGATACCACACGCATTATTTACAGCTGTTTCGAGTCCACCAGTTCCAACAGATGCTTCTGCCGTTGACAGTATCAAAAAACATCCTGCCGAAGCACCTTGCGTTGCAATTTGTCTTAGCAGACCTTGGAAATCAACAAGACTGTAATCGGGCTTTTCTTTTGATGCCTTTTTTGGAAACATATCTTGAACAGAAACAAATTCATCCAAAAACAGCACACAAGGTTTCATACCAACATCAAACCACTTGACCGCTTTACCTTCTGATTTACAGTAATCATTTATTATTCTTTGTCTTTCAACTCGGATAGAGTTAAAATCCCGAATAGCATTAAGGATATGCTCAACGCTCCCATCGGGAGCAGGTGAAAGCACATGAGGGCATAGACTTAATTCTGCTGATTTAGGGTCTACGATTATTATACGTGAACCATAATCGTCACGCCCAAGTTTAAGCATAGGCAGTAAAAAAGTTGATATTATCGCCGTAGTCTTGCCTGATCTGCTTCGACCTGCGACAATTGCAGAACTGTTAAGTACACGCGCATAGTCTATATACACATCCTTACGGATATAAATCTTTGTCAGATGTGATGGAACATCATCTAGCGATGAATAAACGCTTTGCTTATTGTAAGATGTAACAACATCCTCAATATAGTAATCTACAAATCGACCAGCAATATCTTCCTCTTTGGATACGACTGCATAATTACCATATCTATTTCGGAGATATCCTGATATATCAGTTTCCAAACTTGCTACATCATCATAATCAGCTGATATACAATCAACTGTTATTTTGTAGCCTTTATCAGTATTTATTACAATCACGGAAGGTTCTATTTCACCCTCGTGCAGATTCAACGGATTGCCATAACAACTAGCACATAATCCTTTCCTCACAATATATCTAATATCACGTTTAGGACTTCGCAGAATTCTTTCAACAATTGCTATAATTATTAAAATGCATGAAGATACTAATACAAATGCTATCAAATCTGAGAAATCTATAATAATATTTTTGTGTAGCTGTTTCACGAAACAAATTGCAATAAATTCAAAGAGTTTGATCAATCCTGCGATAAGAAGAAGCACCGCCCCGAAGAGTAATATCTTCGGGGTAGGTGAGCAATAGCGCAGATATGAATCTTTATGCCAACAGCCCATTTTTACTTATCTTTAGAAGGTATTGTCAAAATGTCGTCGCATTTTACTGAGAGCTGATTTCTATAATCTCCGTATATTGTTGCGACAGCATTAATAGGCTTTACACGTGCCTTGAGCGGAACATTGATATCCTTATTTACCTTGAAAGTTATTTTCTCATAAATATTGGAATATGTTTCTCCGTTCTTGTTCTTGTAATTTGTATCATCAGATGCAATTACACACTCGACCTTTGTGCCAAGATGTGATTTTGTGTCATAGTCCTGATACTCTCCAATACTGATTACTACAAATGTTTTTCCTTCTGCAAAGGCGTCCCAGTTAAACGTCATATACTGATTAAGACCTTTCATGATCATAGTCCTCCTTGTTGTTATTATTAAGAATTCCATCCACTATAAAATCTGTAAGATTATCAAACTGTTCAATAAGCTTATCGAAAAGCTTTTCAACTGCGCACATAAACATATATGCATCATACTTTCCATTCTGATATTTCTTGAACTTATTGCCAAGGTTTTTACAATTAAAGCCGTAAACACCTTTACCTTCAAGCAGTTCTTTTGTCGAATCAGGAATGTCGTCAGGATCGCCGACAATAACCAGACACTTTTTGTAATTGTATTCTCTAAGAATAACATCTACCAAAGACCTGATTCTTTCGTCGATTTCCTTATCGGAAAGACCTCTTCTGTTTTTCTTTGACAAAGGCATTTCTCCTAAAAAGTCCTTTGTTTTTACGGATTCATCAATAGTGCTAGCATTGATTTTGCCGTTCTTTTTTTTAGCCATGATTTTTGGCTCCTTTCTTTTTTGAAATAATGAAATGATACTTTTTGTTGTTGATTGTTATACTGTCAACATTATAGATGTCAACAGTGCAGAACACATTCGTAACCATAATTAACCACATCCTTTCATCCGTGCGTTAGCACGTTCTCTATGCTCTAAGTATAACACATTGAGATAAAAACTCTGGACTCGGAGAAAAATTTCCCAAAACGAGCTTAACATTGAAAAAAGAATAAAAAAATCCCCCTTTTCCATGAAAAAAGGGGGGGATAATTCATTTATTATTGAATGAAAAACGAAAGGAGTTATTTATTTAGCTTCAATCGTTTTCCATTTTGGCAATTATTTTTTCTGCGACCTTGTCGGCTATAATATCCTCAAAATCATTTTGTTTAATTTCCTGATAAAACTCATAATTAAAATGAGGTGAATGAAATATATCATATAATTCCTGATATCGTTTACCAAAACTCCAGTCATCATAGAGAGATTCCATTTCATTTAGATATTCCTCATATTTTTGAAAATCAAAATCTGAGAAAAACTTATTGAAAATAGCTTTAACCATAAGGAACGTTTTAGTGTCAGTATTCATCAAATTTGAGTGACAGAATTCATCTTCACTTGCTTGTGAATCCAAAGCATCAAGATATGCTATTTTCTCTTTTTCAAACTCATACGCTCTCCAAGCGACTGTATCTTTATGGCTTTTCTCTGCTTTTTTTGTTTGCGAATCAATCAAGCGAACTAAATCTGGATGAGAAGCTATTTTTAAAGCGGTTCGGTAATCAACGCAAAACGTAGTTGCGTTTCCTTTTGTACGTTTGATATATACATTATCCTTTAGTTGTTTCATGATGTCTCTGGCAGTCCTTGAAAGAGATTCAAAAGACAACTCCTCCACAGGCGGAACGCCAGCATGATTAAGTGCAATATGGACGCAGTCTTTGGCGTCATAATCATGGTCGTTTTTGCATAGATAATTAGTAATATATTCTTCGGTAATTAACGAATCAGGGACGTATAATTTATTGTCTTTTATTTTTACAGATTCTCTTGACTTTCTCTTAATATACCTTAAAAAGTTTTTTATGCATCCCTTTTTATAAGGTAAAGCTTGCTCATCATCTATATAAGATAATAAAACACTGTATCGTTCTTTAATATCTAAATATTTCATTGGCATTCCTCAGCGTAAGATTGATTTTAGTATTTTCTACATGACATTAAATTCTTGAAAAATACCTGTTTGTCCAGTTTCAATCATTTTTGAAAAATATTTCTCTTTAACTTCATTTAAAAATTCAGGGATAGCACCTTGATGATTTTTTAAAAACCATTCAATGTGATTATATAAATACGCTATTCTTATTTCAGCATCATTTAAGTCATTTGGACATCTTTTCATTCTTTCATCCACAGAATCAAATCCATTAAATTCTTCGTTCAATCTTTCCTCAATCATATTGCAATACTCAGGATTCAATTCAATAGTTATACCCTTTCTTCCAGTATGCTGACAAACATGAAGACATGTTCCAGAACCGCCGAAAGGGTCTAAAACGATATCGCCTTCATTAGAAGATGCTAATATCATTCTTTCGTAAAGCCCTTCTGGTTTCTGAGTTGGATGAGGCTGGCGCTTAGCGTTACAGTAATGCATATGAGAAAATTCCCAGACATTCCCTGGGTTTGCTCCGCGCATATTATTTACACTTCTATAATACTTTTGTGGAACTCGGATTGCATCTAAATTAAATGTAAATTTTTTATCATGCTTGGTAAACATCAGAATGTCATCATGCCTTGGCGAGAACCCTTTTGTCTTTCCAATACCTTGGGTATAATACCATGTAATCCAGCTATTAAATGTGAAGCCTAATTCTTTTTCTAAAATCTCATAAATATATGAAATATAACGCATCCCCATAAACACATAGATTGTGCCATCTTTTTTTAACACGCGTTTTGCTTCGGTCAACCATTGTTTAGAAAAGGCAATATATTCATCAAACTCTAGTCTATCCTGCGATTTTCCATAGTCTTTATTTAGGTTGTATGGCGGGTCTGTCACGATTAGTGAAACAGATTCGTTTGGTAGAAGTTTCATTTTCTCCAAAACATCTCCACAAATAATACGTTGATTATCTATTACTTTATCCATCCGTTCTTTTTTGCCTCCCTAACAAAATCGTCAATGCGCCTTCGACTACTATGTAAATACTTGTTATCTAATAACTGGCACATTTCCCAAGTCGTTCTGTATTGATAAGTAATGTAATGAATATCCTTTATCTGAATTTGTCCTGTTCCCAAAGCTGGGTTATAGTTGATATCAGAATCAGATATGAACTTCAAATCATATTCATTATGGTCAACCACTTCCATAATTCCATCCATTAATCCAGTTATTTCATTACGTTTAACATATACTCTGTGTTTTATAGACAGAATTATAAACATAAAATCAGGGTCATTAACGTAAGCTGTTCTAATTCTGGAAAACGATGTAATATTAGGACCTTTTCCGCTGTTAGGAATGTCATTTGCAGTAGCTTTTACATCAACATTGCCTGTAAGTGCTGAATTTCCTTTCTTAAATTGAAGAATAATATCTGCCATTCCAAGGCGTTCTTGTGCTTCAACATTAATTAAACTATATGGATTATCCATATTATCTCGAATACCAGAAAAAACTTCGCCAGCCCAAGCCTCAAGCATTGGTCCAGCTATTTTATTAATGTTTTCCAGTGGTAGCCCCATACGAAGATTGGTATTGATAATAATCTTGTTATCACCTGAAGCCATCTGTGCATCCAAAATTGCTTTCATTTGATTAATAACAAATTCAGAATCTTCTTTGTATGTTTCAGACTCAATAGGTTTTTTTAATTCTAGTTCTTCATATGTCATACAGAATCTCCTTATGATTATAATATAAAACTCCCTGTAAAAAGGGAGTTCTATTAAGCTTGTTCTCTTTAAAGTGTAATATTGGTCGCAAATTGGTCGCAAAATATATTACTCTTCGCTTGATTCCTGCGTATTTCTGCCGTTATTAGCAGGCAGGCTCTTCATCGTCGGGAACAGGAGCACATCACGGATAGAAGCGCTGTTTGTGAGGAGCATAACGAGTCGGTCGATACCGTATCCGATACCGCCCGTCGGAGGCATACCTATCTCGAGCGCACGGAGGAAGTCCTCGTCTGTGCGGTTAGCCTCCTCATCGCCCTGAGAGAGAGCCTCTTCCTGTGCCTTGAAGCGCTCGCGCTGGTCAATGGGGTCATTGAGCTCGGAGTACGCGTTGCACATCTCACGACCTGTGATGAAGAGCTCGAAGCGCTCAACGTAGTCGGGAGCGTCGGGCTTCTTCTTTGTGAGCGGAGATATCTCAATGGGGTGGTCCATGATGAATGTGGGCTGAATGAGGTGCTCCTCGACGAAAGCCTCGAAGAAGAGGTTGAGGATATCGCCGCGCTTGTGGCGTTCCTCGTACTCAACGCCCTTTTCGTCGGCAATTTTGCGAGCCTGTTCGAGGGTAGTTATCTCGTTGAAGTCAACGCCCGAATACTTCTTGACAGCGTCGAGCATAGTGAGGCGCTCGAAGGGCTTGCCGAGGTCAATCATGTACTCGCCGTAGGGCACGCAGGTAGTGCCGCAGACCTCCTGAGCTACGTGTCTGAACATATTCTCGGTGAGGTCCATCATGCCGTAGTAGTCGGTGTAAGCCTGATAGAGCTCCATGAGGGTGAACTCGGGGTTGTGACGGGTATCGACGCCCTCATTGCGGAAAACTCTGCCGATCTCGTAAACTCTCTCGAGACCGCCTACGATGAGGCGCTTGAGGTAGAGCTCGAGGCTTATGCGGAGCTTGACCTCCTCGTCGAGCGCATTGTAGTGCGTCTCGAAGGGACGGGCAGCAGCACCGCCCGCATTCGATACGAGCATGGGGGTCTCGACCTCCATGAAGCCCTGATTATCGAGGTAGCGGCGGATAGAAGCGATTATCTTTGAGCGCTTAACGAAGGTGTCCTTGACCTCGGGATTGATGATGAGGTCGAGGTAGCGCTGACGGTAACGTGTATCGGTGTCCTTGAGACCGTGCCACTTCTCGGGCAGCGGGAGCAGCGACTTCGAGAGGAGCTCTATCTTCTTAGCGTGGATAGAGATCTCGCCCTTTCTCGTGCGGAAGACGAAGCCCTCAACGCCGATGATATCGCCGATATCCCACTTCTTCTTGAACTCCTTGAACAGGTCTGCGCCGATGTCGTTGGAGCGGATATACACCTGTATGCGGTCGGAAGCGTCACGGACGTCGATGAAGTTAGCCTTGCCCATGTCGCGCCAGCTCATGATACGTCCAGCGATGCGGACTGTATTCTCGTGGAGCGCCTCAAGCGAAGCGTTGAGCTTTTCCTCGTCGCCGTCAGCCTCGGCGATGAGCTCAGCCTCCTTAGCCTCGTACTGAGCCTTATACTCGGCAGCGTGACCCGTAACGTCGTACTTTGTTACGGTGAAGGGGTCGCAGCCTCCCTCGCGGAGAGCGGCGAGCTTATCGAGTCTGTCCTTCTTTAAAATGTTAATGTCCTGCTCCTCCTCGACGGGAGCAGCATTCTCTATCTGATTTTCCTGATTCTCGTTCATTAAAAAAGTCCTTTCAAAAAACGTGTTTTTTTGTAGGGGCGGATGCACACATCCGCCAGTGCCTTACACGAAAAGACACCGCACCCTGCAATCAGCTCTGACAGCTTACTTTGATATCTCAACTACCTCGAAGCGGAGCTCGCCGACGGGAGCCTCAACGATGAAGGTATCGCCGACCTTTTTCTTCATTGCAGCCTTGCCGATAGGCGACTCGTCGGATATCATGTGATTTCTTACATCGACGTGGTTCGTACCTACGATAGTGAAGGTCTCAATCTTCTTTGAGCCGACCTTCTTTATTTTGATGACGGAGCCCATGCCTATCTCATCAACGGAGATGTTAGACTCCTCGATTACCTCGGCATTGTCGATAGTGTGCTGGAGCTCAGCTATCTTAGCTTCGAGGATAGCCTGTTCGTTTTTAGCCTCATCGTACTCGGCGTTTTCGGAGAGGTCTCCGTATGAACGTGCGACCTTAAGGCGCTCAGCGACTTCCTTACGTTTATTGATCTTGAGGTCATCGAGCTCGAGAACGAGCTTCTCATAGCTTGATCTTGACATCTGCTTACCCATAATGAACAACTCCTTATAGTTATTAAGGTTAAAATATACTTATATATTATACTATAGAATGCGGGATTTGTCAATATATAAAGGGATAATAAAAAGCGGCGCGTTGAGCGTGCAGCTTGGTTCAGCAATAAAAAAAGCGCTTCGCAGAGCGAAACGCTTTTGATTTAGCGCAGATGCGCTGAAAAGCTGGAGAAATATAGATACGAGTATGGAACGCAGAAAAAAATTCGCGGCTCAGTAAAACTGAACCGCGAACTTGCGCGCGCCCGCTTGGCGCTGGAGGCGCCACCCAGATTTGAACTGGGGAATCAGGGTGTTGCAGACCCTTGCCTTACCACTTGGCTATAGCGCCGATTGGAGCGGATTACGAGGCTCGAACTCGCTACCTCCACCTTGGCAAGGTGGCGCTCTACCAGATGAGCTAAATCCGCATGGCGACCCGGATGAGGCTCGAACTCACGACCTCTAGCGTGACAGGCTAGCGTTCTAACCAACTGAACTACCGGGCCAATGGTGGGGACTATAGGGCTCGAACCTATGACCCTCTGCTTGTAAGGCAGATGCTCTCCCAGCTGAGCTAAACCCCCGACCGTTATGTGTCGCCTGACGACTTGTATATTATACCACACCGCCGAACTTTTGTCAAGCATTTTTTTCGGATTTTCAAAAAATATTTTTTTCATGCTTCCATAGGCAATAATATGCGGTAGAGCGGGGGAGTATGACAAAAAATTCGGGGAGCAGAAAAGCTGCTCCCCGAATTTGGTATATTCCTACAAATCATGGCTGATGATTTTGTGCAGGCATACAAAGCTGAAAAATATTTTTTCAATAATCAACGGTTTTCCGTTGCAAAAACGCCTTTTTTGCACCCCTTATAGAGGGACTTATGCTATCGGCAGGTCGTCCGCGGAGATTATACCCGCGTCTATCTTCTGGATAGTGAAGGCGTCGTTGCCCGTGACTCCGTCTCCGCCGCCGCATACGTCGGCATTGATGATACCCTGTGGCTTGAGACCGTATCTGTCCTTGTTGCCGAGGTGCTGGAGGATAGCAACAGCGTCCGCGATAGACACCTTCTCATCGAGGTTAGCGTCGCCGTAGAGCGTCTTGTCCGCGGCTGTGGCAGTCGTGGTGGTCGTAGTCTCTGTGGGTGCTTCAGTAGTAGTAGCCTCGGTGGTTGTAGTTGTCTCCTCGGTTGTAGTTGTCGTTGTCTCGGTAGTTGTGGTAGTAGTCTCAGTCGTTGTCGTTGTAGTCTCGGCGGGCTTCTCCCTGACGAATGCAAGGTAGTTCATGCACGCGCCGCTCATGCCGTTAGTGCCGAGAGTAAGCGTATCGCCTGCTTTCAGGTCTGTTGCATAGAGCGTTAAAGCCTTGACGGATTCGCCGTCGTTTACCTCAACGACCGTATTTACACGCTCGAAGCTTCCGAGCCACGAGGGCGGATTCTCTACGCGCTGGTCGAGTGCAACGTACACGATGATATCCTTAGCCGCAGTTATAGCAGCGAGGTCGGAGTCGGTCTTCTTGGAGTCGCACGCTGTGAGTATCTGCTCGCCACCTGCAATGTAAGAGGGGAGAGAAGCGATAGTGTGCTCGCGGTCTGCGAAAGCCTTATCGCCCACATTCACGTTTTCCTTGATGTTCCAGAGGAAGCCGTAGGAAGCGTCCTTAGGCTCGAGCTTGCTGATGAGCTCGCTCTTGATGCCCTCCTCGGGCTGGTCGGGACCCTGTCCCTGCTGACCCTGCGATACACTGCCAGCATTGTACGCCTTCTGCTGCATACGACCTGCGAGCTCCTTTACGGTAGCCTTTGCCTGGTCGGCAGTCTGCGGAGTGTAGCTGTACATATTGAGGTCGAAGTTGTCGTAGCCTTCTCCGCCCGACTTGAGGTTGTTTATCTGCGGAGCGTCGTTGCGGCTGTAGACTATCTTGTACGCGAGTCCGCTGCCCATTGAGCAGCTGTCGAACTTGTCGTTGTAGGACTTGATAGTTCCCGAGTAAGCGTCGCTGCCCATATTTACGGCATCGAGCGGGAGGTTGGTCTTCTCGTAGTAGTTAGCCTCGGAGAACACCTTCGAGTTATACGAAGCTCCGATGCCGTACTGCTTGTTTGTCGTGAAGTAGTTGTTGAAGCTGTGGATATGTGCGTTTCTTGCACGCGGATTACGTGATTCTGTATTGTTGAACCAGTTGTGGTGGTAGGTTATCCAGTCCTGCATATGAGTTGTACCGCCGCCGACAAGCGAGGTCTTATGGCAGTCATTGTAAACGTTATATGAAATCGTAACATATTCTGTCCACTTGATATCGGTCGAGCCGTCGCCGTCAGCCTTATCCGCGTCAACAGTGCCGTTGCCTGCGTAGGCGTTATAGCCCGATTCGATGGTGTTGTTGTGCACCCACATATGTGAGGACTTGTTATCGGACGAACCTGTCATTGATATACCGTCATCGGGGTATTTGCCGAGCCACAGATTACGAACCTCACAGCTCTTGCTGCGCTTCATCTCGAATCCCCACTTATCGAGGTTCGCATCATATCCGATACCCTCGATAGTAACGTTCTCTGCATTCTGGAGATAGAGCATGCTCGAACCGTCATTCTGCTTGCCGTCGTTAGCCTTTGCTCCCGACGGAACGCCGATAGTACCTATGAATCGGAATACTACGTTTGAGGGCTTTGCGCTGTAAAAGATATCATAAAGACCAGTCTTTCCGCCGTAGGAGATACTGTCCTTGTTGGAGTTGGTGACGTAGATGACAGTCGCGCCCGATTTGAGTGTACCGTCGTTGTTATAGGCTCCAACGCCCTGATAATTCTGATGAGCGTAGCCGCTGCGGTCGAATGCCATTGTAGTTATCGTACATACAGCCGCTCCGTTTGAGCCCTCGACCTTTACGTCGTACTTGGTATTGCCCTTCAGAGCGGGGATATCAACGCGGTTGCCGCGGATGAGCTGGGAGTCAACGGCAGTATATGAGCTCGTGCCCGACAGCGCATAGCTGACCTTGACATTATTTCCGAGCTTGGAGCTGTCCCACTCGACGAATGCCTCCTCGAACCAGCCGCCGCAGAGCTTGATAGCGTCCGTAACATCGGGATTGCTCGGATTATCTGGCTGCTGAGCGGAGGACGAGCCGTTGATGTAGGAGGGCGTCCAGTTGTTCATATAGCTTGTGATGTTGATGTTTGCGGCGTCGCTGTCGGAGACGGTGTGACCCTTTCTCTGCGAGAGGTCGACGCGCTGACCGTTAGCGAGCTTTGTGCCGTTCTCCTTGAAGCCGTTGACTGTCTCGGGCTGAACGCCGCTCATGGAGTACCAGCCCTCGGCACGTATCATGTTGCTGTTCTGGAGGGTCGTGTTCACGAAGAGCACCTTTGCGTCCTGACCCCACGGTCTGCCGAGGTAGCCTGGAGTTACGGCGAGCTGAGAGCTGCCCGTTACCTTGCAGTCCTTGAAGAGGTAGCCTGTGTAGCCGTTGATATTGCCGCTTCTTGCAGCGGTTATGTAGCCGCCCGTAGTTCCCGAGCTGTAGCCCTTCCAGCGGAGCTCACAGCTGTCGAATACGGCGTTGCTTCCGCCGAAGATGTAGTCTGTCTGACCCTCGATGAGGCAGTTCTTGTAATACTGCGGAGCTCCGCCCGTATAGAGCGTGTCCTGACTCGACAGGAACTGGCAGTTGAGGAACTCGCAGTAGGAGGTGTCAGCCGACAGAGCAGCCGCACGCTCGGTATAAGCCTTGGACTTGACGTCAACGCCCTGACTGCGCTGAACCTTGAGCGTCTCGTTGGTGCACTCCACGCCGTCCGCGAGCTCTTCATTGGTGATGTAGCGGTTGAAGGAGTTCTCGAAGACGATGTTCTGCGCCTTGAAGTTCGTAGCCTTAGGCCAGAGCTGCACTGTAGCGCCCCAGCGGTAGTTGGCAACGTTCTTGCCAGACCTCGAAGCCGCAAGTGAGGCGTCATAGTAGCCCTTGGAGTTGGCGCTGTAGTACTTGTAGCCTATGCCGTAGTACCATGTGAGGACAGCGTCGCCCTTCTGGGGCTCGTCGTTCACGAATGTGATGTAGGGCGTCTGTACCACTACCTGCTGGCGGTATGTGCCCGGAGCGATGTGGATAGTGACGCGGCTGCTCTCGTTTGAGGGATTGAGACTTGCCGCCTTGTTTACGGCGTCCTGAACAGTTGAGAAGTTGTTTGCCTTGCCTGAATAGCCTACATACAGGTCAGTGCCCGCGGCGTTGGCAGTCCTCGTCGGGAAGGCGAGGAGCTGTCCGAGCAGCATACACACTGCGGCAAAAACTGCCACAACAGTCAGAGTCTGCTTTTTTGCTCTGCTGTTCATAATAATAATACTCCTTTTCCATATGCCCGATTGGATAAATCAAACAATTTATCTTATTTTTGAGCATACTATTTATTGTATTATATCATAATGTGTACGATTTGTAAATGACTTTTTGTGCTCTCAGACTGATTTTTTATATACAGCCGCCAATGAACCGTGTAGGGGCGCATTCCGTGCGCCCGCGTGAACAGAAATGGTAGATATCGTGTTCGCAAACAATTCACTGGATTGTTTGCGAAGGTCAGCTTTTATTTGATATAGTATTTCGCCGCCATAGACGGCGACCAAGGGCTCTGCCCTTGGAACCCGTCGGAGCTCTGCCCCGAACCCCGCGGGGCTCTGCCATCGACCCGCAAGCCTTTGAAAAGGCTTGAGCGAAACTTTCGGTTTCGCGGCATAGCGTATTTAAAGCGGAAGATGTCTCCGCGTGGCGTACAATGTCATCGCGCAAAAATCCCCGACGCTTTCACATCGGGGATAGTGCGATTATTCATTTGCCTTTTCTGCGGACAGCGTCGTCTTTTCGATGAGCTCGAAGTTTATGTAGTGGTCGTCGCCGAAGGTCGCGTCGTAGACGAGCTTGCTGCCGTCGTCGCCCGTGAAGGTCACCTGAGCCGTGCCGCGCTTGTAGAACTCCGCCTGCCAGCCGCGAGGATAGTCTTTTTCCTCGTAGTGCAGTCTGACTATGTCCTCGTTCGAGGATTCAGCGGTATAGCTCACATTGGGGTCAAGCCCTGCGTCAGGGTCGTATCTCGGAGCGATATTGGAAGTAGCGTACGGCTGACCGTAAACGTCAGTGAAAAAGAATGCCGCAAGCAGAGCCGTATTTATCACGCAGCCCGCAATGATGAGCTTCTTGTTCTCGAATATGCCGAGCACAAGCACGTACATCACGGCAATGCAGAATATCACCGTCAGCAGGTGCCACGGCGGCTGATACAGCACTCCGTGGAGGTAGCTCATGCCCGTCACTGCGAGCAGAGCCAGCATCGGCGAGAGTATCAGCAGACTGTACCACTTTTTCTTGGTGACGAACCACCCGAGGAATGCTCCCGGGAAGGTCAGCAGCGTCTGTATGAACCACGGCGGGTAGTAGGAGAATATTCCCCAGTGCAGCCAGCAGAACGGTACCTGTACAAGGTATATGAGCGGCTGGCTGATGAGGAAGAATATGAATGTCTTGCACGCGGCTTCGAGCGGCTTCTTGCAGTTGGTGATGATGAATATTGCGAAGAATATCCACCACTCATAGCTCGCGCCGTTGTCGGTGAGGGAGGTGTCCTCAAGGAATGGGACACACAGAAGCGCGCCCGATATCACGCCTGTGACGACCGAGAGTATCAGCACACGCTTCCATGTCATCTCTATCCCGCCGAACAGCTTTTTGATATATTTCATTTCTTTTGTCTTAGTTATCGTGATAATATTTCTCCAGAAGCTCCCTGTTTTCAACCGTATCGCGGATATATAATGTCGAGGTGTTCTTGTAGTGGATTATCGCGATAGGCTTCTCGTTGATGATTATGGGAGTTGCTTTGTTTATGAGAATGAGAAGTGTATCGTCTAATCTTACCTCCGAGCTGACGTAATCGCTGGAGTAGTAGCCGCGTCCTGATTCGTTGGGGAATGCGGAGGTTATAGCGTCTATCTCGGAGTATCTGTCATCGTCGTTGTAATTCGTGTAGCCATCGTAGTAATATCTGCTATAGCGACCTTCATTGCTCTTGCCGAAGAATGACTTAGGCTGAGAGTAGAATCTCGGCGAGTTTATCAGGTCGACATTGTCTGCGAGCCATATATCATCGTCGCCGGAGTTATATCCGCCGTGGTAGATATCGCTCTTTTCTATGCTTCCGACTGACAGGTCGCGCTCTGCGAGAAAGTCGAGAGTATTATCGAAGCTGTCGAGAACCCAGTACTGTCCGAACATACAGCAAACATTGCCGTCTCTGAGCTGCTCGGGAGTCATGGACTTGATGTCCTTCATGTAGGCGTCGTGGAGCTTGACAAGGCTGTCGTAGCCGAGCGATACAGAGCCCTCGGACTGACCGAGCTTGTTGATTATCTCGAGTCTGCCGCCCTTCTTTGCGCTCTTTACAGCGGAATATTTGCCGATATACTGGCCGCTGTTCGTGGCATTCACTGCGGCGACAGCTATTTCATCGGCAGCCATTTCCGCATACTCATCGGAGCATAGTATAGCCTGAGTTACATCGCTGAGCATGAAGCTCATGACATCGTAGTCTCTCTTTACCGTCGAGCCGTAGATAGTCTGATAGGTTATCTCCACGCTCTGGTGGTCGTAGCGGTCATACTCGCTGTCTATTCTGCCTATACTGGTGTATTCATAATCGTCGAAATGGAAGTGCCTGTTCACGGCGTCCTTGTTGAACGCTGTAACAGCCTTGATGACGTCCTTGTCTCTGAACGAGACCTCGCTCACCTCATAGGGGAGGATAGAATTGTCGTTGACGTTAATGGAGACGCTCTCGACGCTGATAGATGCGGGTACGTGGCGGGGAGCTCCGAAGCCGTCGGTCACCTTGCATATGCCGCATACGAGGAATACGCCGCATACTACGGCAGCAAAGCCGAGGGGAGCTGTCCAGAAGCGCTTGAAGCCGCGTCTTGCGATGACCTCCATGATGAACCAGCCCACGCCGCAGATGATGATGCCGGATATTGCGGCGGAGATGATGTTGATGCTCGATGCGATGAGGAGCGACATAATGCAGAATACCGACGCTGCGCCGACTGCATAGAAGAACGCCTTGTAAACGTAGGGCTTGGATACGCTCTCAGCCTTTCTCAGCTTGTAGAGCAGGAACGATGCCACAAGGTAGAGCGCTGTCATGACAACTGCCACTATCATCCAGCGGATATACATCGAATCGTAGTAGCTTCCGATGTCGTTCATACTTTGGTCTACGCCCTCAAAGAGGTACAGGAAGAAGAATACCGTTGCGCCGAACGGCGAGGTCGCGGTGAATACGGGGCTGTAGAATATGCTCTCGCCGACCATGCCGTATGAAGAGGTAGTCACGATAGCGAGCCATACACAGCCGATAGTTGCGGGAATGAGCGTATTTACGGCGAGTATGCTGAATATCGCCTCGAATGTGCTTCCGCAGAACACGATAGAGAAAATGGATATCGTGTATATCATCATCATGCCGACGATGACAACCGTTCCCGCCTTGACGATGTAGGGCATTACCTCCCAGAACTCGGACATATCGACGAAAACGCCGCCTATGCCGAGTATGATGAAGCTGAGTATCACGGCTATGATAACGGGTACGATGTAGATAGCAAGACCCGAGAGATAATCCGCGAAGAAGCGCTGAGTATTACTGAGCGGGAGCGAGTAGTGCATATCCACTATTGATTTTCGGTAGAGGTAGTTGAAGTGGAAGAGTGCGATAACGAAGCCGAGCAGTATGCTCAGGACTATCGCGCCCACTGCCACGCAGATGAACGGTACGATTATCACCCACAGGTCAACGTAGAAGTTGGTGTCCTGCTCCTCGAGTTTGTTGATGTAGCAGGCAACTATCGCCAGTATTGATACCACTGGGAGTCCGAGGAGCTCGAGCAGGGCGTTGATGATGAGCACCTTCTTGTTCTCGAGCAGGTCGGTCACGAAGCGCTTGCCAAAGAAGTTCTTACTTGCCGCTGATGTCGTTGCTGTCATAGCCAAGCACCTCCAGTTCATAAATAAATATCTCTTCAAGAGTAAGCGGTATCATCTCGAGAAGAAGCGGCTTCTTGGGAGCGAATGCGGCGCGGACGGTGTCCTCGTCGCCCTTTGCGATGATGTAGTAGATGCTCTGGCTTCTCTCGAAGTGGAGTATCTCAAGACCTGTCGCGGCAAAGTCTTCCTTCAGGTATGCGGCGGGAGTTCCGTCTGCATTCTTCGGGAATACCGCCTGTATCTTGTGTACCTCGCCCTTGAGGCTGTCTATCTCACGCGAGAATACTATCTTGCCGTTGTGGAGCAGTGCCGCTGTATCGCAGACCTCGTTTATCTCCTTTAAGTTGTGCGAGGAGATTATCGTGGTGAGCTGTCTGTCGAGCATAGCGTCAACGAGCATCTTCTTGACGATGATCCTCATTGTCGGGTCGAGACCGTCGAATGCCTCGTCGAGGAGCAGGTAGTCGGTCCTGCACGCGAGCGCGATGATAACTATTGCCTGACGCTTCATGCCCTTCGAGAACGTGTTTATCTTCTTGTTGAGCGGCAGGTTGATGCGCTTGCGGAGTGACTCAAAGAGCTCCTCCGAGAAGTTGGGGTAGTAGGTCTTGTAGTAGTTTTTGAGCCCTTTCAGCGTGAAGCTTCCGAACTGTACGGTCTCGTCGTTGATGAAGAAGACCTTCTGCTTTGCGCTGACGTTGTCGTATACGGGCTGTCCGTCGATGAGTACCTCGCCGCTCTCCTGCTGATATATGCCCGAGAGAAGGCGGAGTATCGTCGATTTGCCCGCGCCGTTGGAGCCGAGAAGTCCGAAAGCTGTACCCTTTTCAATTTTCAGGTCTACGCCGTTGAGAGCGGTATAGCTGTCGAACTTCTTGACTGTGTTCTTTAGTTCGATCATAGCTGTTCTCCTTTCCCGTGTTGAGTGTATATTGTGTTGAGATGTTCCGTGAGTACCTGCTTGTCTATCCCTCGGTCGGCACAGGCAAGCGCCGCGCTGTCAAAGTCGGCGAGGACTGCGCCCTGAAATACGGAGCTGTCAGGCTTTGCGATGAAGCTTCCGCGCCCTGGTACGGAGTAGATTATCCCCGTGCGTTCGAGCTCCTGATACGCCTTTGCGACGGTGTTGGGATTGACTCCCGCGTCCTTCGCGAAGGCTCTCACGCTGGGGAGCTGGTCGTTCTCGGCGAGCCTGCCCTTGACGATGAGACCGATGATATTCTCGTATATCTGCTCGTAAATGGGCGTCCTGCTGGTAAGGTCGATAGAAAACATATACTGCCTCCTTTCTGTTGGGGGTGTACTATATCGGGTAGTACATCTGTTACGCCTTTATAATATCACGTTTGTTTCCGTTTGTCAAGCCCTTTTTGAAAAAAAGTTGATAATTCTGCTGTAATATGATAGAATTTGCTGTAGGGTACACATTGTGCGCCCGCTGATTGCCGTCAGATTTGCGGGCGAGAGGAACTCGCCCCTGCATTTTGCTGTGTGGGACGCCGCCCCCTACAAAAAAAGGACTGCCTATTGGCAGTCCTTTGCTTTGCTTATTGGCTTTAATCAGCCCTTTTTCTTTGCCTCGATGTCAGCAAGAGCGTCCTTGCGCGAGAGGTTGATACGACCCTGACGGTCTATCTCTGTTACCTTGACAACTATCTCGTCGCCGATAGATACGATGTCCTCTACCTTCTCAACGCGCTGCTTGTCGAGCTTGGAGATGTGAACGAGTCCGTCCATACCGGGAACTATCTCAACGAATGCGCCGAACTCCATGATGCGGACAACCTTGCCGCGGTAGATAGCGCCTACCTCGGGTCCGTTAGCGATAGTGTCAACTATCTGGAGCGCCTTGCGTGCGTTTTCGCCGTTGATACCGCTGATGAATACGTTGCCCTCGTCATTGATGTCTATCTTTACGTCGCAGTCAGCGGATATCTTCTGGATTACTTTTCCGCCGCTTCCGATTACTTCACGTATCTTCTCTACGGGTACCTTTGTCTGGAACATCTTGGGAGCGTACTTGCTTACCTCGCTTCTGGGCTCGGGGATAGCCTTGAGCATTATCTCGTCGAGGATGTAGATACGAGCCTTGCGGGTCTTCTCGAATGCTTCCTTGATGATTGCGGGAGTAAGTCCGTCAACCTTGATGTCGACCTGTATAGCTGTGATACCCTTGTGAGTACCGCCTACCTTGAAGTCCATGTCGCCGAAGAAGTCCTCGAGTCCCTGAATGTCGACCATTGTCATGAACTCGTCGCTGTCGGGCTTGGTGATAAGTCCGCAGGAGATACCTGCTACGGGAGCCTTTATCGGTACGCCTGCATCCATGAGTGCGAGCGTGGAGCCGCATATCGAGCCCTGCGATGTGGAGCCGTTGGAGGAGAGTACCTCGGATACGAGACGGAGCGCATAGGGGAATTCCTCAACAGAGGGGATAACGGGAGCAAGAGCTCTCTCTGCGAGCGCACCGTGACCAATCTCGCGGCGTCCGGGTCCGCGGCTGGGCTTTGTCTCGCCAACGGAGTAGCTCGGGAAGTTGTACTGGTGCATATATCTCTTGGAGTCTTCCTCGTCGAGACCGTCGATGCGCTGAGCGTCACTTACAGGTCCGAGTGTAGCGACAGTGAGTACCTGTGTCTGACCTCTTGTGAAGAGACCCGAGCCGTGTACTCTCGGGAGCACGCCTGCCTCGGCAGCAAGAGGACGAATCTCGTCGATGCCTCTGCCGTCAACGCGCTTGCCCTCATAGAGCCAGTTGCGGACTATCTTCTTCTGGAGCTTGTAGATGCACTCGTCTATCATAGCTGTCTGCTCGGGGTACTTCTCGTCGAAGTTAGCGTGGATATCGTCTACGATAGGAGCGAGTCTTGCGTCGCGGACTGTCTTGTCGTTTGTATCAAGAGCAACCTTTACGCGGTCAGCAGCGAAAGCCTCGATAGCGTCGAACATATCGTGGTCAACTTCCATTGACTCGAATGCGAACTTGGGCTTGCCTATCTGCTTCTGGATATCGCTGATGAAAGCGACCATCTTCTTGATTTCCTCGTGACCTGTGAGGATAGCCTCGAGCATTGTGTCCTCGGGAACTTCGTTAGCGCCTGCCTCTATCATAACTATCTTCTCGGCAGTACCTGCTACTGTGAGGACGAGGTCTGTCTTTGCTCTCTGCTCGAGAGTGGGGTTGAGGACAATCTGTCCGTCAACGAGACCTACGTTGATGCCTGCGATAGGTCCGTTCCACGGGATATCGGAAATAGAGATAGCGATAGATGTAGCTATCATTCCTGCGATTTCAGGAGAGTTGTCGGGCTCTACCGCGAGAACAGTCATAACTACGGATACGTCGTTTCTCATGTCCTTGGGGAAGAGGGGACGGATAGGTCTGTCTACGCAGCGTGATGTGAGGATAGCCTTTTCTGTGGGCTTGCCCTCGCGCTTTGTGAAGCTTCCGGGTATCTTGCCTACGGAGTAGAGTCTCTCCTCGTAGTCAACAGAGAGCGGGAAGAAGTCTACGCCCTCTCTGGGCTTTGCGCTTGCTGTTACGTTAGCCATAACGACTGTCTCGCCGTAGCGTACCCAGCATGAGCCGTTGGAAAGTCCGCAGGTCTTGCCTGTCTCGACGATGAGCGGTCTGCCTGCATAAGTGGTCTCAAAGGTTCTGTAATTCTCGAACATTGATATGCCTCCTGTAAAAATATTTTTTGCAGCGGCTTTAGCAATAAACTCTGGCGCGGAGCCCGCGCAGGCGATTCACGCGGTCACTCGTAAACTCGTTCACCTTTACGGACGGCAGGTCTTTTCCCGCGTGCCCTGCCGAATCGGAACGGTATGAATCAGCGGAATACCGTAGGGGCCGCCTTTGGCGGTCCGTCAATTACGAAGCCGCGACCGTGTTCGGATTCTGCGGACGCCCAAAGGGCGCCCCTACAGATCGTCGCCGCAGGTTTGTCGGTGATTTGCGGGGTTATTCGCGCTACAGTTTAATGCTAAACGCCTTGCTGCTTTTGTTTGTGAGAAAGACTTAAAGGCAGAAGGGGATTGCCCCTCTGCCTTCGCGGACGTATGATTACTTACGGAGACCGAGCTTCTCTACGATAGCACGGTATCTGTTGATGTCCTTCTTCTTGAGATAAGCAAGAAGGTTACGTCTGTGACCAACCATCTTGAGAAGACCTCTTCTGCTGTGGTGGTCATTCTTGTGGATCTTGAGATGAGCATTGAGGTCGTTTATCCTCTTTGTAAGGATAGCTACCTGAACCTCGGGTGAACCTGTGTCGTTTGCGCTGGTTCTGTTAGCCTCGATAACGGCTGTTTTTTCTTCTTTTCTGAGCATTGAAAAGCACCTCATTAAAATATATTTCCGCTAACGTAGAAGAGGGTGAACTTTGAGGACACGCCCTGTTCCAAGTACACGGTGATTAAATTATATCACATGAGAGCGAGCTTGTCAAGGCTTTTTTAGGGCATAATGATGAAATTTGATTCGGGAATATAAGTAAAACAATAAATTTAAAAGTATATTGCCGTCGGAACGGAAATATATATAGGCATAGCGGCTTTATCCGAACTGACGAAAATATTTCTTTGCGCCTGTTGCTTTTTTTGTCATCGTGTGCTATAATAGATGTGTATGAAATTCAGGAAGTGATAAAATGAAATATTATGTATCTGCATCGGTGCTGAGCGCTGACCTGCTGGATATGAGAAGTGAAATAAAAAAGCTCGAGGATAACGGCGTCGATATGCTACACTTCGACGTCATGGACGGCGTTTTCGTCAACAACATCACCTACGGTCTGCCCGTGCTCGAGCAGGTCCGCAAGGCGACCGATATGACCCTCGACGTCCACCTCATGATAACTGACCCGCTCAAATACGTCGATAACTTCGCAAAGGCGGGGGCTGACATCATCAGCTTCCACAGCGAGAGCGTGAGCGACGTCCGCAAGACTATCAAGGCTATAAAGGCTGCGGGTGTGAGGGCTGCCCTCGCTATCAAGCCGAAAACTCCCGCGGAGTCCGTATATGAGCTCCTGCCCGAGCTGGATATGCTCCTCGTCATGACCGTGGAGCCCGGCTTCGGCGGTCAGAGCTTCATACCCGATACCGTCGAGAAGGTGCGCCTTATCCGCAATAAGATAAATGAGCTCGGGCTGGACTGCGATGTTCAGGTCGACGGAGGCATAAACTATGAGACCGCTCCCGTTGTCAGGGAGGCTGGCGCGAATGTGCTCGTATCGGGCAGCTGCCTGTTCAGAGCCGAGGATATGTCCGAGGCTGTAAGGAAGATAAAGGGAGACGCCTGATGCAGACAAAGACAAAATCAGACCGCTTCATCTGGATAGATATCATGGTCACGCTCCTTACGCTGGAGCTCATGGACTATTTCTATTACGGAGTGCGTGCGGCTGTGCTCGGGAGCGTGTGCGCTGCGGCTTCTGTTGCCGCGGAGATGATATGTCTGCGCCTCATGCACCGAAAATTCACGGCTGATGACCTCACCTGCGTCTCCGACGCGCTGATACTGTCACTGATGCTGCCCGCAGTGCTCGACCTGAAAATTGCGGCGCTTGCGTGCGTATTCGCCGTAGTTGCCGCAAAGAACATCTTCGGCGGCAGGCTCAATATGATATTCTCGCCCGCGGCGGCGGCTTACGTTTTCCTCTATACTTCGTGGAAAAATCAGCTTCTGATGTTCCCCGAACCCCACGTCCGCACGGGCGTCTTTGAGAAAGCGACTAACCTCGTCAGCTCGGCGAGCCACAGCTTCAACATCACGGGCAAGATGGACGTCACCGACTTCGAGATACTGCTCGGCAATGTCAGCGGTCCTGCGGGCGCGGTGAGCATACTCCTGCTCGCTGTTGCGGCTGTAGTCCTGCTGTTCAGACGCTCTATCTCCGCGGGTGCATTCATAGGCTCGATATCCGCGACAGTGCTCCTCGCACTTATAGTTCCCGCTTCCGTGACAAGAGCGGCTTCCGTGAAGTATACCCTCGTCACGAATATGGTGCTGTTCGCGTCGGTGTACATCGTCGCCGACCGCCGCATCGCTCCGAAGCGCGATTACTACGCCTTTTTCTACGGATTCTTCCTCGCGGCGTTCTCGTATATCCTCGTGATAACGACTGCGAAGGAGAACGCGATAGTCCTCGTATCACTGCTCTTCACGCCTGTTGCACTCGGCTTCAAGAACCTCGAGAAGCACATCGAGCTCACTCAGCTCGCAGAGCAGGAGGCGGCGCCTGATGCCGAGGCTGCGGAGCTCACCGCTGACGGAGAGGAGGTTGCCGCTGATGAATAAGAAGAAAACTGCCGTGTTCGACGGTCTGCTCGGCGACAATACCGTGCTCTCGTCGCTCATGGTGATATCTCCCGTGATAATGTGCGGAAATACCCTCGAGAACGCGATAGCGCTCATCTACGCCTTCTCCGCGATAACCTTCTTCGCGGTGCTGCTCGGCTCGTTCGTGCCGAGGAGGCTGCCCTATGCGGCGAAGATTATCATCAACGCTGTCATAGCTTCGGTAGTCTATATCCCCGTAAAATCGGTGGCGAGGGAGTTTTTCCCGGAGGTCATCACTAATGTCGGGATATACTTCCCGCTGCTCGCTGTGAATTCGCTCATAGTCGTGCAGTCGGAGACAAGGTTCTACCGCATGAGACGCCTCAGCATGACAGCCTCGCTCGTGTTCTATATCCTCGGCTTCGACGCGGTGATGATAGTCACTGCGTTCATCAGGGAGCTCTTTGCCTACGGTACTATCGCGGGCAGGCTCGTCGACGCCGACACGCTGATAAGCGGTCTCGGACTGCCATTCGGCGGCTTCATTTTCCTCGGACTGCTGTGCGGTCTCTACAGGAAGCTGCGCTCCGTGTCGGGACGCGGCGGCGAAACGGGAGGTGACGGAAATGTTTCTGGTAACTGAGCTCGTTACGCTTCTTGCGACTAACCTCATCCTCACGCAGGCTCTCGGTACGAGCACGCTGTTCATCGCCGCGGGCAACAAGAAGAACCTGTTGTGGACGGCTATCACGATAACCGTTTTCACTTCCGTGGGCTCGGGTGCGGCGTACATCGTCAACGCTCTGCTCCCCGACGGTCTCGCGGACCTCACTCTGCTTTTCTACACCTTAATAATAGGAGCTATATATGTACTTCTTCTCACTGCTCTTTATTTTGCGGGCAGTGACAGCTTTGAGACTACAAGGAAATATGTCCATGTTTCGGCGTTCAACTGCGCTGTCATGGGTACGCTCTTCACCATTACGGACAGAGCCGACGCCTATCCGCCGCTCAACACCTTCATCAATTTCGTGCTGTCGGGCGCTGAGGCGGGAACGGGCTTCATTCTTGCGGCGTTCATTCTGACTGCGGCTTACCGCAAGCTCAACTCCGCAAAGGTGCCCGCTTCGTTCAGGGGCTTCCCCGCGATGCTTGTATATCTCGGGCTCATTTCAATGGCTGTTTACGCGCTCAGATAAATAAAAAATGCGCGTTCTACTATAACTCAGGAGAACAAAAGATGAAACGTAAGAACAAGGGAAGGAAAATCTACAAAACCAAAGAAAAGAATTATTACGGCAAAAGCCCGCTTGGAAAGGCACTCTCCGCCGCGCTGACCGTGCTCCTCATCGGCGGCATAGGCTTCATCGGCTACAGCGTCGCCGAGCCTATCATCAACTACACTCAGCACAAGGGCGACAAGCCCGAGCAGGAGACTTCCGCCTCCGAGACAACGGGGGAGAGCTCCGCTGATGTCCCGACCGACTCCGAGGGCGCGCCAAAGGCTCCCGAGAAGTATCAGGCGGCAGGACTCGTGCCGACCGACCTCGCGAATGCCGCGGCTCTCAAGACTGCGCTCAGTGCAGTGCCCAAGAATGCCGATATCGAGTTCGTGGAGGTGCCTCTCAAGGTCAGGGGCGGAAAGATATACTACGCGACCGAGAATCAGGACGCAAGAGCGTGCGGAGCAGTAAGCGCCAATCTGCCGCTGTCGGTCATAGCCGACGCGGTAAAGGAGAGCGGCTTCAAGCCAGCCGCCGAAATAAGCGCGTTCTATGACAATCAGCTCCCGACGCATATCCCCGAGGCGGGATATGTCACGGTCGATGACGGCTCGCAGTGGGTCGACAATGACCCCGAGCACGGCGGCGTCCCGTGGACGTCTCCGACCTCCTCCGAGACGCTGATGTATGTCTCCTCTATCATTGACGAGGTGACGGCGGCGGGCTTCGAGAGAGTGGTAGTCACCGACATAATGTACCCCTATTTCAGGGAGTCCGACCTCGCCCTCCTCGACGAGCAGTACGGAAGGACTGACCGATTCCTCGCGCTGACCTCCGCTGCCAACCTCTTCTATGAGAGGGCGGTATCAGGCGGTGCGTCGATGTACGTGGGAGTGTCGGCAGCTGATGTGCTCAGAGGCAACTGCGACGTTTTGCAGCCGCAGCTCCTTTCAGCTAATACAGTCGTGGTCGATGTCAACATCGACGAGCTCAAAAACGGTGTTTCCGACGGGAAGATGCTGTACGAATTCGACGGCACTCCCGCCGAGATAACGGATAAATGCTTGAAATTCATCGGCGACAGGCTGAAGGACTTCAATGTAACAGTCAGGATAAGCGGCTCGGGAGCTACCGCTGAGGAGCTCATCGCAGCAAAAAAGAAGACAGCCGAATACGGATATAAATCGTTCGTTTTAGGCTGACGGGGGAGCGGCGTTTGCCGCGTAAATTGACCGAATCATCGGAGAACGGAGAAAAACCATGGCAGAAAACTTTACGGTATCATTGCAGAAGATAATCGACGAATACCAGCTCGAAGTGATACACACGCACAAAAATCCCGAGGAGATACTCATAAGCGAGAACGACGTGAACCGTCCAGGCTTGCAGCTCATGGGCTTCTACGAGTACTTCAACCCCGAGCGCATACAGATAATCGGCAAAATGGAGTTCGCGTACCTCTCGACTATCGACGAGAAAACACGCCGCGAGCGTTTGCAGCTCCTCTTCGCGCAGAGGCTTCCCGCGCTCATAATCACGCGTGAGCTCCCGTACTTCGCGGAGATGCTGGAGCTCGCGAAGGAGTACGAGGTGCCCCTCCTCAGAAGCAAGGAGAGCACGTCCAACTTCATGTCTGGACTTATCGCCTTCCTCAACCTCAACCTCGCTCCGAGAGTTACGCGTCACGGCGTTCTCATCGAGATATACGGCGAGGGCGTGTTCATCACGGGCGAGAGCGGCGTAGGTAAGAGCGAGACTGCTATCGAGCTCGTCAAGCGCGGTCACAGACTCGTCGCAGACGATGCTGTCGAGATACGCAAGGTATCCAATATCAGTCTCGTGGGAAGTTCTCCCGACAATATCCGCCACTTCCTCGAGCTGCGCGGTATCGGTATCATCAACGCACGCCGACTCTTCGGTATCGGTGCTGTTAAGATGACCGAGAAGCTCGACCTCGTTGTCGAGCTCGAGCAGTGGAACTCCGAAAAGGTGTACGACAGAATGGGCGTAGATACGGAGTATGTCAGCCTTCTCGGCGTAAAGATACCCTCGCTGACGATACCCGTAAAGCCCGGACGTAACCTCGCTGTTATCCTCGAGGTAGCGGCTATGAACAACAGACAGAAGAAAATGGGCTACAATGCCGCGCAGGAGCTCCTCCACAGGCTCGGCATGGAGTCAGACCCGAAGGAAACTGTCAGAAACTATGAATCATTCTGATATGGCTTGGTGATATAATGGTTAATATTAGCGAACTTACAGCACTCTGCGACAAGCTCGGCTGCAAGATTACCCCCGAGTGCTCTCTCAGGGAGTTCACGACCTTCCGCATAGGCGGTCCGTGCAGAGCGCTCGTCAGCATCAATTCCGCACATTCGGCGGCGGAGCTGCTGAAATACTTAAAGTCGAACGAGATGCGCTACGGCATTATCGGGCGCGGAAGCAACATCATCGTCTCCGATGAGGGCTTCGACGGCGTGATACTCCTCATAGGCAGCGATTTCGCTGGCATCACCGTCGAGGGCGACGAGATAAAATGTCAGGCGGGAGCTCTGCTCGCGTCGGCGTGCGTTCACGCTCAGCAGCGCGGACTCACCGGAATGGAGAACCTATTCGGTATCCCCGGCACTGTCGGCGGAGCTCTCTACATGAACGCGGGCGCATACGGCAGCGAGATGAAGGACGTCGTTGTCTCGGCTCAGTACATCGACGAGGACTGCAATATCTGCAATATCAGCGCCGAGGATATGGCGCTCTCATACAGACACAGCGCATTCTCGGAGAGAAGCTGCATAATCACCTCCGTGACCATGAAGCTCGCTAAGGGCGAGCCTGCTGCTATCAAGGCAGCGATGACGGAGTGTATGCAGAAGCGCAGCTCCAAGCAGCCGCTCGAGTACCCGAGCGCGGGAAGCACATTCAAGCGTCCCGAGGGCAGCTACGCCTCGCTCCTCATCGACCAGTGCGGTCTTAAGGGAATGAGCCGCGGAGGCGCTCAGGTCAGCGAGAAGCACAGCGGCTTCGTCATCAACAAGGGCGACGCGACGTGCAGCGATGTTCTCGAGCTCTGTGAGGACATCAAAAAGATAGTTTTCGATAAAACAGGCTACAGGCTCGAGCTCGAGCCTGTGATACTCAGATAAGCATTCAGGAGTACCATATATGGATCTATTGATAGTTACAGGAATGTCAGGCTCGGGTAAATCGAGCGTTATGGACGTTATGGAGGATATCGGATATTACTGCATAGACAATATCCCTCCAAAGCTGATACCGCAGTTCGTCGACCTGTGCCGCAAGTCCGACTCCGCTATCGACAGGATAGCTGTTGCCGTCGACATCAGGACGGGCGATATGTTCGCGGAGATATTCCGCGCGTGGCAGAGCCTCAAGACCGAGCCCGACGTCACAGTGAGAGTCCTCTTCATTGAGGCGGACGACGAGGTCATCGTCAAGCGCTACAAGGAGACACGCCGCAAGCACCCCCTCGACGAGAAGTTCAACGGCAATCTCCACGAGGCGATACAGTACGAGCGAAATCAGCTCTCTCAGCTCCGCGAGGTGGCGGACTACTACATCGAGACCTCGGGCTTTACGGCGTCTCAGCTCAAGGAGCAGGTCAAGACGATATTCCTCGAGCATACGTCCGATTCCCTCATGATAAAGGTGATGTCGTTCGGCTTCAAGTACGGCGTTTCTACGGAGTCAGACCTCGTGTTCGACGTGAGATGTCTGCCGAATCCGTACTACGTCAAGGAGCTGAAAAGCCACACGGGCATCGAGAGCTGTGTGCAGGATTACGTCATGGGCTTCGAGCAGTCGCAGAAGCTGTTCGAGAAGCTCACCGACCTCATTGACTACCTTATCCCGATGTACGTGCAGGAGGGCAAGAGCCGCCTTGTCATCGCGTTCGGCTGTACGGGCGGTAAGCACCGCTCTATCACATTTGCGGAGTACATGGCAAAGCACCTCGTCAACAAGGGCTACAAGGTGCAGAAGTACCACCGCGATATAACCAAAGACCGCAAGTTTTGAGCAGTGTCCGCATACCTCGGTGTGCGGACATATTTTGAGTGGAGAAAAACAATGTCATTTTCAAACGAAGTTAGAAAAGAGATATGCTCGGATATCACCGACAAGGACAGGCGATTTGCCTGCCTGTACGGTATGCTGCTGTTCTGCCGTCACCTCGGCAGCGAGCGCATATCCTTCCAGAGCAAGAGCCGCACCGCCGCGGACGAGTTCGCGGAGCTGTTCCGCAGAGTGTTCCACGCGGAGCTCAGCTGCCGACTCTCGGAGAGCGCGAGTGGCAAGACCCTCTATATCTACGACATCACCGAGCCCGCCCTCATTGGCGAGGTCTTCGCGAAGTACCGCCTCTCGGACGACGCGCGCTCCTTCGACGAGGAGCTCGTCTCGACCACAAGCCTCGGCGTTTTCACGGCAGGAGCCTTCCTCGCGTGCGGCAGCGTCAACGACCCCGAAAAGGAGTATCACCTCGAGTTCAGCGTGCCGTGTGAGGCGCTCGCAGAGGTGCTCGTTACGCTGCTCGGCGACATCGGAGTCACCGCACGCACCACGCAGAGACGCGGTCAGACCGTCGTGTACATCAAGGGCAGCGAGTCCATAGAGGACACGCTCACCTTCATCGGCGCGCAGCAGTGCACGCTTGAGCTGATGAACGTGAAAATATACAAGGACGTCCGCAACAAGGCTAACCGCATCGCCAACTGCGATACCGCCAACATCGACAAGGTAGTCGCCGCTGCGATGAAGCAGCAGGAGGATATCCGCCTCATTGCGTCAACTGTCGGACTTGACAGCCTCTCCGAGGAGCTGCGCGAGGTCGCGGAGCTGCGCCTCGAGAATTCGGGCATGAGCCTGAGCGAAATGGGCGCGAGCCTCTCCGAGCCGATAAGCCGCTCTGGTGTCAACCACCGCCTGAAAAAGCTCGCGAGGATAGCCGACGAGATAAGGAACGGAGGCAGCTTTGAAAAGTGACAGCTTTGTAAACCTCCACGTCCACACGGAGTACAGCCTCCTCGACGGCGCGTGCCGGATAAAGAAGCTCGTCGAGCGCGTGAAGGAGCTCGGACAGACCGCCGTCGCCATTACCGACCACGGCAATATGTACGGCGTGGCGGAGTTCTGGAAAACGGCGAAAAATGTGGGTGTCAAGCCCATTATCGGCTGCGAGGTCTACGTCGCGCCGAGGACGAGACATGACCGCGAGCCCAAGCTCGACGCGCGTCCGTACCACCTGATACTGCTCTGCGAGAACAACATCGGCTACCGCAACCTCGTAAAGCTCGTATCTGCGGGCTTTATCGAGGGCTTCTACAACCGCCCGCGCGTGGACTTGGAGCTGCTGAAAAAGTACCATGAGGGGCTGATATGCCTGTCGGCGTGCCTCATCGGAGAAGTGCCGCGCCTCCTCGCGGACGGGCAGTACCTCGCCGCAAAGGCTAAGGCGCTCGAATACCGCGATATATTCGGCGAGGGCAACTACTTCCTCGAAGTGCAGGACCACGGCATACGCGAGGAGAGGCTCATTCTCCCGCAGCTGTACAGGCTCTCCGCGGAGACTGGCATACCGCTCGCGGCGACCAACGACTGCCACTACCTCAGACGTGAGGACGCGGAGCTGCAAAACGTGCTGCTCTGCATACAGACGGGCAAGCTGCTCGGCGAGCCGACAGGGCTCAGCTTCGAGACGAACGAGTTCTTCGTCAAGTCCGCGGACGAAATGGCGGAGCTGTTCCGCGGGCACGAGGAGGCGGTCACGAATACTGCCCTCATAGCGGAGCGCTGCAACGTCAGCATGGACTTTGACAGCTCCGTGAAGATACCGCATTTCGAGGTCGAGGGCGTCTCCGACAATGCCGCCTACCTCCGCGACCTCAGCTACGCGGGACTGTATAAGCGCTACGGTCAGAACGTGGCGGGAAGCATCGTGAAACGGCTTGACTACGAGCTTTCCGTCATCACCGAGAAGTGCTTCACCGACTACTTTCTCATCGTGTGGGACTTCATCCGCTTTGCACGCGAGAACGGCATTCCCGTCGGTCCCGGACGAGGCTCGGGCGCGGGCAGCCTTGTCGCGTACTGCATAGGCATCACGGGCATCGACCCTATCAAGTTCGACCTCATGTTCGAGCGCTTCCTCAACCCCGAGCGCGTGAGTATGCCCGACTTCGATATCGACTTTTGCATCGAGGGCAGACAGCGCGTCAAGGACTATGTAGTGCAGAAATACGGCGCGGACAAGGTCTCGGAGATAATCGCATTCGATACGCTCAAGGCGAAAGCGGCGGTGCGCGATATCGCGCGCGTGCTCGGACTGCCGTATCAGCTCGGGGACAAGGTCGCAAAGCTCATTGACCCCAAGGGCGACCTCAGCTTTTCGCTCCGTGAGAATCCCGACCTATCGGCGCTGTACCGCTCCGACAGCTCGGTGAAGCGGCTAATCGACCTCGCATTGCAGCTCGAGGGTATGCCGCGTCACACCTCCACGCACGCGGCGGGAGTCGTCATCTCGGCAGTGCCGCTCGACGACCTCGTGCCGCTCCAGCGCAACGACACCACGATAACAACGCAGTACACCATGGAGTACCTCGAGTCGCTCGGACTGCTGAAAATGGACTTCCTCGGACTGCGCAACCTCACCATTATCCGCGACGCCGTGCGCGAGATACGCCGCAAGCGTCCCGACTTCGACATCAGCCATATCCCGACCGACGACGCGGCGGTGTACGCGATGCTGTCAAAGGGCGATACTGCGGGCGTTTTCCAGTTCGAGAGCGCGGGCATGACGCAGAAGCTCATCGACCTACAGCCCGAGCGGCTCGAGGACCTGATAGTGGTGCTCTCCCTGTACAGACCAGGTCCGATGAAGTCGATTCCCGTCTACATCGAGAACAAGAAGAATCCCGCGAATATTCGCTATATACACCCGCTGCTGAAGGATATCCTCGGCGACACATACGGCGTTATGGTCTATCAGGAGCAGGTCATGGAGATTTGCCGCAGGCTCGCGGGCTACTCCTACGGACACGCCGACATCGTCCGCCGTGCAATGGCGAAAAAGAAGCACGACGTCATGCTCAGCGAGCGTGACAGCTTCGTCAGGGGCGCGGAGGCAAACGGCGTCTCTGCCGAGGCTGCAAATGCCATTTTCGACGAAATGGTGAGCTTTGCTTCCTATGCGTTCAACAAGTCCCATGCGGCGGCATATGCCTATCTCTCGTACCAGACTGCCTACCTCAAATGCCATTTCCGCGGCATATATATGGCGGCGCTGATGTCAAGCGTCATGGGCAATACGGGCAAGCTCGCGGAGTACATCGGCGACTGCAAAAGCGCGGACATAGACGTTCTCTGCCCGCACGTGAACCGCAGTATGCGCGGCTTCACCTACGCCTACGGCAAGATGTACTTCGGACTCATCGCCGTCAAGAACATCGGCGGCGGGCTCGCGGACAGGATAATCAGCGACCGCGAGGCAAACGGCGATTTCCGCAGCTTACAGGACTTTTGCGAGCGTATCGGCGGTCGCGAGCTCAACAGAAAGGCGCTCGAGAACCTCATCAAGGCGGGCGCGTTCGACGGGCTCGGGCTCAACCGCAGACAGCTGCTCGACAGCTACGATATGATACTCGATATGGCGGGCAGCGGCAGCAGGGGAGTCATCGAGGGGCAGCTCGACCTCTTCGGCTCCGCGGACACCGAGAGTCTCAACATGAAAATACCGTTCAAGCCCGAATTTGAGCGGAAAAAGCTGCTCGCAATGGAGAAGGAGGCGGCGGGAATGTACCTCAGCGGCGACCCTGTCTCCGAGTACGAGCACCTGTCGCTGCTCCTGCGGACGGCTAAGACCTTTGATATCGCGTGCGGAAACTACAAGGACGGCGAGAATGTGCGTATGCTTTGTGTTGTGCAGGAGCGCAAGCTCCATGTCACGCGCAGCGGCAGCAAGATGTGCTTCCTTACGCTGTCCGACGACACGGGCGAGCTCGAAGCCGTCGTTTTCCCCGATTTGTTCTCGGCGGCGGGCTCTTCGCTCACCGAGGGGAGCATTCATTATATCAGCGGCAGGGTGTCGCAGAAGGACGACAGCTATTCCATCATCTGCGAGAGCATCGTCCCCGAGGATGGCTTTGCGGCTATGGTCGGCAGAATGAGGCTGTGTATAAAGGTGCGCTCCGACGAGAGCCCCATGGACAGGCTCGCGGGGATATGCGCGAAATATCGCGGCGAGACCGAGGTCTGCTTCTATCTCACGGACGTGAAAAAAACGGTGCGTCCGCGTCAGCCGCTGACTGTCAGCATTACTGCGGACAGCTTCGCTGAGCTCGCGGAGGCGTTCCCGCGCGAGAATATCGGGCTTATCAGGTGACGTCAGGACGCTTGACAGCGCTCTCCAGATGAGCTATAATATCTATAGCGGCAGTGCCGCAATACCTTAAAGGAGAAAGTGTTTGAAAAATACGATGAAAAAGGAGATAGCAGCGTAAACGGGCGGTTTGCGAATACTATCCCACACAAGCCTCCCGTATCTTGTCAACCATATTCAGGAGGAAAAACAATGAATAATAATGACATCATCATACGCAGAGAAAACGAAAACGACTATCGCGAGGTCGAGAATCTCGCCCGCGAGGCATTCTGGAATCAGAACTGTGAGGGCTGTCACGAGCACCTCTTCATCCACAAAATGAGAAGTCACCCCGACTTTATCCCCGAGCTTGACTTCATTGCCGAGCTCGACGGCAAAATAGTCGGTGCGGTGATGTACTGCAAGGCTAAGCTCGCCGACGAGCAGGGCTGTGAGAAGGACATCGTCACTATGGGACCGCTGTGCGTGCTCCCCGAGTATCAGCGCAGAGGCATCGGCAAGGCTCTCCTTGAGCATACGTTCGGGCTCGCGGGGGATATGGGCTATGACGTCGTCATTAACTTCGGCAACCCCGATAACTACGTAGCGCGCGGCTACAAGAGCTGCAAAAAGTACAACGTCTGCTTCGAAGGGGATATATTCCCTGCCGCACTCCTTGTCAAGGAGCTGAACAGCGGTGCGCTCGACGGCAGAAAGTGGTTCTATCATCCGTCCGACGTGGACGCTCCGATAGATACCGACTCGCAGGAGTTCCTCGAGTTCGATGCGCTCTTCCCGCACAAAGAAAAGCGCTGGAAGCCAAGTCAGGAGGAGTTCTATATCCACAGCCACTCGGCTATTACTTGGTGAAATGATATGCGAAATGACCGGCGGAGTACGACCTTCGCCGGTCGTTTTTGTCGGTGCGGACGGCTCCGGAGCGGACTGCGAACCCGTCTGAGATATTTATTTTTTATATTTGTTATAATTCTACTTGACAATAAAGCTGAAAAGCGGTAAAATATATGTGTATGGAATTTAAACTGTAGGGGTTTACCTCGCAGACTAATATACGCAAGGTGCAGAATGGAGTATTTTTTATGATCAAGAAAATCGGCGTACTGACAAGCGGCGGCGACGCTCCCGGAATGAATGCGGCTGTTAGAGCAGTCGTTAGAACAGCTCTCAGCAAGGGCATGGAGGTCTACGGTATCCGCAGAGGCTATGCGGGTCTCATCACAGGCGATATTTTCAAAATGGACGAGAGAAGCGTCTCAGATATAATCCACAGAGGCGGTACTGTCCTCTATACAGCAAGATGTCCCGAGTTCAGAACTCAGGAGGGCGTCAAGAAGGCTAAGGACAAGTGCGATGAGCTCGGTATCGAGGGTCTCGTTGTTATCGGCGGTGACGGCTCCTTCAGAGGTGCTGCTGACCTCTCGGCTATGGGCGTGCTCTGTATCGGTCTCCCCGGCACTATCGACAACGATATCGCCTGCACGGAGTACACTATCGGCTTCGATACTGCTATGAATACTGCTATGGAGCTCGTGGACAAGCTCCGCGATACATCTCAGTCGCATGACCGCTGCTCCGTTGTTGAGGTAATGGGCAGAGGCGCAGGTCACATCGCTGTAAATACAGGTATTGCCTGCGGTGCTACCGATATCATCACCAAGGAAGTTCCTTACGACATCGACGCTATCGCCAAGACGATGCTCGAGAAGCAGGCAAAGGGCAAGAAGAACTTCGTAGTTATCGTTGCTGAGGGCGTTGGTCACTCGCAGGAGATAGCTACCATGATTCAGGAGAAGACCCACATCGAGACAAGAGCTACTATACTCGGTCACGTTCAGCGCGGCGGTAATCCGACGCTCAGAGACAGAGTTGAGGCTACAAGAATGGGCTATTACGCTGTTGAGCTGCTCGAGCAGGGCATAGGCAACCGCGTTGTCGGCGTCAAGGAGAACAAGCTCGTTGATTACGATATTCAGGAGGCTCTTTCCATGACTAAGCCCTACGATGAGAAGCTCCACCATATCGCTGAGCAGATAGCATTCTGAGAAAATGTACATAGCAAAGCCGCCATTCAGTCGAATGGCGGCTTTTTTCATTCAAAGCAGGTGATTATCTTGCGTCCGCTCGCGGCGGGAGCGTAGTTCCACTCGCGGAGGTGTCCCTCGTCGATGAAGTAGCGGAGCTCACGAACGGGAGAGCACTCCTCGCACACGTCCACGATGACCAGTTTCACCTTCATTTTCTCGGGGATTATCGCCTTTATGTAAACACTCACGTTTTCTCCTGCGGCAACTCCTCCTCGGAGCTCCGCAAGCCCTGCAAGGTTAGGCGCAAGCTCCACGAATATGCCGTACTCCTCGACGGAGCGCACCACTCCCGAGACTGTCTCGCCCGCCTGAAAGCAGGCGGTGTTCTCTTCCCATGTGCCGAGGAGCTCCTTGTGCGAGAGGCATATCCGCTCGCCGTCGCGGCTGCGGACAACTGCCTTGATGTGCTGTCCCGTGCGGAAGCGGTCGGAGGGGTGGGAGATGCGCGAGACGGATATCGCGTCTATCGGTATCAGCGACGGGACTCCGCAGCCTATGTCCACGAAGCAGCCGAATTGCTCGAGGTGCGTGACCTTCGCGTCTATGATATCGCCTGCGTTGAGCCTGCTCATGCGGTTCGCGATGAATTCCTCCTGCGCGGCTGCACGCGAGAGCGCGGCTCTTACCTGTCCGCAGTCGTCCTCGGCGACGTCAGTGACCTTGAAGCATACTATCTTGTTCACGCGCGAGATGAGCGCGATATCGCGTGTCTTGCCCTCGCGTATGCCGACTGCACCCTCGTCGCGGGGAATTATGCCCTCGCCGCAGGGGAGCTCGACTATGAGGTCGTGGAAGCTGCTGCATACTGCCGCCCGCGCCTCAAGTATGAGTCCCTTCTTCATGGCTTCCCTGAGCCCGTCCGCTGTTGAGATATACCTTTGATTTTCGGCTGTCCTGTAGAGGCAGCCCTCGGGTCTGTAGTTCATATTTGTACCTCCGTGAGATTTTTCCTTGTGAGATAATCATATTCGCGGAGGTGCGGGATTATGACTGCGGCGAGTCGATATTGCTCCCGCCCATTGCTGTGAGTATCGAGCTTATCTCGTGCGTGCGGCTGCCGTCACAGACGATGAATACCGTAGTCTTGCGGCTTCGGCGCGGCTCGGGTATGACGTCGCGCGAGGCAGGGGATTCAAGCACCGCCGTGAGATAGTTGTGGGAGGTGACTGCTGTCGGCAGTATCGCATAGCTCGTCCCGCGGCTGAGCCGCTCTGCCTTGTCGGAGATGCGGTCGTAGACGAAGCTCGTCGAGTAGACCCCCTGCATTGAGCTGCGTATCCTTCCGAGGGCTGCCTCCGCATACTCGGGAGCTTCAAATTCAGCGGTTATCCTTGTTACCATAGGTAACTCCTTTCAGCATTTTTTTGCTCTCCGAGGCAATTTGATACCGTCTGTATAATGCTCGGGAGTAATAATTATGCGTATTGTCTGTTTTTTATTGTGCGTTTTTATTATTTTTACACAAACATGAAAAAATATACCCTCAAAATATTGATTTGAGCGGGAAAATAGGGTATAATGTGAGATGTACGATTTTTTCAGGATTACGGAAATTGTAAAGGATGTGGGACTGTTGGACGTACAGGTCGGCGATGTACTGACTATGAAAAAGCAGCACCCCTGCGGAGCTAACGAAATGCTCGTTATGCGCTCGGGTATGGACTTCCGTCTGCGCTGCATCGGCTGCGGAAGAGAGTTCATGGTCCCGAGAAGCAAGATAGAGAAAAGCATAAAAAGGATAAAGAGAGAGAACGATTAGACAACAAGCATTATCAGTCTTTTGGAAGGATAGATATAATGTTTGAAAAGCTCGCTCTTATGGAGCGAAAATATGAGGAAACAAGCGCACGGCTCTCTGACCCCGAAACGGTCAGCGACAATAAGCTGTACACACAGCTGATGCGCGAATATAAGAATATGACCCCTATCATCGAGAAGTACCGCGAATATAAAAAGGCGGAGAGCTCGAACAATGAAGCAAGAGAGCTTCTCGAGGCGGGCGGTCTCGACAGGGAATTCAAGGAAATGGCTCAGGCTGAGCTCGAGGATAGCAAGGCGGCTATGGAGAAGCTCACGCAGGAGCTGAAGGTCCTCCTCCTCCCCAAGGACCCCAACGATGATAAGAGCGTTATAATCGAGATAAGAGGCGGCGCAGGCGGCGAGGAGGCTTCACTCTTCGCGAATTCCCTGTACCGTATGTATACAATGTACGCGGAAGCCAAGGGCTGGAAGCAGGAGGTGCTCAGCGCCAATCCTACCGAGCTCGGCGGCTTCAAGGAGATAAGCTTCTCAATAGAGGGCGAGGGGGCATACTCCCGCCTGAAGTACGAGAGCGGTGTCCACCGCGTACAGCGCGTCCCCGAGACGGAGTCGCAGGGACGTATCCACACCTCTACAGTTACCGTCGCGGTGCTCGTCGAGGCTGACGAGGTCGAGCTCGAGATAAACCCGACCGACCTTAAAATCGACTACTTCCGTGCAAGCGGAGCGGGCGGACAGCATATAAATAAAACGGAGTCCGCCGTGAGGATAACCTACCTGCCTACGAATGTGGTGGTAGAGTGTCAGGACGAGCGCAGTCAGCATAAGAACAAGGACAAGGCAATGAAGATACTCCGCAGCCGCATCTACGAGGCTATGCTGGAGGAACAGGCAGCAAAAGTGGCTTCCGAGAGAAAGATGCAGGTCGGAACAGGCGACCGCTCGGAGCGCATACGCACGTATAATTTCCCGCAGGGACGTCTCACCGACCACCGTATCGGTCTGACGATATACCGACTCGAGGATATGATGAACGGAAACCTCGATGAGGTGTTCGACGCCCTTGCTACGGCAGATCAGGCTGCAAAGCTGGCAAGTCAGGAAGAATAAGCGCATGGAAACTCTATTGCTGAAAAACAACATTGATGATATAAGACACGCTGCAACGCTGATAAGAGACGGAGAGGTAGTGGGGATACCCACCGAGACTGTGTACGGTCTCGGAGCAGACGCCTCCAACGAGGAGGCTGTCGCAAAGGTCTTTGCTGCTAAGGGCAGACCTGCGGACAATCCGCTGATAGTTCACCTCGCCGACTTCTCGGACGCGGTGAAGTACACGTCAAGCATACCTGCACTCGCATACAGGCTCGCCGAGCGATTCTGTCCCGGACCGCTCACTATGGTCATGCCCAAAAATGAGCGCATACCTATGGTGACGTCGGGCGGGCTCGATACCGTGGGCATACGTGTGCCCTCGCACCCCGTAATGCATAGCATTATCGAGCAGTCGGGCTGTGCGATAGCGGCTCCGTCAGCGAACAGGTCGGGCTATCCGAGCCCCACCTCCGCCGAGCACGTAATGCGCGACATGGACGGCAGAATTGCCGCTGTGGTAGACGGCGGACAGTCCGAATTCGGCGTGGAATCGACAGTTATCTCGTTCGACGGCGAGGACGCGGTTAGGATACTGCGCCCCGGTGCGGTCACGAGAGAGATGCTCCTTGAGGTGTGCGGCGAGGTCGTCATCGACCCTGCGATACTCAATGAGGTCGAGGAGGGCGCAAAGGTCGCGTCCCCCGGTATGAAATACAAGCACTACTCGCCTAAGGCGGATATCATAATGGTAGAGTCGTCGGAGGAGGACTTTGTCTCCCTCGTCGGCAGAAACTACGGGGACGGCGTCTATGCCCTCATCTTCGACGGCGACGAGGTCGGCTTCCCCTACAGGCACATGACCTACGGTGCGGACAGCTCCATGCAGGCTCACTGGCTGTTTCAGCGGCTCAGGGAGCTCGACGACATCGGTGCGGAAAAGGTCTACGTCCGCGCTCCCTCTACGGACGGAGTCGGACTTGCAGTATATAACCGCCTCATCAGGGCGGCAGGATTCGAGGTGATAAGGATATGAACAGTCTTGAAGGCGTTATGGTGGTCGGTCTCACGGGACAGACGGGCGCGGGCAAGAGCACGGTCTCGCAGGTCTTCGCGGACAACGGCTTCGCAGTGATAAATGCGGATAAGATTGCGAGAACAGTTGTCGAAAAGGGCACGAAGTGCCTCGACGAGATATCGGACTTCTTCGGAAGCGGCATTCTCAACGAGGACAGGACCCTCAACAGAAAAGCGCTCGCGAAGATAGTCTTCACCGACAAGTGCAAGCTCGACTCCCTCAATACGATAATATATCCTTACATCACGGGCGAGATACTCCGACAGATAAAGTCGCATTCGCTCAGCGGCGAGAAGCTCATACTCCTCGACGCTCCCACGCTCTTTGAGAGCCGCGCGGACGACTTCTGCGAGTTCATCATATCGGTGGTGGCTTCCCCCGAGATACGCAAGAAGCGTATCATCGAGCGCGACGGGCTCACTCCCGAGCAGGCTGACGAGCGCATGAGCTCACAGCTCGACGCGGACTTCTTCATATCCCACTCCGACTACATAATCGAGAACAACGACTCGATGGACAATGTCAGCGGTATCTCCAACGAGGTATCGGCTAAGATAAGGGATATCTACTACAGCAGGATAAATACCTCCGCAATGGCGGAGTGACACAAGGAGACTTTACAATGGACAAGAAGAACAAGGTTTCAAAACAGCTCAAGGAAAAGCTCTTTCTCGCACGCAAGAACGGCTACCGCAGGATCAGCAAGTCCGACGAGAAGGCTTGCGGGACTTTTGCTGAGGACTACAAGCGCTTCCTCGACAAGGCAAAGACCGAGCGCGAGGCTGTCATAGAGGCGGTCGAGCTCCTGAAAAAGAACGGCTTCAAGGAGTACAAGCGCGGCATGAAGCTCAAGGCTGGCGCAAAGATATACCGCGTGAACCGCGGCAAGGCTGTTATCATGTCCGTGATAGGCTCTGCTCCCATAGAGGAGGGCGTAAGGCTCTGCGCGGCGCATATCGACTCCCCGAGGCTCGACCTCAAGCAGAATCCCCTCTACGAGGCTGACGAGCTTGCGCTCTTCAAGACCCACTACTACGGCGGGATAAAGAAGTACCAGTGGACGGCGATTCCGCTCGCTCTCCACGGCGTTATCATAAAGGCTGACGGCACAAAGGTCACAGTCGCTATCGGCGAGGACGAGAATGACCCCGTCTTCTACGTGACAGACCTCCTCCCGCACCTCGCAACAGAGCAGATGACACGCACGGGTGCTAAGCTCGTCAAGGGTGAAGACCTCAATATCCTTATCGGCTCGATGCCCTTCCGCGACGACGAGTGCAGTGAGGCGGTAAAGCTCAATATACTGAGCATCCTCAACGAGAAGTACGGCATCACAGAGGCGGACTTCATCTCCTCCGAGCTTGAGGCTGTTCCCGCTTTCAAGGCGAGGGACATCGGCTTCGACAGGAGCATTATCGGCGGCTACGGTCACGACGACCGCTGCTGCTCGTATCCCGCGCTCAGAGCGACGGTGGACTGCAAGGCTCCGAAGCATACTGTTGTTACAGTCCTCACCGACAAGGAGGAGACGGGCAGCGACGGAAATACGGGACTTTGCTCGTCCTATCTCGAATTCTTCATTTACGACCTTGCGGCTGACCTCGGCGCGGACGGCAGACACGTTCTGTCGGCGTCGGAGTGCCTCTCCGCGGACGTAAATGCTGCATATGACCCCACATATCCCGAGGTCACCGAGAAGAACAACTGCGCATACGTCAATAAGGGCGTATGCATTACCAAGTACACTGGCGCGCGCGGCAAGGCAGGCACGTCTGACGCCTCGGCTGAGTTCGCGGGACGTATCAGACGCCTCATGGATAGCAAGGACGTCATCTGGCAGACGGGCGAGCTCGGCAAGGTCGACATGGGCGGCGGCGGTACTGTTGCCGCGTATATCGCAAACCTCGACGTGGACACCATTGATATGGGCGTGCCCGTACTCGCGATGCACGCTCCCTACGAGGCGATATCAAAGCTCGACCTCTATATGGCGTATAAGGCGTTCGCTGTATTCATGGCGGACTGATGATGTAAAAAAGCGGGATACTGTTAAGTGTTATACCTATACGGAAGTACTATGGATATCTGTTGAGGAGGACCCTTTTGAAAAAGGGTCCCTCCTCAAACTCCTCTCCTAAAACTTTCAATTTAAATTTTGCCCCTATGGGGTGCTCAACTGATACGAAAAGAGTAAGTTTTTCTTTTCAATGTGAGTACCCCATAGGGGCAAAATTTGGACTAAAAGTCTTTGGAAAAGGGTCTGGGGAAGAACCTTTCTTCAGAAAGGTTTTCCCCAGTAAATACCCGTATTACTTCTGTATAAGCACAGCGCATAACAGTGTCCCGCTTTTTTACAACAACGATAGCCGTAAGGAGGATTCCTTACGGCTATTTTCTGCTATTGGCAGGGGAGTCATTACTTGAGTACGATGCCCCAGTTTGAACTTATCTTATGGTACAGGCGCACCTTCTCCTTTTTCTTCTGCTTCTTGAGCATCAGGAGAACTCCTGCTGTGATAAGAAGCGTGAGAAGGACTCCGAGAACTATCATGGGTATGCCTACGCCGCCTAAAGCGAAGTAGAGCAGCGCCCAGACGATAACAGCAAAGATAAGGATAAGAGGCAGACAGAACGAGGTGAAGTTCCTCTGCTTTATCTTGATATAGTGCTGGATATCGCGGATATCGAGCATTTCGTAGTTACGGGCAATGAAGTTGTCTGGCTGAGCCCATTTGCAGAATGCAGCGAGGCTGTCAAACTTGGCAGTAAAATCCTGATAATCGTGAAACTTTTCATTGAAACGCGCAACACGGTAGAGTACATTGACACTTCCGTTGGGAGTGTTCTCAGCATCCATAACGTGAATGACCGTTCCAGCCTCAGCCTGACCCTTCAAATTTTTCGTGATAAGAAACTTTCGGTCTATCGCTTCATCTATATTTAGCAAATGAGTCATAAAAATACCTTCCTTGACTTTAAGAATAATACTAAACTAATGTGGACCTATCGAATTATGCCGGCAGATGTGTCCTGCTATCATAACCATAGTTTATTGTAGCATAAGTTTGCAGACTTTGCAAGACTAAAACGAAATAATAAACAAGATATATTAATAAACAGGTGAAGACAGGCAGTGTTCATCTGCGTTTCTGACCTGAGCTGCTCCGTTCGGGACAGCTTTACGTCCGATATCAGAATTTGTTCTTGAATTTTTCGTTTGCCTTAGCGACCTTCTTGCGCTCCTTAGCCTGCTTGAGCATCTCTGCCTTTGAGAGGCTCTCGCCCTCGGGGATAGCGTCGTCATCATCAAGGAAGCTCGAGAGGCGCTTCTTGAAGGCTCCTCCGTCTCCGTTTGAGAGCATTACGCTTCTTGCCTGATTAGCACCGCCATGCATTGCCGAGCCCTGATAAATTGAGCTCTGACCGCCTACGCCGTACGGAGTTGCCTGCGGGAATCCGCCGCCCTGCTGCATATATCCGCTGTGCTGATATATAGAGCCCTGATTTCCGCCGCCGTAGGGTGAAGCCTGCGGGAATCCGCCGCCCTGCTGGGGGTAGCCCTGCGGATAACCCTGCTGCGGGTAGCCGCCCTGCTGGGGATAGCCCTGAGGATAGCCCTGCTGCGGGTAGCCGCCCTGTTGGGGATAACCCTGAGGATAGCCCTGCTGCGGGTAACCGCCCTGCTGGGGATAGCCCTGAGGGTAGCCCTGCTGGGGATAGCCCTGGGGATAGCCCTGAGGATAGCCCTGCTGCGGGAAGCCCTGCTGAGGCTCGCCGTTCGGACCTCCTGCAAGGGGATTATTGAAGCCGCTTGCGCCCTGCTGCTGAGCGTCAGCGGGCTGGTCGTAGAACGACTTTACCTCTGAATTGCTGCCGCCTGCTGTGGCGAAGGGATTCGTCTCGTCGATATCGAAGCCGTTTGCGAACTCTGCGGGAGGAGCAAGCGAGGGCTCGGCATCTTCTGTCGGTGCTTCTGCCTCGGGAGCTGTCTCCTGCGTATCGTCGAAATCGTAGCCGCTCATGAAATCCTCTGCCGCATTCGGAACGAGGCTTGCTGCCGCAGCTGTTTCCTCGAGGGAGAGAGCTACCTGACAGCTGCCGTTCTCGGGTGAGGCTTTTACGAGCATTCTGAGCGTATCGACGCTCGGCTCAAAGAAGCTGTTGTCATCAATTGTGATGATCATCATCTGGCGAGCAGTTTCGCCTGATGTGATAAGAGTCATTGCAGCTATTTCTTCTGCGGGAAGTACCTCGGGATTGCCCTCATTGATAGCAATGCTCGACACGCCTGAGTACACATTGCCTGAATCGGCAACTATGAGCGCAAGACAGGCGTCAGCGTCAGCCTCTAAATAAGAGTAGCGCTGCTTAAGGATACCGGCAAAGTATTTCGCTGTCTCATAAAGTGCATTGATCTCCATATACTACCTAATCCTTTCTGAAAGAATCTTGACTTTCTGAATGCTGAGTTGTATCATTCAGTTTCAACGTGCTTTTTGAGGCGTTCTGCCTTTCTTTCGGCTGCACGCTGTTTATTGGCTGCTACTTCCGATGCTATCAGCTCTGTTTTTTCCGCGAGGAGCTCGCTGTCATAAATACATGAGAGTGAGATATCGTCCTCTGTACCGAAATGAGCGCGCTTAGTCAGGTTATTGACGATGATGTTCTTGAAATTCTCAACATCGTTCAGCTGACTTGTGATTATGGTATGATAATCGAGGAAGTCAAATTCGCTTCCAAAAGATGTATACAGTCCGTCTGTTGAAGTGAACATTGCGATGAGCTTCTGCTTATCGCGGTAGAAAGCGCTGAACATCCCAGCCGCATTTGAATTGCACATTGATGCCGTTACATTAGCGGGGGCGGCTTCGTTATACTCCATAGGCATTACAGCCTTTCCGTCGTCGAAGAGAGCGACCAGAGTACCGTCACCGATCTGTACGCCGAAGGTGAAATTCTTTCCTGCAACTCCGACTATCAAGGTCGTGCCATAGTATGATTCAGGTGGGATAGCGGCAAATTCCTCTTCCGTGAACTTGCTCTTTTCCTCTTCTGTGACAGGATTGTTCTTGATATGCTCTTCTACCAGCTTGTTCCAATCAGAGATTATCTGTTTCTGAATGCTCTTGATGATTTTTTTGTAGTTCTTCGGGAAGCTTTCCTCAAAGCTCTTCTTGTCCTCGTAGAAGCGGTCTATCGTTGAGATAGTGGCTTCAACGGCGAACTGTGAGCCAAGATTGCTTCGGAAGTGCTTCTTGCTGCCGTGACCGTCCGCCACGACGCAAATAGCATAATCATCACAGACCTTATAGGCAGAGCTGTCCTGACAAACGAGACCTGTTTTTTCATGACTGGCACCCTTGACCGAGTGACTGAAACCATTGAACATTAAATCCGGGACCCCTTCCAGTAATATTTATCGGGTGATAAGTTCTTTTTACCAGCCTGTATCGAAAGGAACATCGTCCGTTTCTGTTTTTCCGACAAGCTCCTGTATCTGCTGACCGAGGAGCTTCTGCTTTGCTGCGAAAACGTCCTCTTCGCCAAGCTCGTGGCTCGTATCGTCGGAGAGAGTCATACTCTTGCTGCCTATCTGAGAAGATGTTACAGCGATGATCTTTATCATCTGTGCGAGCTGACCGCCCGAATAAGCATGAACGACTGTATCAGCGGAGCCTGTGAACTCAGCAAGGACATTGTCGTTAGCCTCGCTGCCGATACCGAGAGCGGCTTTGAGTCCGAACTTGTACCAGCTGTTAGCCTGGAGCTCCTTGAGACCTGCCTTGTAGTCGTCAGACGGATAGCCGTCTGTCATGAGGAAGATAACGGGAGCGAATGAGAGCGAGGGAGAGTTGAGGAAGCCGTTGCGTGACATTCTCGCATTGAGCTCCTTAAGAGCAGCTCCGAGGCTGGTAACGCCGCTTGCACGGAGTCTTGCCCACTCGAATTCCTCTATCGGGATAGGTGTGGAATACATCCATCTTACGTCTGTAGAGAAGGTGAGGACGGCTACCTTAACTTCGGTATCAGCCTCGCCGACCTTGCGTATCTCGGGTATGAGCTCCTCCATAACGGTATTGAGCTCGCCCATTTTCTTGCCCTTCATACTTCCCGATGTGTCGATGAGGAAGAATATTACAAGGCTCTTTCTTGAAACGCCTGTAGCGCTGAGGGGATCGTCATCGAAATCGAGGAGATCGCCTGCTGTTGATTTAGCAGTAGTATCGGGTGCGGCGGTATTCATTTCCGCGTTAGCACCGGCAATATTATCCATATTCATAAAATACATCCTTTCAGTAAGCTGAAATTAGATCTGGGCTTTGATCTCGCCAAAGTCGATCTCGAGACCCTGCCATACGGGGAAACCCTTTCCGGGGGCAATATCGTAAAAAACGCCGTCGGGCATTTTTGCACGCCATTTTCTGTCTGAGCAATTCTTTATGCCGAGAACTCCGGGCTTGAGCTTGTTCTCCACGAGCTCGCCCGCGACCTTCATGAATTCCTCCGATTCGGGTATCATCTCGCACTCGTAGAACTTGCAGCCGAGGTAGAGGGGCATACGGTAGCTCCTGTTGCTGAAGCCGAGCGTCGCGAATTCCATGCCGCACTTCGGGCATTTGAAGGTCTTGTCGTTGGGCTGGACGAACATCGAAGCGAAGTTCGTTCTGCCGCAGCCGCACATGATTATCTCGGAGCGGAGGCGGATGAAGAGCTTCTGCCATTCGTTCTCGATAATACGCTTTGTCGGGTCAGTGATACCCGTTGTGAACGAGCGTATGAAAGCGTCCTTTATGTAGTCGGGGTAAATCCTCCAGAACTTGATAACGTTGTCGTGGATACCTCTTACGGGACGGTTTGAAGCGTCATTCGGGTCATACACGAACACTGCGTTCTGACCGTAGTGCTTGAGCTCTGACGATTCTGTGAGGCAGACGTCGCGCACAACCTTTTCGCCCTCCATGGGGTCGCCGCGGAAGAGCAGCTTGAACAGTACGACCGCGAGCGAATACTTATCGGTCTGAACGTTCGGCTGAGCGATGCCTCTTACGACCTCGGGAGCCATATATCCCGGCTTACCGCCGATGCCGAAGTTGCTGCCGTCGGGGGCGATGTTATCGCAGTCGCAGACGAGTATAGCGCCTGTATTGACGTTGATGAAGAAGCCTCCGTCGTTAAGGTCCTGATAGCTCTTTCCTGCTCTGTGGAGGAGGCGGAAGGAGTTGACGATATTGATAACGGCTGTTATCATAGCCGTGAGACTGCCGAACTTGACGTCCTTCTTGACGGCGCGTCCTGTGAGCGGGTCGACCTCGAGCTTGTAGGTATTGAGGATATCGACGAAGGAGTCGAAGCCTTCGGGCTTGAGGTCCATGATATATCCGAATGTGCCGTCCTCTGCCTCCTTAGTGAGGTATTTCGGCCAGAGGAACTTGTTGTCGGGAGGACCGTCCTGTATATTGCTGCGGAGATTCTTCAGAAACTCCTTTGGCTTTTTCATTTTGTCTATGTCGTACCATTTCAGCGCCCATTTCTGACCGTTGAAACGTACAAGGTAAACCGTACCCTGTCCGCCGCTGCCGATTACACTTAAAACCTGAGCCTTTCCGCCGAATTCGAGTTCGACTTCCTGACCAATTTCAAGTTCTGTCATATGATTTCATCCTTTCGTATGTGGTATGTACTTGCATAGTATCATTCATCGTCTTCAATTCCTGCTGTTGTAACGAGTCTGAAATCGATGCGGTTCGACAGGCAGAATTTATGAACATATGAATTTTCAAAGCAGTGAATAGTGAGGTTAGGGCAGTATGAAAAAGCATTCGTATCGATAAACTTTACGCTGTCGGGCAGATAGAGCTTTCTGAGCTTTTCGCAGCCCGAGAACGCCTCTGCGCCGATACTGCTGACTGTATCGGGGATGTCTATTGTTTCAAGGCTTGTACAGAATGAGAAAGTGCTGTCGCCTATCTCGAGGATACCTGACGGTATCTTTACCATCGCCAGCTTAGCACACTGACAGAATGCGCCCTGCTTTATGACTCTGAGCGAGGGGGGCAGGTCGAGACCTCTCAGGCGCTTGCACGATGAAAAGGCATATTCGCCTATCGCGAGCAGCGTTGAGGGCAGCTTGACCGTTCTCAGCGAGCCGTATCCGTCGAAGCAGAAGCTCTCTATCTTGGTATAGCCCTCCGCTATCTCGATATTGCTCCTGAGGCGGTATCTTACCGCGTCTATCGGTCGGAATATCTTGTCGTCTATGTTTGCACGGACGACCTTCTTCTCGGGCTCGGGCTCTGCATCAGCGTCCTCGGGGAGTATCTTCATCGGTGATTCATACGGCCAGCCGATGAGATAGGTGAAGCAGGCGAGCACGAATTCCGCGGCATTTTCTGCGAGGAAGACATCGCCGAGCATGAAGCTCTTCGCCTTCATTATGGCTATCTCTCTGTTATCGTCCGCGAGAAGCATCTTGAAGACGCCCAGATTGTACATATTCTGGAGCAGACGACGTTCCTTGTCGTGGTCGGGGATATGGTCATAGAGCAGACCGATGAACTGCTTTTTGTTCATTACCGCTCTCGGACCGTTGTCCACGACTATAGCTCTCAGCTCACGCTGAAAGTCCATAGTGTTTTCAAAGCCCTCTATCGTCTGCGGAGCGGGAGCTCCGCAGGACGGGCAGGCGACATATCTTGGTTTAAGTTCAGTACCGCATTTTTCGCACTGCATAGTTTCCCTCCTGATATCAGCGCTCAGCAAAGAGGGGCAGCATAAATACTGCTGCAAGCCAAGCAAAATAGTATTAAAAGATATAGATACGCACTCTACTTATGGTTTAATTATATCACTTATCCGTAACAATGTCAAGGAATAGAATGCCGAACATAGAGTCGACTTTTGTACGAATTATACAAAAGAGCAAGCTCGGCAATAGCTATCCTATGGCATGGTAATTAAAATTGTGATAATTGCTTAAAAGATACAACATAAGCCGCAGCTCATGTTTCCTTTCCGAGCACCTTGTTTATCTCGTCGACAAGCGAGTTAATCTTTGAAACAGAGCCCTTTATTGCTTCCGAGTTCTCATTCGTGATGTTCACGTTGTCATCGAGCGCACTGAAGGCGTCGATAGTCGTGTTGAGTATGCCGATGAGCTGCTCTACGCTGTCCTCGTCCATGGTGGGATTGTCGGAGCAGAACGTTACGATGTTCTGTAACAGGTCCTTTACCACCGATGCGCGCTCCTTGGTAGCTGAGGTGGATTCGTCTATCGAATCCATGCTGCTGGTGATATTGGCTATATCCGCCTTGAGCTTTTCTGAGAGCTCGAGACATTCCGAAGCTACAACCTCGAGCTTCTCGCTGTGTACCGAGAGCGAGGAGTGCTTTGCGAGCATGACTGATTTCGCGTGTATGATACAGTTATCGGGCGTATTGAGTCCGCGGGCGATAGCGATAGCCATATCCTTGCAGGAATTGAATCCGCAGGCGTGGCAGTTGAACTCCCTCTCCTCGGGGGTGTGCTTGCCCATTTTCTTGAAGACGGGCTCGAGCTGCTGTGCTGACGGCACAGGCGAGGGGACGGAGGGCTTATAGTTGCGGAGGAAGTCAGACTGTCTGAGCTCCTCGTCAAAGCGCTTGAAGAGCTTGTCGTCGCCTCTGCCCATGAATCCCGACTTGCGGCGGGCTTTGGCTTCGCTCTCGACCTTTCGCATTACGTCCATGACGTCGAAAACGGTCTGGTTGGTCTGCGCGGCAGGACCGATGTTGCAGCCGAAGTCGCATGAGAGGACGTCGAATATCTGCGGGTGCTTAGCTTCAGGCATCCTCACGTACATATTCAGCTCGTTGTACACGTTCTGTACGCCCTTGGAGGTCGTGATATTGATGTCGGGATTGTGGAGCCAGATGTTGTCTCTGAGTCCGCCTGGACGCGAGTATATGCTTCCGACCTGACCCTGCATATCGTCGAACTTGTACTCGTAGTTGTCGCTCGTATCGACGGGGATGCTGATGCCGTTCCTCTCGAAGTAATCCATGACCTTGTCAATGGTGATGTTGTAGTTGATGAGCCCTGTATCCTCGAACTCGTACTTCTTGGCGATACAGGTCGACAGGAACGCGATAGGATTGTTGCGGCGCAGGTAATTCCTTATGTAGATAGCCGAGCAGGCTGCGGGGCTGTGGATAGGGGAAAGGTTCTGGAGCATCTGCGGCTGATATGTCTCGATATACTTGACTATAGCCGAGCAGGGCTGAGTAATGATATTTCCTATCGTGCCCTGTTCGATGCTTCTGATGTGCGCCCATGTACATATGTCTGCTCCGAATGAGCCGTCGTATATGGTACATCCCTGACCCTTGAACCAGTCGAGCACGCCCTTCCACTTTGTGGGGAGAGCTGCCTTTATGGCAGGGGAGACGATGAGTATGAGCTTTTCCTTGATGAGGTGGGACATACCCTCCTCGGTATCGTCGATATAATCTCTTGCGCCGTGGTTGCAGATGCGCACACATTCGCCGCAGGCGATACACTTGTCAGGATTTACTGATATGATGTATTTGCCGCTGTCGAGCTGCTTGACTGTATTTGCTTCGGGTGCGGGGCAGCTTCTTATACATGAGTTGCAGCCTGTACATTTTTCAGGCTTGACGATTATTAATTCGTTCATTACAGGATACTCCTTGCAGATATGAGAGTTGAGATGCTGTGGCTCACTTGTTGTTCAGGGCTTTAGCCTGTTTTGCGATAGCGGCGAGGTCGAGCTTTCCGCTTTTCTTTTTGTCATCGCCTTTATCCTTATCCGATTTCTCCGCTTCCTTTTCAGCTGCGGGTTCGGGAGTCTCGGCTTTTTTCTCTGCCGCTTGCTCGGGAGCGGGAGCCTCTGCTTCCTTCTCGGGAGCAGCCTCAGCGTTTTCCTTTGAAGTGGTCATGGATTCAGCCATTTGCCTGAGCTTGTCAAGTCCGTGCTTGCGCTTCTGCGCGTCTGCTTCGTCGGGGTCAGCCTTTCGAGCGGGACGCTCGGGGTATTCGGGAGCGACCTTTTCGTGCTCCTTGAATTCGGGTATACCGCCCTCCTTGAGCGTTTCCTCGGTCTTGCCGAGGAGCTCTTCGCACTTGTAGAGGTTGCCGACGCCTTCCTCTTCAAATTTCATAATGGCGTCCTTGAAGTCATTGAGCTGTTTGCCGAGGTCGACCATTTTCGACAGCAGCGACGCGCGCATATTGTCGTATGCCGTTTCCATTTCGCCTGCCGCATTTTTAGCGTCAGCGATAATCTCGGCAGCCTTGCGTTCGGCGTCGTTTATCAGCAGCGAGCCCTCGTCGTTCGCGAATGCTATGGAGTTCTCGGCTGCCTCGGCAGCGGAGCTCTTGAGCTGTTCTGCTTTTTCCTGTGCAGCTTTTTCAAGCATATCGGCTGACTTCTTCGCCTCAACGAATACCTCGCTCAATGCAGCAGCATCGTCGTTGGACTTTGCCGCAGAAAGCTTGGAATTGGCTTCCTTCAGCTTGGAGTTAGCCTCCTCGAGCGAAGCGGTCAGCTTCTTTATCTCATTTTCGGATTTTTTATTGCTTTCCTCGGCGGTTTTGAGCTGCATGGAGAGCGATTCGTTCTCCTTCTGCGCCTCGGTCAGCTTGGCTCTTTCCTCGGCGAGAACGCCTTCAAGGGCTTCCTTTATT